>Ga0209512_1003256_pt1 | contig 15712 bp, 18 predicted proteins | sample frozenSSSSmetaG_FD_184142 | JGI IMG/M metagenome (GOLD analysis project Ga0209512, IMG submission 184142) | Glacier valley bacterial and archeal communities from Borup Fiord, Nunavut, Canada, to study Microbial Dark Matter (Phase II) -... | ecosystem: Environmental > Aquatic > Freshwater > Ice >... | reverse complement strand
AGCCCTTCAGCGTTCCCAAGGACATATTCAGCTCAGTAGCCACCGATTCCAAGGTCCGCGAACCACGCGCCCTGGCCTTGCTCAGTGCCTGCTCAATGAACTCTGGGGAATGTTGCTTCTTTTGCATCTGTTGTCGCTCCGGCGCGGATCATCCGCGTGAAAGGGGAGGCGACAACTAGTCTGACGCAGGGGGATCCGGGAGTCTTTATGCGCCAAGCCTCTGGTGCCGGGAATAGGGCGCTCGATGCCGAAAGCGCGGAAGTGCTGGCGGCGATTCGGGGTCTCGTGTGAACGCCGGTGTGACCGTCTTGCCCTTGGGTGTTCTGTGCCGTGTCGTAGGTGGTGGCACGCCGCCGAAAGACCGGCATGAGTGCTACAACGGCGACATCCCATGGGCGACCGTTCGCGACATGCGCTCAGATGTAATTTCGGGGACGGAGTTCAAGATCACGAGCGCAGCCGTCGCCGCCAGCGAGACGAACATCATTCCAGCAGGTAACGTGGTCATCGCGACTCGCGTAGGTCTAGGCAAGATCTGCATGATCGAGCAACCGACTGCCATAAATCAGGACCTTCGCGAGGTCATCCCTCGTGACCCTCAGCAGCTTTCGGTCAAGTACTTGTTTTGGTGGCTCAAAAGTGTTGCGCACCTGATCGAGAAGGAAGGCACAGGGGCGACAGTGCAAGGCGTCAAGCTGCCCTTCGTCAAGTCGCTTGGGTTGCCTCTTCGTTCGCCCATTGAACAGCGCCGCATCGTCGCCATCCTCGACGAAGCCTTCGAGGGCATCGCCACCACCAAGGGCAACGCCGAGAAGAATCTGCAGAACGCGCGGGAGCTTCCAGGGATCGCAATGCGCTGCGCACTTACTACCGGCGCGGCCTCCTGGAAGGAATCGACGATTGGTGATCAGGTAACGCTGCAACGGGGATTCGACATCACGAAAGACCAACAACGTGATGGTTCAGTGCCTGTAGTTTCGAGTGGTGGCATAAGGAGTCATCACGACACCTCGATGGTGCAGGCCCCGGGGGTCGTGATGGGCCGGAAGGTAACGCTCGGCAAAGTTTTCTTCATGGAGGAGGACTTCTGGCCGCACGACACGACGCTTTGGGTGAAGGACTTCAAAGGCAATGATCCGCGCTTCGTTCACAGATTCTTCGAGGTTCTTGATGTTCAAAACCTCGACTCCGGAGCGGCGAACCCGGCGCTCAACCGAAATCACGTACACCCGCTGCGCGTACAGTGGCCGCCGTTGGACGAGCAAATGGCTCTCGCCGAGAGAATCGAGAATCTCTCGGCTAGTGCGGACCAGCTTTCGTCGATCTATGTCGAGAAACTCGCCGCGCTGAACGAACTGAAAACGTCCCCGCTCCACCAAGCCTTCACCGGCGCGCTCTGAGCCCCGCATCGGCTTGCCCGATGACGACTTGCCTACACCGTAGCCGATTGATCTACGCTGTAGTCAACTTATCTACACCGTAGACAGATCGTCATCGCCCTCCGAATGAACGAATCCACCCTGGTCGAAGTGTTCGGCAGCCTGGGCCGCCTGCGCGCATTGCGGGCCTTGTTCGCCGAGCCCGAACGCGGCTTCGGCCAGCGTGAGCTGGCGGCCGAAGCCGGGCTGGACCCTGGCGGCGTGGCGCGCCTGCTGAAGCGTTGGACATCGGCCGGCCTCGTCACCCGGCGCCAGCTAGACGGGCTGCCGCGCTACTACGCCAGCACCGACCCGGCCCTGGCCCCGCTGGTGACGCTGATGCAGCAAGACAGCGCGCTGGTGCGCACGCTTCGCCAAGCCTTGTCGGGCCTGCCGGGTGTGGACGCGGCCGTGATCTTCGGCTCGGTGGCCCGTGGCGCGGCAGGGGCCGCGAGCGACCTGGACGTGGTGGTGCTGGGCCGCGCGTCTGAACTCAAGCTCAACGCCGCCTTGAAGCCCGTGGGGCGCAAGCTCGGGCGGGCCGTGCATGCAACGGCCTGTACCCTCGATTCATTCAAGAACCAGCTTCGTGGCGGTGAGAGCTTTGCAGTGGGCGTGGTGCAAGGCCCGCGGGTTCCATTGATCGGAGACTTCGATGCTGCGCTCCTTCAAGCAACTGGCCAGTGAGCCCGATGCACCGCTGAAACCGCTGGCCGCCAACGCCCGCGACGTGGTGGCCTGGTTGCAGGCGGCGCAGGTGAAGCTGCACGATGCGAAGCAAACCGTGGTGTCGGCCGGCAAGCGCATGGATGCGGCCTGGGATGCTGTGTTGCTGGCGTGCCTGGCAGTGGCCTGCGCACAGGGCTGGCGCGCCACCAGTGACAAGGGCCACCACGCGGCCGTGTTCGAGGGCGCAGCACAAGCCACGGGCCTGGGCCAGGGCCGCTTCGACGAGCTGGATGCGCTGCGCGATTGGCGCAACCGCAAGTACCGCGCGGGCCAGTTCTCGACCGCCGCAGAGGTCGAAGAAGCGATTGTGCTGGTCACGCCGTTTCACGTCGACGTGGCGAGTTGGTTCGCCGATCAGCCCCCGTGTTGATGAAGCAGGGCATGGGCGGCGGTGCGGCGCGGTGAACGAAGCCGACACCGCGCCGAGCAGATCGACCCCGCGCTGCGGTTGTTGCCCTGTGCCGGATATGGGAGCATTTGGTCATGATTGTTCAGAACGACGCCATCACAGTCGACGGGGAGAGTCTGCGATCTTGCGAACCATTTGCAGTGATAACATTGTGCTCACCACAAAAGGGTTGAAAACATGGAAGTGACGATCCGCAAGATGGGCAACTCACAAGGCGTGCTCATCCCCAAGCCGATCCTGGCGCAATTGGGGCTTGAGGGCACGGCCGACCTGCAGGTGCGCGACGGGGTGATCGAGATCCGCGCCATCCGCAGCAACCCGCGCGCGGGCTGGGGCGCCGATGCGCAGCGCTTGGCGGCCGAAGGTGCCGACGCGCTGGTCTGGCCCGAGGTGGCCAACGAAGGTGACGCAAAGCTCGTCTGGTGATGAAGACGGGCGAAATCTGGCTGGCCCAGCTCGACCCGACGGTGGGCAGCGAAATAAAGAAGACCCGGCCTTGCGTGGTGGTGTCGCCCGACGACATGAATGTGCACTTGCGCACGGTGATCGTGGCGCCCATGACCACGGGCTCGCGGCCCGCCGCGTTCCGCGTACCGCTCACATTCCAGGGCAAGCAGGGGCTGGTCGTGCTGGACCAGATACGCACCTTGGACCGGGCCCGTTTGGTCAAGCGCCTGGGTGTGCTGCGTGCGCCCACCCTCGCTTTGACGCTGCAGAAGCTGCAGGCCATGTTCGCAGCCTGAAGGGCCGGCCGTGAACGAAGCCGAAACCCGCGCCGAGCACATCGACCCCGCGTTGAAAGCCGCCGGCTGGGGGGTGGCCGAAGGCAGCCGTGTGCTGCGAGAACACGGCATCACGTTGGGCAGGCTCCAGGGCAGTGGTGGCCCTCGTGGGCAGAGCCTGCGGGCCAAGGCCGAGATTGCCGACTACGTGCTCGTGCACCGAAACACCAAGCTGGCCGTGATCGAGGCCAAGGCCTGAGGCAAGCCACACACCGAAGGCGTGGGGCAGGCCAAGCGCTACGCCGCGAATCTGGCGGTCCGGTTCACGTACGCAACCAATGGCCAGGCGATCTACGGCATCGACATGGCGACCGGTGCCGAAGGCGACGTGGCCGGCTACCCGAGCCCGGAGGAACTGTGGAAGCTGACCTTCGCCGAGGCGAACACCTGGCAAGACCGCTTCGCGGCCGTGCCGTTCGAGAGCAAGGGCGGCTCGTAACAAATCCGTTACTACCAGGAGATTGCGGTGGCGTGCGTGCTCGGGCGAGTGAGCGCCAATGCCGACCGCATTCTCCTGACCTTGGCGACCGGCACCGGCAAAACGTCCATCGCGTTCCAGATTGCGTGGAAGCTGTTCAAGGCGCGGTGGTCGCTGGCGCGCGATGGGTCAAGGCAACCCCGCATCTTGTACCTGGCGGACCGCAACGACCTGGGGGGCCAAGCCTTCAACGACTTCAACAGCTTCGCAGCATTCGACGAGCGCGCCTTGGTGCGCATCAAGCCGGAAGAGATCACGAAGGCGGGCAAGGTGCCGAAGAACGGCGCGGTGTTCTTCACCATCTTCCAGACCTTCATGAGCGGCCCAGGGGGGGCGCCGTACTTCGGCGAGTACCCGGCCGACTTCTTCGACTTCATCGTCATCGACGAGTGCCACCGGGGCGGCGCGAACGACGAAGGCAGCTGGCGCGCCATCCTCGACTACTTCGCGCCTGCCGTGCAGCTCGGCCTGACCGCCACGCCCAAGCGCACGATCAACGCCGACACCTATGCCTACTTCGGCGAGCCGGTGTTCGTGTATTCGCTCAAGGAAGGCATCAACGATGGCTTCCTGACGCCGTTCAAGGTCAAGCAGATCGCCACCACGCTGGACGAGTACGTCTACACGCCTGACGACCAGGTGGTGCAGGGAGACATCCAGGCCGGCAAGCGCTACGAAGAGAAGGACTTCAACAAGATCATCGAGATCAAGGAGCGCGAGGCCTACCGTGTGAAGCTGTTGATGGGGATGATCGACCAGAGCGAGAAGACGATCGTGTTCTGCGCCACGCAGGCTCACGCGCTGGCGGTGCGCGACTTGATCAACCAGGCCAGGACGCTGGATTCACACGGCCGCGACCCGCTCTACTGCGTGCGCGTCACCGCTGACGACGGCGCCTTGGGTGACCAGTATCTGCGCGAGTTCCAGGACAACGAGAAGACCATTCCGACCATCCTGACCACGTCGCAGAAACTCTCCACCGGCGTGGACGCGCGCAACGTGCGCAACATCGTGCTGACGCGGCCGGTGGCCTCGATGATCGAGTTCAAGCAGATCATCGGTCGCGGCACGCGGCTGTACGACGGCAAGGACCACTTCACGATCTACGACTTCGTGAAGGCGCACCACCACTTCAGTGACCCGGAGTGGGATGGCGAGCCACTGGCGCCCGACGAACCCGAACCCCGGCCACCGCGCGCGGCGAGCAGCGTGATGGACATGCAGGCTCGCGAGCCCGCACCGCCCCCGTACGGCGACCCGCCGCCCGCGAGAATCAAGGTCAAGCTGGCCGACGGCAAGGAACGCCAGATCCAGCACATGACGGCCACGACGTTCTGGGGTGCCGATGGGCGGCCGATGTCGGCGGCGCAGTTCCTGGAAGTGCTCTACGGCGCGCTGCCCGAATTCTTCAAGGACGAGGACGAGTTGCGCCGCATCTGGTGCGCTCCGGACACGCGCAAGAGCCTTCTGGCCGGCCTGGCCGGCCTGGCCGGCCTGGCCGACAAAGGCTTCGGCCGGGAGCAACTGGCCGAGATGCAGAGCGTCATCGAGGCCGAGAACAGCGATCTGTTCGATGTGCTGGCGTACGTTGCATTCACGTCCGAGCCCGTGACTCGGGCCGAGCGCGCTGCGTCGGCAAAGTCAGCCACGGCTGCCGAGTTCACAGACAAGCAACGGGCCTTCGTTGATTTTGTTCTGGCGCAGTACGTCAAGCAGGGCGTGGACGAGTTGGACCAGGAAAAGTTGGCGCCGCTGCTGCAGCCTCGCTACCGTGCGCTTGGCGATGCATTCAAGGAGCTGGGCAAACCGGACCAGGTGCGAAGGGTGTTCGTGGGTTTTCAACGCCACCTGTACGGGCGCCGCAACGGAAGCCAACAGACGTAGTCCAGTGCCTACATGCAGATGCGTTGTGGGCCCCTGGCCCTGTCATGGCGCCGCACATAACCTCCCGCCACACCTGCGCTGATGCAGGCCACGAAGGACACACACCATGAAAGCATCTGCAATCCTCATCGCCGCGGCATTGGTCGCGTCTTCGGTTGCCGCCGTTGCGGCCGACACCAGCTCGGAAGCGGCGCGCGACCAGCGCATGGACGCGGCGCTGCAAAGTTACCGCGCCGCGCACCCCACAGAAGGCGTCGGCACGTTCGAGAAGGCCGAGAACACGGTGAAGCGCGGCGCGTACCGCACGGGCCAGGCCATCAAGCGCGGCGCACACAAGACCGGAGCTGCCCTCAAGCGCACCGGCGAGAAGATCGAAGACAAGCTGACGCCGGCCGACAAGAAGGAGTGACGCGGCGGCCTCCGCAGCCCGGGAGGGGACGGATCGGAGAGTGGGTCAGTCCTTGCCGTGGCCCTTGCCATGGCCCTTGCCACGGTCACCCCGGTCACCCCGGTCATCGTGGTCATCACCCTCGTCGCGCCGTTCCTCGCGGCGCTCTGCCTTCTTGTCCCAGCCACGGTGGCGGCCACGGTCCCAGCCCGGGTGCTGCGCTTCATAACGTTCGCGCACCCAGCGCTCCTGCACGAAGTACACCGGCTGGCCGCAGGCGCTGTAGCGGCCGCAGTAGTGGGCCCAGTCCTGCTGGTGCACCGCAGGCACGTACAGGTAGATCGGTGGGCGCTCGACCACCACGCGCGGCTGGTAGATGATCACCGGCTGCGGCAAAACCACCAACGGCGGCGGCATGTCGCCGAAGTTGATGCGGCCGTAGACGCCCGGCTGGTTGATCTGGATCGACACCCCCACGCTCGCTTGGGAATGTGCGGCCCCGACGGCACCCAAAGCCAATGCCGCGACAACGGCCATGCCGGTGATCTTGTTCATGTTGTTCTCCTGGAACGGTGAGTGATTCAACAACGCCTCGCGGGCACATGGGGCAGACAGGCTCGCCACGCTGAGCCTCGCCTTTACCGTCGCTTACGATGCTTGCGAATGGTCATGATGACGCTTCGACGCGCCCACGCAACGCCTTCGGTGCGGAACAGGACACGTCCTACACCGGCGCGCGCCGCATGCGCATGCATGCCGCTCAATTTGGATGTGTAATGAAACGCAAGGGCAAACTCGCTCGGTTGAGGTGCAGACCATGTCAGTGCTCGGTTACGTGTTCGACACCCTCGCAACCATGACCTTGGTGCAGTTGCTGCTGGCCTTCTTGGGCTGCATGGGCTACGCGCTCGCACAGGGCGGCTTGCTGGCACCACGCGGGCGGCACTGGGCAGGTGCCACCGCCCTGGCTGCAGCGGCTGCCTTCACGGTGCTGGCGAACGACTGGACGGCCGGGATCATGCTGGTCGCCTTCGCGGTGGCCGGGCTGGGGTTGTTCGTGGCGGCGGCCTGGGTGCTCAGCCGGTCGATGTTCGCGGCGGGCCGCAGTGCCGCCACCGATGTCGCGTTCGCTCCCAACCACACCCACACTGAAACAGAGGCAGATCAAGACCTGAGCCGCCCCGCCGACAGTGGCTATGCATCACCGCGCCCGCCGCGCCGCCGTGTCCAGTCGGCCTGAAGCGCCGGCGACATGAACGCTCGATTGCCGCCCACGGCACGGGCTTGCAGGTGGTTGCCACCGATGTACTGATGGAGGAATATTCATTCCCCATCTTTCGCCGAGCCCGCCATGAAAAAGAACACCGCAGCGCTGTCTGCTGCCGAGGCTGCACTCCGCGACGCCGCGCTCGAATACCGCCGCGCGCCCTCGCGCGGCAAGATCGCCGTGGTGCCGACCAAGCCGCTGTCGAACCAGCGCGACCTGTCGCTCGCCTACTCGCCCGGCGTGGCTTATGCGTGCCTTGCCATCGAGGCTGACCCGGCGCTGGCGTTCGACTACACCTCGCGCGGCAACCTCGTCGGCGTGGTCACGAACGGCACGGCCGTGCTGGGGCTGGGCGACATCGGCCCACTCGCCAGCAAGCCGGTGATGGAAGGCAAGGGATGCCTGTTCCAGAAGTTCGCCGGCATCGACGTGTTCGACATCGAACTCGCCGAGCGCGACCCCGACAAGCTGGTCGACATCATCGCGGCGCTCGAGCCCACGCTCGGCGGCGTGAACCTCGAAGACATCAAGGCGCCCGAGTGCTTCTACATCGAGAAGAAGCTGCGCGAGCGCATGAAGATCCCGGTGTTCCACGACGACCAGCACGGCACCGCCATCATTTCGGCAGCGGCACTGCTGAACGGTCTCGAACTCGTGGGGAAGCAGATCGGCGCGGTGAAGATCGCCGTCTCGGGCGCCGGCGCGGCCGCCATCGCCTGCCTCGACCTGATGGTGGAGCTCGGTGTGGCGCGCGAGAACGTTTTCATGTGTGACTCGAAGGGCGTGGTGCACGACCGCCGCGAAGACAAGCTCGACGCCTCGAAGCTGCGCTAAGTCCAGAAGACCGCCGCGCGCACGCTCGCCGACGTGATGATTGGGGCCGACGTGCTGCTCGGCTGCTCGGCCGCCGGCGCGGTCACCGTCGACATGGTGAAGTCGATGGCGCGCCAGCCGATCATCCTGGCGCTCGCGAACCCCGAGCCCGAGATCCGCCCCGAGCTCGCCAAGGCGGTGCGGCCCGATTGCATCATCGCGACAGGCCGCTCCGACTACCCGAACCAGGTCAACAATGTCCTCTGTTTCCCGTACATCTTCCGCGGTGCGCTCGACAGTGGCGCCACCAGCATCACCGAGGCCATGAAGGTGGCGTGCGTGAGGCAGATCGCCGACCTCGCCAAGGCCGAGATCAGCGCCGAGGTGGCCTCGGCCTATGCCGGGCGCGAGCTGCGCTTCGGGCCCGACGACCTGATCCCCACGCCGTTCGATTCGCGCCTGATCCTGCGCATTGCGCCGGCCGTTGCGGCAGCGGCCGAAGCCTCGGGTGTGGTCACCCGGCCGATCAAAGACATGGAGGCCTACCGCCAGTCGCTCACGCGCTTCGTCACCCACACCGGCATGTTCATCCGGCCGGTGTTCGGCACGGCGCGCGCCAACCCGCAGCGCGTGGCCTATGCGGAAGGCGAAGACGAGCGCGTGCTGCGCGCAGTGCAAATCGCGCTCGACGAGAAGCTCGTCAAGCCGATCCTGATCGGCCGGCCGGCAGTGATTGCCGCGCGCATCGAACGCGCCGGCCTGCGTTTGGAGCCAGGGCGTGACTTCGAGGTCGTGAACCCGGAAGACGATGCGCGCTTCCGGCAGTACTGGGAGACGTACCACCGCCTCAACGCGCGCGACGGCATTACGCCCGAGATGGCCAAGGCGATGGTGCGGCGCTCGAACACCACCATTGCCGCACTGATGCTGCACCTCGGCGACGCCGACGCCATGCTGTGCGGTCTGGTCGGGCGCTTCGAGGCGCACCTCGACCATGTGCACGAGGTGATCGGCCGGCGCCCGAGCGGCAAGGTCTACGCCACGCTGAACGCGCTGATGCTGCCCAAGCACACCCTGTTCGTGACCGATGCGTACGTGAACGAAGACCCGAGCGCCGAAGAGCTGGCCGAGATCGCCGCGATGGCCGTCGAAGCCGTGCGCCACTTCGGCCTGCCGCCGCGCGTGGCGTTCCTGTCCCACTCGACCTACGGCAGCAGCAAGCGGCCTTCGGCGCTGAAGATGCGCGCCGCGCGCGACCTTTTCGTGGCGCGCCACCCCGAAGTGCCGGCCGACGGCGAGATGCACGGCGACCTGGCCTTCGACGAAGACTTGCGCAGCAGCGTGATGTCCGACTCCACCTTGAGCGGCAGTGCCAACCTGCTGGTGTGCCCGAACCTCGATTCCGCCAACATCCTGTTCAACGTGCTGAAGATGACCGGCGGCCAGGGCGTGACGGTCGGGCCGATCCTGCTGGGCGTGAACGCGCCGGCGCACATCCTCACGCCGTCGGCCACGGTGCGGCGCGTGGTCAACATGACGGCGCTGGCGGTGGCACACGCGGGGGCGTTGGCAGTGCGGCGCGCTGCGGCATGACGCTGCCAGGGCGCGTCGGCGAGCGCCGCAGCCCCCTAACGCGGGCTATGGTGGCGTGCAGGTGATCGGCCTAGAGTGAGGGTTTCACCTTCACGCTCCAGAAGACACGCGATGACCCCGACCCGCCTTCGACACGGCACCGCCCTTCTGTTCGGCATGCTGTTCGGCCTGTGGGCCACCGCGGCCCCGGCCGCACCGATCTCCGACGACTTCGAGAGCCGCGCGCTCGGCAGCTTCCCTGCGGGCCCGTGGCTCGACGTGGCGGCCGTGGTGCCTTCAGCCACGCCCAGCGACAACGCGCCGATCCCGTCGGCCACCGTCGTGGCCACGACCGATGCTTTCGGCGCGCCGACGAAGGCGCTGCAGACCGTCGGTGACCTCGGCCTGTCGAAGGGCATCTACGCGACGGTGCCGGTGAGCAGCGCCTACTCGCTGGCCGCCGACATCCGCACGCTGCGTTTCGCCGACAGCAATGCCCTCGTCGCCGGGCCCGCCAGCGACTGGTCGATGCAGCTCACCTTTGCCCGCGTCGGCGTTGCGAACTTCGCCAGCACGCCGCAAGCGGGGCTTTATGCGAGCAGCCTGACCCACAGTTGGCGCTTCTTCCTGATCGGCGCCAACGGCGGCCCGAACGACGACTTCGATCTCGGCATCGCCGCGAACCTGGACACCTGGTACTCGGTGGCGCTCGACCTCGACGCCACCACCGGCAGCTTCCACTCGGTGATCCGCGACACCGCGAGCGGCACCGTGCTCGTCGACAACACCGACGCCTATGCGGGCTGGCAACCGAGCTTCGGCGACTACGACTCGATCGCGTTCTTCGGCGGCGAAACGGCATTCGCGAACCCGCCCGTCGCGGGCTCGACCACCATCGGCAGCGAGGCGCAGGTCGACAACATCAACATCAGTTCCGTGGCCTTGATGCCCGAGCCCACGACCTGGGCCTTGATGGGCGTGGGCCTCGTGCTGATGGGCATGGCGCGCCGCCGGCTTCTCGGCTGACGCACCGAGCACGCGCGTTCAGCAGGCCGCTGCCGCAGTCAGCCCGGCAGGCGCTCCAGGAAGCGCCGCAGGTGCTGCTCGAACAGCACCGGCTGTTCGGTCACGCTGAGGTGCGCCGCATCGAGCAGCACGACCAGTTCGGCACCTTCGATGCGCTCGGCAATGGCCTGCGCCATGGCCACCGGTGTGCCGGTGTCGGCGCTGCCGGCGATCACCAGCGTCGGGCAGGCGATGCTCGCGAGTTGGTCCAGCCAGTCGACCCCCGCCACGGCATGCGCGCTGGCCAGGTAACCCGCCGCGCCGGTTCGCAACACGGTGTCGCGGAAGCCCGCCACCACCACGGCGTTCGCGGCGCGGAACGCGGGCGCGAACCAGCGCTCCACGGCGGCGTCGGCGGTGGCGGCCAGGCCGTCGCGCTCGACCCCGGCCATGCGCTCGGCCCAGAGGGCGCGGCCGGCGTCTGGGTAGCGCGCGGTCGTGTTGGCCAGCACCAGTGCCTTGACAAGCTCCGGGTGGCGTATGGCGAGGCCCTGGCCGACCATGCCGCCGAGCGACAGGCCCAGCCACACCACAGGGCCGCGGCCCCATTCGCGCACCAGGCGCGCGGCGTCGTCGACGAGATCGTTCATCGTGCTCGGGCCCACGGTCGCGGCCGAGCCGCCATGACCGCGGCCGTCGTAGCGCAGCACCGGGTGCGCGGGCGCCATCTGCGCGGCGAGGGCGTCCCACATGTGCATGTCCAGGCCCAGGCCGTGGCTCATGACGATGGGCACGCCAGCACTTACTACGCCCTGCACCGCCACCTTCAGCTGCGGCAGGCTGAAGGTGTGGTGCGTGGCCATGCGCACGTTCACCGAGAGCGGCGCAAGCGGCGGCAGCAGGCCTTCTTCGCGCAGCACCTTGGTGGCGAGCTTGAACGCCGTATTGGCCGCCGGCACGCCGCAATAGATGGCGCCTTGCATCAACGCCTCCTTGATGGTCTGCGGCGGCACGCCGCCGCGCACCGCCGCCCGGCAGTGCAGCTCGAACTCTTCCCAGCGCGCCTGGCCCATCGTCATGCCCAGCACCAGCAAGCGGCGCGTGGTGCTTTCCAGGCCCGGGCGGCCCCAGATGTCGTGCCACGCATGACGGGTGACCAGGTCCTGGAACTCGGCGTTGAATGCGGTCGCCTGGTCGAGCGACTGGTCCACCCACGCGTCGCCCAGCATGGCGCGGCGCATCGCCACGCCGCGGTCGAAGTCATCGGGACGGTCGTTGCTCATGGTCAACCTCTGGCGCTCGGGTGGGCTCGGGTGCGTGGGCTCGGGTGCGATCTGGTGCGATCTGGTGCGTTCAGGCCACGGCCGCGCGCAGGCGCCGGTCCTTGCGGTCGGCCAGCGCCTGCAGGTTCGAAAGCGATGCGAAGTGCTGGTGGATCAGCCCGAGCATGCCGGTGCGGTGCAGTTCCAGCACGGCGGCGTCGGGCAGCGCCTGCAGCTTGTCCTGATCGACGACGAGGAAGCCGCTGAGCGACAGCGCCTCGCCATCGGCCAGCTTGACGCTGGCCTGCATCTCACGCAGCAGGTCGAGCTCGGTCAGGCGGGTGCAAAAGGCCTGCGTGCGCGCGCCCTCGCGCTCGAACTCTTCGACGAAGGTCAGCGCCGTCTTGAGCGCTGCGGTGGGTTCACCCGCGGCATCGAACAGCGGCTCGCCGATGGTCTCGGAGAAGCCGCTCCAGCCGATGTCGATCAGCACCGTCGGGCCGTCGGCACCGTCGAGTCGGGCGGTCCAGAACGGGTAGCGGCGCAGGTACGCCGGCTTGTAGACGGCGCTCCAATGCGCGTCGTCGACGAACAGGTTCTCGCCCTCCTTCAAACCCATCATCGCGACCGGCGAGACCGGGCCGGGGTCGGTGTCGGTCATCGTGTTGCGCACGAACACCGCCACCATCTCGCGGGTGGCGTGCATGAACTCCGCGGCGGCCAGGTAGGTGGCGTGCATGCCCTTGGCGACCGAGAAGTCGGTGAGCGGGCTCATGCGGAGCGCGCGGTGTGCCACACGGTCAAGAACCACGGGTTCACGGTAGAGGGCGTAGGTCGTCAAGGTGTGTCTCCAGTGGGGGGTTCTGCAAAGCGGCTGGCAAGCACCTTGTCGACGCGCTTGCCATCCATGTCGACCACCTCGAAGCGCCAGCCGTCCCACACCACCGAGTCGGTGGTCAGCGGCAGGCGCCCGAGCAGCAGCATGATCATGCCAGCCAGGGTGTTGTAGCGGCCGCGGTCTTCTTCGGGCAGCTCCTTGAACTCCAGCCGGTCTTTCAGTTCGGGCACCGGGATCAGGCCATCGAAGAGCCAGCTGCCGTCGGCACGCTGAATGGCCCACGAGTCTTCGTCGGCCGGCGTGGTGAACTCCCCGGTGATGGCCTCGAGCACGTCGCGCACGGTGATCATGCCCTGCACTTCGCCGTATTCGTCGACCACCAGCACGAGCTGCGCGCTCGACGCGCGGAAGTGCTCCAGCAGCTCCATGCCCGACAGCGTTTCAGGCACGAAGACCGCCGGCTCAAGGCCGTCGGAGAGCGACATCGCCTGCCCCCGCATCACCTGCTGCAACAGGCTTTGCGCCGAGATCACGCCGAGCACGTCGTCGAGCCCGCCGCGACACACCGGGTAGCGCGAATGCTCGGCGCTGCCGATGGCCTTGAGCACGTGCTCGGGCGTGCCTTCGGCGTCGAGCCATGCGATCTCGGCGCGCGGGATCATCATCGAGCCGACCTGCCGGTCGTCGAGGCGGAAGACGTTGCGCACCATCTGGTGCTCCTGCGCCTCGATCACGCCCGCGTCCAGGCCCTCTTCCAGGCTTGCGGCGATCTCTTCTTCCGTCACGCTGCGGTCGGGCGCGCCATGCACGCCGAACAGGCGCAGCGTGCCCTCGGTGCACCACGACAGCAGCTTGATGAACGGCCGCGCGATGAGCGACAACCACTCCATCGGCCGCGCCACGACCCGGGCCACGGCCTCGGGGTACATCAGCCCGAAGCGCTTGGGCACCAGCTCGCCGAAGATGATGGTGACGAAGGTGACCGTGACCACCACCATCGCGGTGGCGGTGATCTCGGCGGCGCGATGCGCAATGGCGAAATGTTGCGACAACCAGAACGCGAACGGGGCCGAAAACGCCGCGTCGCCGACGATGCCGTTGAGCACGCTGATCGAGGTGATGCCGACCTGCACGACCGACAGGAACTTGGTCGGGTTGTCATGCAGTTCCATCGCCGCCTGCGCGCCGGCGTCTCCCGACTCGACCATCACCTGCAGCCGCGCCTTGCGGCTGGCGGTGAGCGCCATCTCCGACATCGCGAACAGTGCGTTGAGAACGATGAGGAAGAACAGAAGGGCAACGTCCATGCGGGGCGCGCGGCAATGCGGGACGGCGAGCGTAGCAGAATCACCCGATGATCCATCTCATCGGCGACGTCCAGGGCTGTTGCGGCGCGCTCGACCGGCTGCTCGAACAAATCGGCTTTTCACCGTCACGCGACCGCATCTATGTGCTGGGGGACCTGGTCAACCGCGGGCCGCAGTCGCTCGACACCTTGCGCCGTTTGCGCGGCTTCGGCGACGCTGCCGTATGCCTGCTCGGCAACCACGACCTGAACCTGCTCGCCGTGGCGCAAGGCGTGCGCCAGCCGCACCGGGGCGACACGATCGGCGAGATTCTCGAAGCACCCGACCGCAGCGATTGGCTCGCGTGGCTGCGCCAGCGCCGCATGGCCGTCTACGCGCACGGCTGGCTGATGGTGCACGCGGGCGTGGTGCCGCAGTGGGACACCGCGCAAACCTTGGCGCTCGCCGGTGAGGTCGAACAGCTGCTGCAAGGCGATGGGCTCGAAGCCTTCCTGCCCGCGATGTATGGCGACGAGCCCGCGCGCTGGAGCGATGCACTGGCCGGCGCCGAGCGAGCGCGCTTCATCATCAACGTGCTCACGCGCACGCGCTTCGTCGCCACCGATGGCACGCTCGACCTGCACACCAAAGACGGCGCCGACGGTGCCCCGCCCGGCTTCCACCCGTGGTTCGAAGTGCCCGGCCGGCGCACCGAAGGCACGCCCATCGCCTTCGGCCACTGGGCCACGCTCGGGCTGATCAACCGGCCCGATCTGCTGGCTCTGGATACCGGCTGCGTGTGGGGCCGGCAACTGAGCGCAATGCGCATCGACGGCGGGCGGCGCGAGCTGGTGCAGGTGGCGTGCAGCTGAGGTGGCTGCGCCCCTGAAAGCTCGGCGCCTTCAACCGCCCGACCGCAGGGGCGGCAGACCCGCGCAACACCACACCCCGCGCCCGAAGGGCCTGCGCTGCGCATGGCGCGTGAACTTCGCGGGCGAACTGCTCGGGCGAACTGCTCGGGCGAATTTCAACACTGCCATCGCTCTAGAATCCGGGGCTGCGACAAACGGAAGCGTGGCCGAGCGGTTTAAGGCTGCAGTCTTGAAAACTGCCGAGGGGGCAACCCCTCCGTGAGTTCGAATCTCACCGCTTCCGCCAGACACTTAGGTTCCATGCGGGTTCCAGCCCGATTGAACCGGAAAACCATCATGTCACCCATCATAAAAAATTGCGCTTGAATGATGTTGGGTGAAGTGAACACGCAACCGCAATCGCGCGGTGCGTGAGGTGGCACGATTCCGGTCGCACAGCACTATTTCGCCCTACTTAGTCGACGGATTCCCGGTGCGACGCTGATTTCCCTTGATCGTTTTCAATCCGCATCACTGGTTCAGTCCGACAAATTGTCGAGTAGCGTGATTTCGGGCTTCGGGACAGGGCTGTAACAGAGGTGGTTCCGCTTGTCTGAACACCGAATTGGCTGCGATAAGTGGAACCCTGCGGTTCTGACAGTCGGTGCAGAGTTGTCCACGGCGGCGGTCGGACGGCGCTTGCGACGTACCGGCCGACCGACGCGGTGGG
>Ga0209512_1003250_pt1 | contig 15745 bp, 13 predicted proteins | sample frozenSSSSmetaG_FD_184142 | JGI IMG/M metagenome (GOLD analysis project Ga0209512, IMG submission 184142) | Glacier valley bacterial and archeal communities from Borup Fiord, Nunavut, Canada, to study Microbial Dark Matter (Phase II) -... | ecosystem: Environmental > Aquatic > Freshwater > Ice >... | reverse complement strand
TAGCAATATTTGCATTGTAAATCCTAAACCCGTAATCATAATTATTTTGGAATTCAGGGTCTTTTTCTTTTCCGTTGAAAGCGTAACGGTACACCACCGATCCACTTTTTCAGATTTCCTTACTTTTTTCCTTCAATACTTTTTAAGAACGTTTTTTACTTTCCAAACATAAATTATTTATTCCGCTTTTTCATTTCCTTTCAGGGTTTTTTCAAAAGAAAGAAAAAAATCAGAGTTCTTAAACTCATATCTCTTTCCGTGGGATGGGGGCAGGTGGGGCGCCAGCCCCGCATGCGCACATCTCACGGAAAGACTCGGGGCTTGGGGTGAAACCCCAAAAAGCTTCCCGTTTTAATAAAAACTTTTTCTGTTTTTTATTTTTATTTTTTTATTTTTTTTCTTATGAATTTTTTTTAAAAAATATCTAAATACTGATATTGATTTATCAATATTTTCTTTTTTTTTTAAAGCGCGGCAGCCGCTTGGGCGCACGCCCATAACAGGCGAAGCGGAGTTGGAAACGAAGCGTAGCCCCGCGCGAAGCTGGAAAACCCGCCGGGGTAAGCTTTTGTTTTTCACAAAAGCGTCCGGCGTGCGAAGTAGCGGTGGCAAAGCAAAAGGCATGACGGTTTTTTTTCAAAACCGGCGTGCCTTTTGCTTCGGGCAGGTGATGAGCAAGGGGCAGCAGGTAAAATTTCTATCTACGAAACCAAATTGCCCTGCCCCGTAGGTTTTTCCGGCGGTTAGCCCGCGCGGTAATTAAATGGAGGCATGGAGGACTGCGCAGGGTAGGTTTTTCGTGGGTCGACGGCAGGCCGGGAATGGCGACTGCCGATTATGGGCGATGCTGATAGTTCAAAGGCATGCTCGATTGAGGGACAATAAAAATCTCAAACCCAAAAAAAAATAATTTTCTGTTTTAAATTTTTTATTTTTTTTATTTTTTTAAAATTTATTTTAAAAAAAATAATTATGAGTTTACCGATATTGATATATCGATATTTTTAAAATTCTTTTGTCTAAAATCTTCTTTCTCACTTCATCGGATGGTATTTATTGATTTCCATTTGCAAAATTTCTACGTCGGTTTGTTTGTACTTTTCAGTAGCACATGGGTTTTTATGGCCGGCAAATACCTGGACGATACGAAGGTCGTTGCCCTGTTTCAGTAAATTGGTGATCACCGATTGCCTTATGGTCATGCAATTAACTTTCCTGTTTCCATAAAGGCCTTTAAATATCCTTTTTACGTGTTTTGTGATGTCTTCTTCCTTCATTGGTTTTCCCCTATGGCCAATGATAAAAATATCACTTTCTTTCTTTTTTAAAAGCTTTGGCCTTATTTCTGTTTTGTATTTATAGAAAAGTAAAACTTGGTTTGGTTTTAAAGTAAGTTCCCTTGCTGATGTTTTTGGGCTGCCTTTAATATAAATGGTAGCACTTTCTAAATTGATATCGCTGCTTGTTAAAGCTGATATCTCACTTGGTTTTAATCCCTGGCTGGTAAGCAAACTGATGAGTACTTTATTTCTGTATTCGAGTGCCTGGTAACGCTCTTTTTTATGGAGTAAGCTTTCCAGTTCGGCTGTTGTAAAAAGGTCTTGTAGTTGGATATCTTTACTTATTTTGTCCCTTAAACGGATTGATTTGCCCGGATTGTCTTTTCGTTTTCCACTCTCATTTAAAAAATTATAATAGCTTTTTATGCTGCATACGATCCGTGAGATGGTTTTTGAACTATCATAACGGTTCCGGAGCCTTCCGATATAATTTACAATATCACCATGTAAAGCGTTTTCAGCATTTGGGTTATTTTCTAAATAAATTACTATTTCCCTTTTATAAGCTTTTGCCGTTGCCTTCGAATAATATTTAGCTAAATAGTTTTCATAATCCATGCCTTTTTAAATTAACTTTGGCGTATATCTGCGTGCTTTCCAAATGTTTATGGCCTAAAAAATCTCTTACTCTTTCGATTGATAAACCGCTTTCAAGTAAATGTGTCGCTATTGAATGGCGTAAATGGTGAAGGCTGGTTTCTTTTTCTATCCCTGCTTTTTTTAGGATGCTTTTTAATGTTTTATTAAAACTCTCTCCTTTCATTCTTGTGCCTGTTTTATTTAATATAAAAGCATTTTCTTCTTTTGTTTTTCTTTCATTCACTATATAACTTTCAAGGGCTGATTTTACTTTTTCTGTCATCGGGATCGCGCGTCTTTTATTATTTTTGCCTTCCCTTACATACAACAGCTTTTCTTTAAAGTGGATATCACTTGCGTTCAGGGCTTCGCCTTCGCTTTTTCTTAATCCACAACTGTAGAATAAATGCAAAATGACTGTTTCTTTTAAGCTTGTGCAGCTGGCAAAAAGTTTTGCGGTTTCTTCTTTAGATAGTGGCTCTCTTGGCTTTGAAAATGGTTTTTTAAATGCCATCGTGCTGATGGGGTTTTCTTTGATCTCTCCTATTTCTTCCAGCCATGCCAAAAATAATTTTATTCCATACATATGATGATAAATATATCTTTCACTCAATCCTCCCGGTTTCTTTTTGTGTGGCCGCTCTTGGAGGTGTTCATAAAAACTTTGGATGTGATTTTTATTAATGGTTTTAAGTTCTTTTATCTTCTGATAGCTTAGAAAATCTTTTACACAACCAGGAAGCATGTAACAGGTGCTTTTACCATAGCCCAGTTTTAATAAGTATGATTTGAATTTGGATACATAAGAGATAATTTCTTGCATTGGGAGGTTTTTTTGATAGTATGATGTTATTTATTTTTTTTGCCCCTTGACCATTTTTTTGGAATTAGGAACGCTAGGAGATAAAACGATATTAATGTATTTATTTTCAATTATTTAACTTTTTTCTGGCGTTCCATTGGTGTTCCGAGGTGTTCCATTTGTTAATTCCTTTAGTTGATTTGATAAATGGTTTTTTATTTTTTCACGGATGATTTGGTAATTGTCCCAATAGTTTATTTTGTATTTAAAGCCCCGATTAGCAAAACCACCTGATTGATGCAAATATTCCAGTTCTAAAAGATCATTCACGTACCTGAATAATTGTGTTTTGCTGATTTTTAAGTTTTGCCTTATTTCTATTAAACTAAATTCTGCTTTCCCGCTGCTTCCGTTATAATTTTTTTTTAAATAGCTTTTTAAGTTTTCGTAAAACTGCCTTAAACTACCATCCAGTTCATCTACTTTTAGCACTATGCTTTCAAACATGATTTCTACTGCTGTTTCTATGTCTTCTATTTGGGTGATTAATCTGTTTTTTGCATCTTTCTTTCTTTGGTATTGATTGAAAACGGTAATCATTTTTACAAAGCCCTGAAAGAGATCGTTTAACCTTCTTATTTTTTGCGCTTCTTCGGGCAAATGGATTTTACCGGCATAAGGGTTTACTACCTGATAGGCAGTAAGTTCTCTGATAAATTTTTGAATAAAGTTTTTTACTTCAATTTCTTTGATTGCTTCTATTTCGCCAGCTGCTTTTTTATTTTGATATTCGATGATTCTTTTTGTTTGCTGGGGGCTTTCGTCGATGGCTATTAAAAATACACGGCTCATATTATCTTCATATATTTCTCCCCTTGTGGTGCAGGCAAGGCTTGCTATCGGGCCTTTTACTGTTTTTTGCCCGGCTACGATTTGCCCGTTTTCCAGCTTGATGCTGGTTGCACTGTTAAGCTCGCCATTGCTTTGTAATTCTCTAAAAGCGAATTCGGCTTCTTCGCTTAAACCGTCAATATCTTCCAGGCAAAACAATCTGTTTACAAAATATTTTTCAGGGTAATTATATAAAACTTTATCGCTTACTCTTGTGAGCCGTGTTACTTTTTCTTTGGGGATGCAGTCACTTATTTGTTTAAGCAAGCGTGTTTTTCCGCTGCCGCTGCTGCCTTGGATGAGTGCATGAAGTGTTTCGGGCATTTTATAACTGGCGGCAATAATAAGTAAAAAGATTCTGTTCTTTTCTTCTCCTACAATGCCTGTTTTGCCTAAAAGGTCATTTAAATTTTTAATCAGGTTTGGCTTTTTTGCAAAGGTTTCTATTTGCTCTTTTTCTTTTGTGCTGAGTGGGCTAAAAGGGTTTTCTTCTTCTTCCGTTTTAGTTTCTTTTAATAATTCATTTTCCCTGTAATCATCCAGTAAATTGGTGAGCTTGTAAATATCTGATTCTAACAGATCTTTTCTGATATCCATCTTTTCGCTTACTTCCCTGCAGGTTTTTTCTACCAGTTTATCTTCGTAGAGATCAAGTTTATTTCGTGTTTTGTATTTATTTTCTTTGCCCTCGATAATTAAAGTTACTTTCATGCTGTCAAGCATTTTTGAGATGCCCCCTTGAATATAATAGTTTGCAGTTTCTGTTTTGAAAATGAGTTTGTAAGGGTTTTTGATGTCTAAAATGTTTTCGCTTTTTATTTCCTTTTGATTTTCTTTTTTCTTTTCTCTTTCCTCTTTTTTCTCTTCAAGAAAAACTCTTTTATCTAAAAGATGAATAAATATTGCAGGTTCGTGGGCTATTAATGTTTCGTTTACATCTTTACAGGGTAATTCTAAACTGCTGATCCTTAAGTTTGTATAACTTGATTTTAATTCGCTTGCGTATTTTTCTGTGGCTGCCCTTCCTGCTTCATCATTATCAAAAGCAAAGATGATTTCTTTTAATTGCTTGAGTTCTTTTATCGCTATTTTGTGTTCTTCTGTTAATCCATTTGTACCGTAAGAAGCAAGCAGGGCGTATTCTTTTGTTATTTCAGTATTTTGTAAAAAGCTGGCACAATCAATAATGCTTTCAGTAAGGATGAGTTTTTCCGTGTTTGGGTTTGGATAACATGGATATAAGCCGCTTCGGTCTTTTAAATAATAATGCTTCGCATTTTCTTCATTAATTGTACTTCTAAAATATAGGCCTGTAATCTGGTTTGATTTGTTTTTTAAGGCAAACACAATGCTGTATTTGGCAAAAGGTTTATACGCTTGGCCGCCTGTTCTGGTATTATTCCCAAAAGGATGCAGCAAACCTATTTCCTGACAGCTTTTTATCAAGGCTTCTTCTTTTCTCTCTCCGTGGTGGAACTGCCCTGTATTATAACCGATTTCTAATTTATTATAATCCAGCCCTCTCTTTTCTATATAATCCCTTGCAGGTTTTGAATTATGAACGGCATTTTTAAAATAACTGAACATCTTTGTGAGTATTGCCGAATGAACCATGTCTTTTGTCTCTTGTCTTTCTTCTTTCTTCCCTGTTACCATTTCTTTTGCCTTATTTATTGATTCTGCTTTGCTGATATTTTCCTTGTGCATGATAAAGTCGATTACGTCAAGGCTTTTTCCGTGAGCTTTGCAATTTGAACTGAAGCAGTAACAGGTCTGCGTTTTGTAATACACCTGCAGGCTTGGGGTTTTATCCTCATGGAAAGGGCAATGCAGGCGGTGGTTTTTATCGGGTTTTAAACCGTAATGTTTTAATACTTCAGGGAGTTTTAAAAGGGTTTTGATTTCGGGGATTTCCATGTTATCTTTTCTTTAGTGCCTGCCTGATTTCTTTTAATATTGCTGCGTGGCTTTCTTCTTCTTTACACTCTTCTTCTACCACCTCAATGATCATCAGCTTATCACGGACGGTAATATTTATTAATTCGCCTGCCTTAAAACCCAATAATTCTATCCACAAGCCCCGCAAACGAAGTTCGGGTACTTTTCTGTTATCTGAGCGCCTGTAAAGGGCGGAGATTTTTAACTGATGGGTAAGGGGTTTGGGCATGATGAAAAAAGTTTTGATTAATTAATCATTAAACAAAAGTATATATTTATGATTTATTTATCAAAATAAAAACCTATAAATATTTTATAATTTGTTTAAAAAGTCTTTTTTTATCATTTTTGATGTGTAAAAAAACATCATTTGATTAAAATTATGACTTTGGGAGAAGCTTTAAAAAAAATAAGGGAGGCTAGAGGGATTTCGCAAAAAGAATTAGCTCTAACTCTCAAAATGGATCAGGCACAATATTCACGAATTGAATCTGGAAAAACTGATCCTGCTTTTACTGTTGTTGTGAAAATAACGCAGGCACTTGATATAAATATTTCACAGCTTTTAGATGCAGAAACTTTATTTGAAAATATCCATTCTGCCGATAAATCCCTCATGGAAAAAATCAGCCTGATTGAAACCCTTGATGAAAACGAAAAACAGGCATTATTTGCCCTGGTAGATAGCCTCATTACTAAAAAGAGACTAAAAGACAGTCTCAGGAATACTTTGCAATTGATGGATTAAAAAAAAATTATAAAATATTTTTTTGTAAACTATATAGCACTTTTGTCTACTATATTATACAAACAACAAAAGCCCCACCATTCTCCCGGCAGGGCTTTTATGACCTATCAAGGCAAAGCCTTTTAACATACGATAATCACTCGGTATAACCGAGCGACTGTTGGAGGTCCTGCTTTTCATAATGAATTTAAGTCTGGAAGACTTAAACTAGAGGGGGAGGAACTTTAATCACTTCGCAATCTAATCCTATGAACAGTAGGATCATCTTCTAAGTAAACTACGGTAAATTCATCTCCTATTTTAGGTTTTATTAAATCATCATAATAATCTTCACCTGTAAAAGAATTTTTATCTACTATGAAGGCGTAAACAACTTGTAAATGACCTTTAGCATCTCTAGTGTATCTTACAATAGTTCCTTTAGTTAGGTGTCCTTCTTTCTCTAATCTAATATTATTATAAAACCCATTAGCAATCCTCAGTATTACTCCTATAACAAATATAATGGCAATTATTTTCATGAAAGGTTCTATTCTCTCCATTAAACTTTGAAAATAAGGCTCTAATTTATTTATTAATTTGTTCCACTGTTTAGTAATCATAAAATAAGTTTATTTTGGATAGTTGACTACAGAAGTTGGATGAGGGACAACAGACGTTGTCTCTGGTTTACTTATATTATTATTAACCGCATTGTTAACCATATTTCCAAATGTTGCAGTACCAACATCAAAAATAAATTGAGAACGTAAATTTAAAGATGATTTTAATGGATTAGTTCCATTTAAACTTGAAGAAAGCTTATTCGAACCAAAGGTAACCAAACTTTTAACACCTAAATCAACTCCAAAATTAGTTAGATTTTTTTTGCCATTAAAAATGCTTTTTAAACCCTCATCATTTAAATCAAAAGCAGGCGCAGCAACCATATCAAAAACTTGCCCTTTTAATCCCAAAGTACTAATTCCTGCTGAACCTATATCAAATGCATCGTAATTCCCTCCTGAAAAGGTTTGTGCAGAAAATTCCAGTGAAGCACCAGCACCAAATTTGAGGGTCGAACTTTTTAGAAAAGAATAGCCAGAACCTATTTTTAATTCTGGGATTATTATACTCGGGGATTCTGCTAAACCTGCTAAAATTCCACCTGCTATTTGATGACTTGTTGGATCAAGTTGCTGAGCTTCACGAATTTTTTGATTATTTTTTATCGCTTGTGTGTTTAATTCTGCTTGTCTTTTTTCGAATGCAGATCTTTTATCAGCACTAATATAAGTCTGCCTTACAGTAAATACACTTACTTCAGTTTGTTGCTTAAGAATAGGCTTAGTTCCGTTTTTTAAAAATATAGCCCCCTTATTATATAAATTATCACTGGCTGGGACAAAAGAACCTAATCCATTACCTCCATATTCAATTCTTGCTTTCTCTAATCCATCTTGATCAATAGCCTGAATCGGTGTATTGCTTGCAAATTGATAAGGAGTTAAATTAGGGTATTCACTTTCAATAGGATCCACGCTCAAAAACTTAGCAATATTTGCATTGTAAATCCTAAACCCGTAATCATAATTATTTTGGAATTCAGGGTCTTTTTCTTTTCCGTTGAAAGCGTAACGGTACATTCATAAAAAAATCAGGCATCTGTTGATCTTTTTTTGTTTTCATTATTTGGAGTGTCAGGCTTTAAAGATTTTTTAATTTCAATTAATAAATTACTTCCCAAAGGTAAATATTCCGAAAACTTACTTATTACTTTTGGTGCTACAGGGGCAACCACAGGATAAATATAAGTTTCTTTTTTTGCAGATTTTGGTATTGCGTTTACGGCATTGGCAAGCCATAAAAAAACACTTATACCAAATGCCCATGTGCAAATACCTAACAATGCACCAGCCATACTATCAAAACCACCTAGAAGCGAATACCTAAAACTTTTTCTTAATAAAGAACCAATTTTATTAATCAAAAATAAAATGGGAAAAAAAACTATAAAAAAACTAAAATAAGTAAGCAATTTACTATTCTGACCTAAATATGGTTTTAATAAAACCAAGCCCCATCCTAAAAATTTAAAACCTAAAATTGTAGCCACTACAAAAGCAATAATGGCTATAATTTCCAACACCAAACCTCTTTTAAAACCATTATAAGCGCCATATAAAAGCGGTATTAAAATCACGATATCAATAACCTTCATTCAAAAAATAATATAATGGCTTAATTTACTTTGGTATTGATTTTAAAATTTTTGCCTTTGTTGGGAGGATACCAACGAAGGCAAAGTTTATTTTATTAAATAAATAGAAATTAATTATCAGTTTATCAATATCAGTATATTCATAATTGGAAAAAAACTTAAAATCAGTTACGATAATAATTTTTTAGCAATTTCAGAAATTACTTTTCCATCAGCTTTACCTGCTAGTTCTTTGCTTGCCATACCCATTACTTTTCCAATTTCAGCGGCGGATTTTGCTCCGGTTTTTTCAATAATTTTTACCAATTCAAATTCTATTTCTTCAGGTGTTAATTGCTTAGGCAAATACCTTTCAATAACTTCTAAATCTCTTTTTTCAACCTCCACTAAATCTTCCCTGTTTTGAGTTTTGTAAATTTCTAAAGAATCTCTGCGTTGTTTGGCAGCTTTCGTTAAAATTTTTAATCCTTCGTCTTCAGTTAAAACTCCTGAGCTTCCACCTTTTGTTTCTTCCAATAAAATTAAAGATTTGATTGCTCTTAATGCACGTTTAGAATCTTCATCTCTGGCCAGCATTGCTTTCTTTAAATCAGCTTCTATTTGTTCTTTTAAACCCATAATAATTTAAGTTAAAATTGAAATTTTTTATTTAAACTCTACTATTGAGCGAAAATTACGAAATCTCAACCAATTTTTATTTATTTTGTACCGAAACACTTATTTTAAAGCATTACTGCAATTGGAACTTTCTCTATTTTTTAGTCCCCTCATTCGAAGCGATTTCTCAGAATACAATTCCATAAATAGTTTATTTGATACAATTGAAATTCATTTTGAAAAATTACCCGATTGGCAATCTGCACATTTAGCAATCATTGGAGTGCCTGAGGAGCGTGGAACAGAAAAAAATATGGGGACGAACAAAGCTCCAAATGCTGTTAGAAAAACATTGTATTCTTTAAAAAAAGGAAAAGGGATATGGGCGGTTGTTGATTTAGGAAATTTAAGATTAGGCGAAACAAAAGAAGAAACAAATTTACGTTTAAAAGAAGTTTGTGAAACTTTAATGATATTTAATGTAATTCCTATTATCCTTGGCGGGTCGCATGATATTATGTTTGGACAATATTTAAGTTATGAACACTTGGGCGAAGATGTTAATATTTTAAATATTGATTCATTTGCAGATATGGAATCTGAAAATGAATTTTTATCAGAGAAACATATACAAAATATTTTTTTTCACCAACCTAATTTTTTATTTAACTACACACTTTTTGCTTATCAAACATATTTAGTTGGGGATGATATAATTAGGATTTTAGAAAAAATAGGACAAAAATCAATACGATTAGGACAGGTAAGAGAAAGTTTAAAAGAAGCAGAACCATATGTAAGAGAAGCAAATTTAATTTCGTTTGATATTTCATCTATTAAAAGAAATGATGCTCCAGCAAATGCAAAAGCGCAAGCATTTGGATTGACATCCGATGAAGCTTGTCAGATTTGTTGGTATGCAGGTTTATCAGAAAGAATGACATCAATTGGTTTTTATGAATTTAACCCTGATTTGGATTTATATAATCAAACAGCAGAAGTATTAGCAACGATGATTTGGTATGTTATTGAAGGATTTTATCATCGCTCGCATGAAGAATCGTTTAATAGTAATGCTTTTTCAAAATATACAGTTACACTTTCGCAAAAAAACTCTTCAGATATTGTTTTTTATAAAGACAATTCAATTGAAAAATGGTGGATGGAAGTGCCTCATCCTCGTTTAAAAGACAAAATATTATATCTTCCTTGTAGTCATTCAGATTTTATTATAGCCACAAAAGGTGAACTACCTTATAGATGGGTGATTGCAAATGGCAAAATGTTTTGATGGAAAAGAATATTTTAACAGTATTTAAAAAAACTATATTTGTGAAATTTTATTTTTAAATAGTTTAATAACCATTTTACTTTCGAACAAACGAATTAAAATAATCTATGAAAGGAATTATCTTAGCAGGCGGCTCCGGCACTAGGCTTCATCCACTCACCTTAGCAGTTAGTAAACAATTAATGCCCGTTTATGATAAGCCAATGATATATTACCCACTGTCAACTTTAATGATGGCTGGTATAAGAGAAATATTAATTATTTCCACTCCGCATGATTTGCCAATGTTCGAAAAACTTTTAGGGGATGGCTCTACATTAGGTTGTTCATTTAAATATGCTGTTCAACCAGAACCAAATGGTTTAGCACAAGCTTTTGTGATTGGAGATAAATTTATTGGCAATGATAAAGCGGCTTTAATACTAGGTGATAATATATTTTATGGTTCAGGTTTAAGAAATTTATTAAAAGAAAATAATAATCCTACAGGCGGGATGGTTTTCGCATACCACGTAACGGATCCAGAAAGATATGGTGTCGTTGAGTTTGATAAAAATAATAAGGCCATTTCAATTGAAGAAAAACCAAAAGAACCAAAATCGAATTTCGCGGTTCCTGGTTTGTATTTTTATGATAACGAGGTGATTGAAATTGCAAAAAGTTTAAAACCAAGCCCTAGAGGTGAATATGAAATTACCGATGTAAATAAAGAATACCTTAAAAATGGTAAATTAAAAGTTGGCATCCTCGATAGAGGTACGGCATGGTTAGATACGGGTACATTTACATCTCTTATGCAAGCATCCAATTTTGTTCAGGTTATAGAAGAAAGACAAGGATTAAAAATAGGTTGTATTGAAGAAGTTGCTTTTAGAGAAGGTTTTATAAATGCTCAACAATTAAAATCAATCGCCAATCCATTAGTTAAAAGCGGATATGGGAAATATTTAATGAGTATTGTAGATTAAAGAAAATAAAAACCAATATTAATATCAAAAAGGCGTATTATATTAGTTCTTTTTGATATTAAATAAGTAAATAATAAGTCACGTTTTTTGAATTTCTTTCTTATGAACCCTTGGATAATAATTTTGCGATTTTAAATTTTAGCATGCCAAAGGTTTTTAAATTAAAATGCTACTGGAAAAATTAAATTTAATCGCATGGGATTAAGGGCTTAATAAAAATCCTTTCAAGCCTTAAAGTCTACTTTTCTCATTTTCTTTACCTCAAGACTGGCTAAACCAAAGTCTTCCACCACTTTCCCTTCCACAAGGTACACCCCTGCGCCCTGAAATGGATATTGTACATACGATTCGGTAAAATGAATGGTATCAAAAAAATCACCATTCACATCAATAAAACAACCGAAGCCCATTGGCTTACCTGTTTTTGTTCGGAGTGGTTTAACAGTCACAAAAATACCCATCATCCTAACCGTTTTTCCCAAATGATTAATTAAATCGTCGGTCATTACATCACCCCGATAATCAGTTTTTACCATATCAAAATAACTGTGTGTAACGGGAAAGCCCAGGAGTTCTATCTGATCCATAATGTCATCCCAGTCTGAATGAGCGAGTTCTGGCAACACAAAAGTTTTCCTGTATACCGGAAATAAAGAACCAATTGCGTGAGAAGTAGTCAAAGTTTTTGGTTTTAAACAAGCATCCCAAAGTAAGTTCTTTTTTGATATACCCGTGAAACGGAAAGCCCCTATCCTGATGAGTAAATTTAATTGTTCTTTGTCAGGGTTTACCCGGCTTATAAAATCACGAAAATTATTAAACTCTCCATTTAAATCCCTTTCTGAGAGAAAATATTTTATAAACTTGCTTTCCAAATTTTCCACATGTTGAAAACCCAAATAAATATCATTGGTGTTTTTTAAACAGGTTTTGTCTTCACTATTATTAACACAAGGCAAATGAATGGTAGCACCGCATTTTCTGGCTTCATGTACATACACCCAAGTTTTATAAAATCCACCAAAATTATTGATTACAGCCGTATGGAAAGCATGTGGAAAATATGTTTTGAGGTAAAGGCTCTGGTAACTTTCAACTGCATAACTTGCCGAATGCGCCTTGGAGAAAGAATAACCTGCAAAAGATTCTACTTGTCGCCATACCTCCAGAGTTAGCGCAGCGGTATATCCTTTTTCTTTGCAATTAGAAAAAAACCTATCTTTGATTCGGTTAAATTCATCTTTCGACCTAAACTTGCCCGACATTCCTCTCCGAAGGATATCAGCATCACTTAAATCCAAACCTGCGAAGTGATGACAAATTTTTAACACATCTTCCTGGTAAACCATCACTCCATAAGTTTCGCCCAATTGTTCTTTCATTACGGGATGTAAGTATTCGAAACCATCAGGGTTATGAAAGCGCTCTATATAGCTTTTCATCATCCCGCTTTGCGCTACGCCAGGGCGTATGATAGAAGAAGCTGCTACCAATGTTAAATAATCGCTGCATTTAAGTTTTTTAAGCAGTTGGCGCATAGCAGGAGATTCTATATAAAAGCAGCCAATGGTTTTTGAACTGGAAATTAGGTTTCGTACCTGATCATTCTTTTTGAAATCTTCTGTTTTACGAATATCAATGGTAAGCCCTTGCGTTTGCTTAACAATATCTACTGCTTCTTTAATATGACCCAAGCCTCTTTGACTGAGCACATCCAATTTGTCAAACGAGATAGATTCTGCTAAATACATATCGTGCTGAAGTGTTGAAAAACCTTTAGGTGGAAGGTCTACTGCAGAATAATAAGAGATGGGTAATTCTGAAATCATGATACCGCCTGCATGTATGCTTCGGATATTAGGAAAGTTTTTTAGCGTTGGGATAGTATCTAATATTAATTTCTGAATGCTATGCTTAGGCCATAAATGGTTGCCTGAAATTAAATCTATTTCAGACTTGGGTAAGCCATACACTTTTCCTAATTCACGAATGGTGGCATCTTTTTGAAAGGTGGTGATAGTGCCCAGTAAGGCTGTATATTCATTTCCATAGCGTTTAAAAATATAATCAGTTATTTCATCTCTGTCTTTCCAACTGAAATCTAAATCAAAATCGGGCGGACTTGTTCGCTTAGGGTTAAGGAACCTTTCAAAATACAAATTCAGTTCGATAGGGTCTACATCTGTAATGCCTAAGCAATAAGCAACTACGCTATTGGCGCCGCTCCCACGACCAAGATGAAAAAAATCTTTCCATACCGCATACCTGATGATATCATAAGTGATTAAAAAATAAGCTTCAAAACTTAACTGATCGATGATCGAAAGTTCATGCGCCACCCTTTTAACAGCTTCTTTATTGTTCTTTCCATACCTATTCAGGCAACCATCAAAGGCAAGCTTTTTTAAAAGCTCTTTGTCTCCTGTTTTGCTTCCGCAGAATGTTTTTCTGTTTTTTCTTTCTTCGTAGTTCATTTCTATTGAACAACTTTCTGATATTTTTTCAAGATTACTAACTAGTAGAGGGTACATTTCATAATACTTTCTGAGTTGCTCAGGCTTTAAAATGATTTCGTAGGGATGGGCGGTATCTTTGGCTTCTACCTTTGAGAGCAGGGTATTATAATCAATGGCTACTAATATTTTATGGAGCTCATAATCGCTTTTAGAAAAAAAAGTAACCTTGTGAAAAGCAATGAGTTTGTCTGATCTCTTTTTATGTGCACTTGAAAAAAGTTTGTTAATCTCATAAGGCAGAACCCCGATAAATTCATTATCTGCAAGGGCTTTATCAGTTGGAGTACTGAAAGGATAAATAATAAATACATTTTTAAATTCAGGGTTTAGTGTACCCAAGGGTTTATTATTGAGGTTATGCCAGGATAAATATTCATGGATTTCCCGAAGGCCTTCATTATTTTTAGCGATTAACGAAAACAATGATTTATTTTCTATTTTACATTCTACTCCTGCAAGCGGGCGAATACCAGCTTCTTTAGACAGGCGCACAAAATCCCATAATCCAGATGTATTGTTAATATCGATTAAGGCAAGTGTTTGAATGCCTGCATTTACAGCCCGCTCAATAATCTCTTCAATGCTATGAACACCAAATTTGAGACTGTAATATGAATGGATAAACTGCAACACAACTTTTATCCGTTTATGGAGGTGAATAGATTTTCCTTGGTGTAAGTCATCAAACCTGCTGCGCGCATTACTGATGTTTCGCCAAAACGTATCCTTACTTTATCAAGGGCATTGTATAACAATATCTGCTCCTTACTATCTTCAAAGAGATGGATTTGATAATTACCTTCTACTAAATGGCTCACTTTTACTCCAATCATTCGTATTAAAAGCCTTTTTTCATAAAGCTTATTAAAAAGTAAAAATGCTTTATCAATTAAATGATGATCTGCAGAAGTGTAAGGAATAGTCATTTGTTTTGAAAACGTATCAAAAGTAGAATACCTGATTTTAACGGTAATGCAAGCGCAAAGCTTTTTCTTTTTCCTCAAGTCAAAAGCAAGTAGTTCGACCATATGGAGCAACAACCTTTTTAACTCCTTCACATCTGTAGTATCTTGATTTAAAGTCATTTCATGACCCATAGACTTTTGCACACTATAAGGCTCTACAGGATTGTTATCAATTCCATTTGCTTTTTTCCAAATAGCAATACCATTTTTACCAAAGTTCCTTTCCAACAGCTCAATAGGGATTTGTCTGAGTGTATGGATGTCTCTTACGCCCATTTGATACAAAGCATCTTCTGTTTTTTTTCCAATCCCCGGGATTTTTTTAATAGATAAAGGATCTAGGAAGTGATGCACTTCCGGTGCCAATACTTGCAACTCACCATTGGGTTTCGCCTGGCCAGTTGCAATTTTAGAAACTGTTTTGTTAGGAGAAAGGCCAAAACTGATAGGTAAATGTGTTTCTTTCATTATTTTTTCCCTCAACTCATGCGTCCACTTGTAAGTGCCAATATATTTATCCATCCCCGATACGTCTATATAATGTTCATCTATGGAAGTCTTTTCAAAAACAGGTGCTTTATCTGCAATTACCTGAGTAACCATTTTAGAATAATCAGAATAAGAATCCATATCTCCTTTTACAACAATAGCCTCAGGGCATAGTTGTCTGGCCAGTTTCATAGGCATGGCAGAATGAACACCAAATTTTCTGGTTTCATAAGAGCAGCTTGCTACTACAGCACGATCAGAAAAGCCACCCACTAACACAGGCATGCCTACCAACTTAGGATTTTTAAGTCTTTCTACAGAAACAAAAAATGTATCCATATCCATGTGAACAATTTGCCTTTCAGGAAACAATTTTTCTAAAGTTTAATTATTTATTAAATATTATATTAAATAAACTACA
>Ga0209512_1003248_pt1 | contig 15748 bp, 10 predicted proteins | sample frozenSSSSmetaG_FD_184142 | JGI IMG/M metagenome (GOLD analysis project Ga0209512, IMG submission 184142) | Glacier valley bacterial and archeal communities from Borup Fiord, Nunavut, Canada, to study Microbial Dark Matter (Phase II) -... | ecosystem: Environmental > Aquatic > Freshwater > Ice >... | reverse complement strand
CTTCCATGAGAACAATTGCTGAAATTAACGACAAAATTCTTCGCAAACAAGCAGTAGTCTATACAGTTAGTGAGCTAAAAGCGCGAGTAGCAGAAACTGGCGTTGCGAAAACGGCAGAAGAAGTAGACGTGATTACGACTGGCACCTTTGAGCCAATGGAATCGAGCGGAGCCATCATCAATTTAGGACATACTGACCCACCAATCAAAATTCGACGTTGCTGGTTAGATAATGTCCCGGCATACTCAGCATTTGGAGCAGTAGATTTATATCTAGGTGCAACTTGTGCGGTAGAAGCAAATGACGGGGAAGAAGTCAAGGAACGAGGCGGTGGTCATGTAATCGAAGATTTGATCGCCGGGTTACCCATCCAAGTCCGAGCACTGGGACAAGTCACAGACTGTTATCCCCGCGCATCATTTGAAACTACAATTACTCGCGAGACGATTAATCAGTTTTATCTATTTAATCCGAGAAATCTATACCAAAATTTTATCGTTGGTGTAAATGCAGGCGATCGCCCTTTATTTACTTATCTCGGACCATTACAACCGCGTTTAGGAAATGCCGTTTACTCTAACCCAGGCGGAATATCTCCCTTATTGAATGATCCCGATTTGCAACTAATTGGCATTGGCACGCGAATTTTTTTTGCCGGTGCTATCGGATACGTTGCCTGGGAAGGAACTCAGCACTTTCCCTTACAAAAGCGCTTGCCTAACCGTACACCAATTGGACCTGGAGCGACTTTAGCCTTAATCGGTGACGCCAAGCAAATGGATGCCCGATGGGTACGTGGTTGTTATTTTAAAAGCTATGGTCCTTCATTGATGCTAGGTGTAGGCGTGCCGTTACCCGTACTAAACGAGCAAGTGGTCCTGCGGTGTTCTGTCCAAGATCAAGATTTGGTAGCACCAGTCGTCGATTTTTCGATTCCCAGGCGCGTCCGTCCTACCTTTGGATTAGTCAGCTACGCCCAACTTAAATCAGGACGGATCACGGTTGATGGTAAACCAGTCCGCACCGCCCCTCTCGCGAGTATGTTTCTTTCAATGCAAGTGGCAACAGAGTTAAAAAAATGGATTGAGGCAGGAACATTTACCCTCACGGAGCCGGTTGCACCAATTCCGATGCAGCGATCGTTCCTACCTCAAGATCGATGGACAGAGTTTTAACGTACTCTACTGCGGTGGTTTTTCCCGCTTAATCGGCTTGGCAACAGGTGCTTTAGGTTCTCGACGCTTCACGACGGGAGCTATAGTCGCTTCACCTGTTTTCCGGACTGGACGCGGGGCATCCATATTGCGCTTACCTGATGGTGTTGAGGAGCGCGTTTTCTTTTTCCAGGTTTTTGGTTTTTGAGGTAAGACCGCGATCGACTCACCTTGCTGTATTAATAAATTTTCACCTTCTCTTTTAGTATGGAAATCCCAGAACTGACCTACAGCCTTGGTTGTCAGCACACCCGTTAATTTCAATTTGAAATATTTGGGCTTTTCTGACGCTTTACGCGGCACTTGCTTGATTTTGACTACCAAGCTTTGTGAATCCGCCGACTGGTAAACAACCTCCCCACGAACTGAAAAATAACCATCTTCAATTTGAATTGCAGTTGCAGGTGACGGTTCGGTCGATACCTCTGTCTCAGATTCTGTAACCTCAGCTATTTTTAGGGCTTCCTCTTTAGATTGGAGAGCCAGATTTTCTGGTTCCCAAACCCCGACAATTTGCAAGTGCAATTTGCCATCTTCTTGCCCTGTCCGGGGATAAACTACCCATAGATGTTCTTTTTCTAAATCTAGGTGATTTTTGACTAAACTCATAATCCGTCCTAGGAGAACGGCATTGAGTTCACTCTCATCAGTGGCAGTTAGTTGACCCTGAGTAATTTGTTCGGCAGAGGGGGTATAGCGACCACGCACCAAGCCAATTGCTCGGTACTGCATCGGTTCGCTAGGAGGTGGAATCGGTTGTAGCCGATTGGTACTTTTTTCGTCGGTAGCAGTTTCAGTTGGGGTAATTGGCTCCTGCCCTGTCGGTAAGTCTGGTTGAGTTTGAGCTTGATCAGAAGTAGAATTAGCGGATTCAGATGACGGCATGAGGTCGGAATTCATAAAAACTCCTTGCGGCACAAAAAAGATCCCATTGTGGGATTTAAGGACGGCTGTAGCAAATTGCATTAAGCATTGTTACTACCGAAAGTCCAATTGCTTAGACTCTAATTTCGGAAGCATAACATAGCTACAATTAACACGGTTCTACCAGTAATTACGACTAACGGCAAAAAGCGCCCGTCGTTATTTGTTATAAAATTCACTGATGTTTGCTAGTATTCCGCAAAAATTCGGAAATTTTTTACTTTGCATTCTTCATTAAACGATAATGTTTTTATAGTTCAGGACAATTCTGTGTCTCAAGCACGCAATCGCTGGATAGTTAATGTCGTCTTGGTAGTGGCAGTGATCGCCTTTGTGGGGATTTCGATGGTTCCCCTGCTTACCGGCTTTGTGCAGAGCCAAAGCACGAAGCCTGGGAACACCACCAACCCTACAAGTACACCAGTACCAACAAACGAAAAATCAAAACTGGAAGACCAAGCGCGAGGTTATGAAAGCGTTTTGCAGCGGGAACCAGAAAAGAAAGTGGCGCTGCAAGGTTTACTAGAGGCGCGTTTACAACTGCTGCGTCTCGGGCAAGGCAATATTAAAGGGGTAATCGAACCTCTAGAAAAGTTAGCCAAGCTCAACCCCGAGAAGACGGAATACACCATCCTTTTGGCACAAGCCAAGCAGCAAATTGGCGAACCCGAAGCGGCGGCGGCGGCTTATCGCTCAATTCTCCAAACCAAGCCAGGTGATATTAAGGCGCTGCAAGGTCTGGTAGTACTCCTACTCCAGCAAAAACGCCCAGAAGCTGCAATTGGTTTGTTACAAGATACACTCACCAACTCAACCCAAGCAAATAAAATTCAGCCCGGTAGTGTCGATACTACCTCCGTGAAATTACTCCTCGCTCAGGTTTATGTCACTCAAAAACGCTCTAGCGATGCCATCTCGCTTTACGATCAGCTGATCAAAAATGATAAACAGGATTTTCGCCCGTTGTTAGCTAAAGCGATCGTCATCAAAGATCAAGGGAAAACTGAAGAAGCAAAACCTCTATTTGACCAAGCTGCTGCCCTCGCACCAGCTAATGTCAAAGACAAAATCAATCAACTAGCAACTTCCCAACTAACGCCCAGTACTGCCCCATCAACTGCCCCATCGGCTGGTGGTAAGGAGACTAAAGATTAAGGAGTGGGAGAGGGGGGAAAGGGGGAAGGGGGGAAGGGAGAGTGTTCTTGAAGGGGAGAAGGGAGTAATGAATGTTGAATGTTGAAAATTTCTTATTGATAATTCATCATTTTTCTCACTCCCCCACTCCCCCACTCCCCCCCTCCCCCACTCCCCCCCTCCTCATTCCATTGCCACAACAGCGCCGAAAATCAGAAATAAGCAACCGCCAATTAAGGTGATAGTGCGTTCCGAAATTCTGCCTGCCAGCATTCGTCCACCGACAACCGCGATCGCTGTACAAATTGCATGTCCAACAATTGAGCCTGTAGTCACTGCCATCGGGCTATAACTTGTCGCTAGGGCAATCGTGGCAATTTGTGTGCGATCGCCCCATTCAGCGACAAATGTCATCATAAAGGCTTTGATTAAAACGGCAATGTTATTTTTTCGTGACAATTCTAATTCCGCTTCAGCTACAGCGGTTTTTGCCTCTTCTACCACTTCTGTCGCACAAGAGTCAGCTGGCATTCGGCTTGCATCGTACAGCAGTTTGATACCGAAGCTCATAAACAAGAGAATTTCAATGTAATGAATATAAATTTTGGGGATCAACCCTAACACTTGTCCGGCGATTACAGACAAAATGGTCATCGCCGCTAAAGCTGCCAGCACCCCAGAAAAAATCAGTCGCCGTGAGTGATGCATCGCTAAGATCACGGCGATAAAAAAAGTTTTATCTCCCAGTTCCGAAACTGTAATCAGTAATAAACTCGCTGTAAAGGCTGTTAACATTTCATCAAGCTCCTCAAACGCTTTGCATACTGAGCTTGATGAAGAGAACAATACTCCACCAAGCTCACATTTTTATCCTGTGAACTCAGTGAAGGTCTCACTCCCAAATTGCTAATAGCAAATTTGTCTTCTGAACCAGGCTCATCGCCAGTATGTTGATTCAGATGTACTGGCAAAGCCAGTAGCTACTCCCCTTCATTCTTCAGTCATCATACCTATATCTGAAGTAGTAGTAAAGGGGGAGTAGAGACTTTCTGATTTAGTACTTCCGTTCTTGTGGCTGAAACAAGGTCATCGCCACTGGTCGATATTGAAGATCGATGCCGACGGGTGAATAATAAGCCATTGTATGCTTCAGGAAGTTCTGATCATCTCGGTTAGGACAATCTTCACGGAAATGAGCACCGCGACTTTCTTGGCGATTTAAAGCTGAAGCAAGAATCATTTGTCCAACGACGATGATACTCCGCAGTTCTAAAGCTTCAATTAGTTCTGTGTTCCAGCACTTGCCCTTGTCATCAAGATAGACTTGCGTTGATTGGACTTTTAGCTGTTGAAGTTGTTGTAAGCCCGATCGCATGATTTCCTCGCTGCGGAAAGTGCCACAATGTTCAGTCATGCAATCTTGGAAGGCTTGACGAACTTCAGCAATGCGGTACTGTCCTGGCTGATTGAGCAAAGCTTGAATTTGCTGTTCGGCTTCTTGGATGTATAATTCGGGTTGTAGAGATGGCAGCTTGCGGTTTTGGACAAAGTGAGCGATCGCGGCTCCTGTTCTGCGTCCATACACAACACATTCTAAAAGGGAGTTACTTCCCAGACGATTTGCGCCGTGGACGGAAACACAAGCCGATTCACCTGCAGCGAAAAATCCTTCCACTAAATCATCACCACTACTGCGAACTTTGCCGTCCGTATTCACAGGTATACCACCCATACAATAGTGAATTGTCGGACGAACCGGCATTGGTTGATACACCGCATCAATTCCTAACAGACGGTGTGCTTCTTCCCAACAGAAGGGGACGCGGCTCATAATTTTCGCTTCACCCATGTGCCGCAAGTCAAGATAAACACAAGGACCACCCGCCTTCCCATCAGGATAAACACCGCGACCAGCACGCACCTCACGATTGATTGCCCGTGAGGTAATATCCCGAGGAGCTAGTTCCATCCGACTAGGTGCATAATCCGCCATGAAGCGATCGCCTGCGGAATTAATCAAATAGGCACCTTCACCCCGCACCGCCTCTGAAATCAACACACCTACCGGATACAATCCAGTTGGGTGAAATTGCACAAATTCCATATCTTCCAAAGGCAAACCCGCGAGGGCTGTCATCGCCAGACCATCACCAGTGGAAGCATAATCATTAGAAGTAGTATTATAAACGCGACCATAGCCACCAGTCGCAAACATTACCGCTTTGGCTCTAACTACCTCGACTTTTCCATCAAGGATGCGGTGCATCACAACACCCTTTGCCTGACCTTCTTCCAAAATCAGGCGCATCACATACCACTCTTCATAAATATGCACCCCATACCGCCGCAGGTTGTTCACCAACTCGTGCAAAATGGCATGACCAGTTTTATCTGCAGCGTAGCAAGTCCGGTTATGGGAATGTCCACCAAAAGCGCGTTGGGCAATGCGACCATCTGGTAGACGCGAAAACAACACACCCATGTGTTCGAGGTCAATTACCACCTCTGGGGCTTCGCGGGTGAGAATTTCCACCGCATCTTGGTCAGCTAGATAGTCAGAACCCTTAACTGTATCAAAAGCATGTGCCTGCCAACTATCCGCCGCATCGACATTTTGCAGCGCCGCCGCCATTCCACCTTGCGCCGCCACAGAGTGAGACCGAATCGGGTGAGTTTTCGCGACTATTGCCACATTCAACGTCGGGTCAATGCGAGCAATTTCTACTGCTGCACGACACCCAGCTAGCCCGCCCCCAACAATGATTACATCGTGTTCCAGCATTTTGTAGATTTTAGATTAGGATCATTATTCTACTTTAAGATTCTTGTAGAGAATCTCACGCTTTCTGAAGAGTATGTGAATTTGTCATCCCGAAAAGCTAGTTGCTTCGACAGGTTGTTGCTGAGAAACATTCCCCGGCATTGGTTCCATCTTGGTTCCTGGTTCTACAGGTGACACTTCAATATGATTTAATAATGTGGTGACAAAGGCAAAAAGCAAGAAAGGTAGGGATAGCAGCACGACGAGTCCGACGGTGGCTAAGGCGTATACAGGTCTTCTCGCCCCCATCAATGCCAATGCTGATGCCAAACTCAAGGTGATGGTAATCAACCAAACCATAATCTGACCGTAGATATCGCCAAAGGTCAGCGTACAGACAACGCGATATTTTTGTAAGTTATTCATAAAAATTTGCCTTCTAATTTTCCCTTCTAGGTTTAGGTTAAAGTCGCTATTTGGGTTTTAGACAATTTTGAAAGAATTCTGAAAGGTTTGCAATATGACTTTACAATTCGGCAAATATTTCTGATTTAGATCAGATTTTATACTGCTAAAGATAGATGTTGTGATTTGAGCCAGGTAAAATTTTCCCTAAGAATATTTAAGTAAGTAAAGTATTGTAAATCACTTAATTGCCAAGTCATAACTTTACATAATGGTATAGACCTCAGAAAAAGCACATCTTTTGAGGACGGCAATCGGCAGTTAGGTAAAATATGATGATGGAATGGGAGAAACTCCTCACGAAAAAAAGGCTAGGTAAGAATAGCCCGGAGGATTTGGAGTCAGCACGCACCTGCTTTCAAAGAGATTACGATCGCATAGTATTTTCTTCACCTTTCCGTCGTCTCAAGGACAAGACCCAAGTTTTTTCCTTACCACAGAGTGATTACTTACGGACTCGATTGATCCACAGTATTGAAGTTTCTTGTGTGGGGCGATCGCTTGGTGCGAGAGTTGGTTATGAAATTATCGACAGACATCACCTAAAATTTAACCCATCCGACTTTGGCGATATTGTCTCTGCAGCCTGTCTCGCCCATGATATTGGAAATCCTCCCTTTGGTCATGCGGGGGAAGATGCCATCCGTAGCGGGTTTAAGTCTTGGTATAAAACAACTGAAACTTGTCTAAATGAATGGGAGGAAGCGGATTTTAATTTATTTGAAGGTAATGCTCAAGGTTTCCGGATCATGACCCACCTGGAAATGCAACCCAGAGAAGGCGGGATGCAATTGACATACCCAACTTTAGCAGCTTTCACAAAATATCCTCGCGAGTCTTATATCAACGATTCGATCCTCAATGGCTACTCCGGTAAAAGCGTTGCTAAATACGGTTTCTTCCAGTCAGAGAAAGAGTTGTTTGCGGAAGTAGCAGATGAAATCGGACTGATTCGCCGTAGTCAAAAGGTGGCTTGGTGGGCGCGACATCCTCTAGCTTTTTTAGTTGAAGCTGCAGATGACATCTGTTATCGCATTGTCGATGTGGAAGATGGTTGTCGTATGGGATATATTACTTTTGGTAGAGCTAAAGAATTATTGAATGCGATCGCACAGTGTTCTGAGGATGACCTAGAGCTACAAGCGAATAGCGATGATGAAAAAATTAAGTATTTACGTGCTCGGGCGATTAATCAACTTGTCAAAGATGTGGCAGAAATTTTCCTAGAGCGTGAACCCGAATTACTCACAGGTGAGTTCGATAGCGAACTAGTAACCATCAGTAAATATGCTTATGTTTTAGCACAGTGCCAGTTAGAAACCGTGGAGAAAGTGATCACTCACCCAGATGTAGTCAGTCTCCGTATTGCCGGGTACGAAGTCTTGGGTAATTTATTCGCTGACTTCGCCGAAGGTGTATTGTTGCGAAGTGAAAAGGGTTTGATGTTTAAACAAATGCTACCCAAGCAATATCAAAAGACTGATCAAAGCTACTATCAGCAGATTCTGCAAATCACAGATTACATTTCCGGAATGACCGATTCCTATGCTACTAATTTGTTTCGGAAATTTAAGGGTATCGCTTTAAAATAGCCAATACTTGACCTAAATTCTCTTAAACTGCACCCATATTCAGGTTAAATTCAGCCAGAAGTGGGGTAAGTGCGAACCTTATTGGTTTCGACTTCTTTGTCAACGGCAGCACGATAGGTATCAACAGCATGGTTGGGCAGAATATCACCATATTGTGTCACAAAAGACCAAGATTGCCCGACGTGGACATAAGTGTCTTTGCGAAAGTTAGTTGGCGGTGAGAGAGGAACTAAATCTGCCAGATTAGATATCCGGTAACTGTTGGGAATCATCTGACTGTGAAGCAAAGCAAAATTTGGATTACCAACCCGTGGTCCGGCATAAGTATACAGTCGAATTTGGTCTTTGAGTTTAGGAACATTCAGTGCAATATCTAAAGCTGCAAGGGTGGCGAGGGCAGACCCTAAGCTATGTCCGGATACATAACAAGGTACTCCTGGATTTAACTTACTGACAATTTCCCGAGTTTGCTGAGCCAGTTTTTGATAAATGTTGGCAAAACCTGAGTGGATTTTACTATTAGCAAGACCTTGATAGTCTTTTTGGAAAAGTAGTATATCCCCAATCCACTCGGTTGTTCTTTGAGTCCCGCGAAAAATAATAATATTGGCGGTCTTAGAGGCGAGAACAAAACCATAGTAGACAGGGATAAGTTGCTTGATTTGCACTGTTTGTTTAACAGTATCGGCAATTTGCCCTTGGGCATTGTCTAAATTATTTTCCACCGGATCTGCAGTGTCAGTGGGCGAATCGGTTGTCGTTGGCACATCAATCTCAACCGATATTGAACTCCGCACATCTTCCATCGCCTTGAATGAAGCGATCTGAGTATAGCTATCTAGTGCAGATGTGTATGCAGGCAGAGATTTTAGTGACCCATTAAAGGCAGGATTTACCTTGCCTAGCAGGTATTGCTGAGTCCCTAATTTACTACACTGAATCAGCAGCTTAGATATGCTGCGCTCGTAAAGAACGTTGGGTGGCGTCAGTTTTAACGATGTCTGAATCTCTATTCCTTGATTAATTTTTTTAGCATCGGCGTCAAAGGTCTGCTTCACAATACTTTGAGGGTCTGTCTTAGATTTCTCCCTCGCCAATTGTTCTAACTTATTTTGTGCTAGTAGCCGCTGGTAATTGCGAGTTCCAATCGCCGCTACCCCAAATGTCAGTCCTGCAAGCAGAATTTGCCGTCGTCTCAGATTTATCATTACCGTCTTTCACTACCACTTGCATAAAACTGGTTGGTTACCTGTCCCAGAGTCCAAGTCAAGGTAAAAAAAGCCGCTGAAATGGCAAACCCAGAGAACAGGGGTACAACCGACCCAAAACTGAACATTGTTAGCCAAGCCATAAAGGCGAGGGCAAAAGACCCGAGAAAACCAAACAGGTTTCCTGCAATGGCTAAGGGATCTTGACCTTTGGTATAACCCCACAAATGACCTATATCCCACATCATTTTCAAGCTCAATACACCAACGACCACCAATGTTAAGGTTAAAATACCATGAAACGGATTTAACCCGATTAAAGCAGATCCCATCGCATAATCCAAAATTAAATTGCGAATTTGTCTTTGGCGGCGAAGCAGAAATGGCGGTGTGATGCTTGCCTCGGATTCTGGTATGTTATTTGACATTTAAGCATAAGCCATTAGAGAGTTGCAGCATTTAAGAAAGAGTGTATATATTGGTTAACCAACTCAGGTTGGTCTTGTTGTACCCAATGACTAGCCTGCGGAATATACTTAATTTGCAAATTTTTTACATACACTTCAGTACCGTAGGTTAATTCCTTACCTAATGCTGTATCTTGTTCTCCCCAAATCATCAGCGTGGGAATCAGCAAAACACTCCAATCGCGCTTGAGGAGTGTGGTAGAGAAAGCGTTGCGGTAGTAATTCAGCATCGCTGTTAAAGCACCTCGTTTGGCTGCTGCATCTTTATAAGCTTCCAAATCTGCTTGGGTAAAGGCATTTTTGTTAACCGCCATCCGTGTGAAAGCTGTCTCGATGAATTGGTAATCTGATGATTGGAGTAAGAGTTCTGGTAGCCACGGTAATTGAAAAAAGAAAATATACCAACTACGCAGCAGTTGTTGGGGTGTGAGTAAACCGGCGGCGAACTTGGCGGGATGGGGTAAATTTAAGACAATTAATTTTTCTAGCATTTCTGGGTGTTCGTAGGCAAATGTCCACGCGATCGCCCCTCCCCAATCATGTCCAACTAAAATACACGAATCGTATCCTAGTCCGTGAATAATCCCTTTGACATCTTTGACAAACTCATCTATTACATAGGTTGATGGGTCTTCCGGCTTATCACTATCGTTATAACCACGGAGGTCAACGGCTACAACTTTATACTCATTAGCAAATTCCCGTATTTGATGCCGCCAGGAATACCAAAACTCAGGAAATCCGTGCAGCATTAGCATCAGCGGACCTTCTCCTTGAGTAACGTAGTGAAGTTTCACCCTGTTGGTGGTGATATATTCGTGTTTCCAAGAACCAGAAAGTACAGACATGTTAGTTGTGGATTACGTCTTTACTTAAGCTTATCAAAAACTTAACCTTAATCTCTTAATCTTGATGAAGAGATTGCGAAAGTACCTGAAAATTTATAGGTATTGACATATACATTAACTTGATCAGGGATTCTCTGAAACCGTCTTTGGGCGGCGGAAATTTCCATGCACACTATTTCTTCGAGTCCTTCTGGTATTATACATTAACAGGGAAATAATTAATGACAGCGAATTTCTTTGATGCCAATTTTTACCGCGCTGCAAATAGCGATTTGGCAAAGTTTAGCGACCAACAAGCCTTGTCTCATTTTCAGACTTATGGCTTACAAGAAGGTAGAGCATTTTCTCCCTTTGTGAACCTGAATTTCTATCGCGCCAGCAACTCAGACTTGGCAAATCTCAGCAATAGCCAATTACTGGATCATGCTCAGACATACGGCGTCAAAGAAGGCAGAAAGCTTTCGCCATTTGTGGACTTGGATTTTTATCTGGCTAAAAATGCTGATTTAAGTAAGGCTTTTGGTAGCGATAGCGAAGCACTGTCCCCGAAGGGGGATCGCGAAAAAGCACTACAACACTTACAAACTTTTGGACTCAAAGAAGACCGGAAATTTTCCCAGTTTGCGAACTTGGATTATTATCTAGCCAATAACGCCGATGTTAATAAAGCGACAGGTGGCGATGTCACCAAAGCGCTACAGCATTTAGAAATTTATGGTGCCAATGAAGGCAGAAAATACAGTGAATACTTTGACCCAAGTTTTTATCTGAAAAATAATGCTGATGTGAATACAACGTTTAAAGGCGATTCATTTAAAGCATTGCAGCATTTTGAAACTTTTGGGGTAAACGAGGGTCGCAGTGGCTCTGCTGTATTTAATACTAGCTACTACAAGAAGTACTACAATGACTTGGGAAGTCTGAGCAATAAGACTGCCTACGATCATTTCCAAGTCTATGGTTTGAATGAAGGACGGCGTGGTTCACAGGCTTTTGATGTTACCGCCTACCTCAGAAAAAATACTGACTTACAAGCTGTTAAGTACAATAACCAACAAGCAATCGATCATTATCTCCAGTACGGTCAGCAAGAAGGACGCACTGCGACTAACCGTAACGCCATCATCTTCGTCGCGGACGGTTTACGTCCTGATGCAGTCAATGCTACTGATACCCCAACCTTGTTTGCTCTGCGTCAGCAAGGTGTCAACTTTACCAACAGTCACTCCTTATTCCCGACCTTCACCACACCTAACGCTTCGGCGATCGCGACCGGACATTATTTAGGTGACACCGGAGCTTTCAGTAACACTATTTATCCAGGCTTCGCAGTACCAAGTGCTAATAATAGTGTCACTTCGTTCATCGAAAACGATCCTATCCTAGCGGATATTGACGAGAAATTCCCTGGTAATAACTTCTTAGATGAAGAGTCGATATTAGCGGCGGCACGTCTGTCAGGATTTGGTACAGCAGCAGTTGGTAAGTTAGGACCTGTGTTAATTCAAGACGTTACCCAAGGTAATAGAGTTAACGGTGCTGTTCCTCCGTCACAAACAATCATCATCGATGACTCTACAGGTACAACTGCAGGCGTTCCCCTAAATTCTGATATCACTGCACGATTAACTGCAGCTGGCTTAACACCTCCAACAGGTGGAGTAAGTTCACTCAGAGTTCAACCATCCGGTAACAACACCACTCCCGGAACTTTATCTGCTAACGTAGCTCAACAACAATATTTCGCCGATGCTACTTCTAAAGCGGTTATACCATTGTTGAAAGACAAAAATCAGCCATTTGCGATGGTGTATTGGTCTCGCGACCCTGACGGAACTCAGCACAACAACGGAGATAGCCTGAATACATTAAATCCAGGTATCAACGGTCCAACCGTCAGAGCTGCGGTCAAGAATACTGATAATAACCTCAAACAAATTCTGGATAGTCTGCAAGCTTTAGGAATTGCCGATGACACTGATGTGTTTGTCACCGCCGATCACGGTTTTGGTACAATCAGCAAACACGAAATAGACAGCACAGGTACTAACTTCACCAAGAGCTACGCCGCTAGTCTGAGTTACCCCAACATTAATGGTGTAGGTTTAAAAGTAAATGCAGGATTCCTACCTTCAGGTTTTGTTGCCATTGATATAGCCAATGCTTTAGGACAGTCACTATACGATCCTGACAGAGCTACTAAGGATGCCAGCGGTAACATCACATACGCTAAGCTCGATCCTACCAACACTGCCGCACCAACTCTACAGTTGCCTGGAAATGGTAATGGTTTGATTGGTGGAACTGGCAAACTTGTCAACGGTGTGCCTGATGCTTCAGTGATCGTTGCTGCCAACGGCGGTTCAGATCTACTCTACGTACCTAGCAAAGATGTCAATACTGTCAAGACAGTTGTAGATTTCTTGACAAAACAAGATTACGTTAGTGGCGTGTTTGTTGATGATTCTTACGGTAATATTCCTGGAGCCTTAAAACTCAGCGATATTGGCTTGAAAGGTTTAGCTCAAACACCAACTCCAACAATTGTCGTCAACTTCAAAACCTTTAGCTTATTACCAGCTTCATTGACTGGAACTCCATTATTAAATGGTGTTGAAATAGCTGACAGTGGCTTACAAGAAGGTCAAGGAATGCACGGTACATTTGGTCGCCAAGATACATTCAACAATATGGCGGCGATTGGTCCTGACTTCAAAAAAGGTTACACAGACTTAGCTCCTGTCAGCAATGCTGATGTAGGAACTACAGTTGCGAATCTTTTAGGTTTAAATATTCCTTCAGTTGGTAATTTAAAAGGTCGAGTCATCAGCGAGTCTTTGACAGGTGGTCCTGCAAGCGTTGCCTTCACAAGTGGGTTAATCAAGGCATCTGACGCAGCGGCTAATGGTCAGAAGACATACCTCAATTATCAAACAGTAGGTACTACACCTTACTATGATGCAGCCGGATTTGCTGGTGCTACCCTTGGTTTGAAAACTGCATAATCATCATCGGATTTAGGATTACCTAAATTATTTGAGGGGTGGGCTAAAGAGTCCATCCCTTTCATATTAGGTAGGAATATCACCTCCAATACGGTTCAGTTAGCAACGTTCCTTCAGCTTTTCTTGTAGTTTTGTAGGGACGCAATGCTTGCGCCCTGATCCTATGGGCAATTGTCAAAAATTATTAGCCGAACTGTATTGATCTCACCTCTATCATCAGAAATAAATTTGCATTTAGATTCTCAAAGATACAAATTTTCTCTCTTAGGAAAATTCATAATCAGATATATTTTCAAGAAAGCTTATTAAATACTTAACCTTCATAGGCTAATCTTTATCAAGGATTGATCAAATTCTGTTAATAAACTTATTTCTATTGACATTCAGCACATTGTGAGGATGAGTAATGACAGCAAATTTCTTTGATGCTAATTTTTACCGCGCTGCAAACCGTGATTTAGCAGGATTTAACGATCAACAAGCCTTGTCTCACTTCCAGACTTATGGCTTACAGGAAGGTAGAGCATTTTCTCCCTTTATTGACCTCAATTTCTATCGCGCTAGTAATTCGGATTTGGCAAGCTTCAACAATAGCCAATTACTGAATCATGCTCAAACATACGGTGTCAAAGAAGGTAGGAAACTTTCACCATTTGTTGACTTAGATTTTTACCTGGCGAAAAATAGCGATTTAAGTAAGGCTTTTGGTAGTGACCGCGAAAAAGCACTACAACACCTGCAAACTTACGGAGTAAAAGAAGACCGGAAATTTTCGCAGTTTGTGAACTTAGATTTTTATCTAGCTAATAACAGCGATGTGAATAAAGCGTTTAATGGCGATGTCACCAAAGCGCTACAGCACTTAGAAGTTTATGGTGTCAATGAGAACAGGAAATATAGTGAGTTCTTTGACCCAAGTTACTATCTCAGTAATAATGCTGATGTAAATAAAGCCTTCAATGGCAATCAGTTTCAAGCATTGAAGCACTTTGAAACCTATGGTTTGGATGAAGGTCGTCGTTCTTCTGTAAGTTATGATACTAGCTTTTATCGCAAGTTCTACTCAGATTTAAGTAGCCTGAGCAACAAACAAGCTTATAACCATTTTCAAATCTATGGTTTAGGAGAAGGAAGACGGTCATCTCAGGCTTTTGATGTCAGCTACTACTTAAGTAACAATACTGATTTAAAAGCCGCTGGTTTCAATAACGAGAAAGCCATCCAACATTACCAGCAATATGGGCAGCAAGAAGGACGGTTCGGTAAGAAAAAAGTGATTTTGATATCACTTGATGGCGCTGCGCCTTGGATACTCGATCCATATTTAGCAAATGGTACGATCAAAGCGAATGAAGGCTTGGGTCTACTGAAAAGTCTAGGAGTCTCCGCTCGTAACGTTACAGTTACTCCCTCACTCACCGCTGTTAGTCATGTGGCGATCGCGACAGGTTCTACAGCTGCCAATAATGATATCAACGCCAATAGTTTCCATCTAGTTAATAGCCCATTTACTACTAATATTAGTGGTTTTGCTGCCCCAATCGGCGGTTACTCTCCTTCAATTGACGGTAATCCGGCAACTGAAAGCGTCAGTACTACTGCTGAACCATTATGGATTCAGCTCCGAAATGCGGGTTTAAAAGTAGTCACCGCTACCTTCCCAGGTGGTGACGGTGCGGATATTCGTCTCACGAGTTCTGCTACTAGTCCACTGCTACAGTCAGCCAGTAAGCGGACAGTAGACTATACAGTTCCATTTGGAGTATTTGGTGGAATCAGCGCCACAGGCTTTAACCTCACAGCTAGTAGTTTTACTGATGCCTCTAGTGCAATTACTAGTCAACTGACTACAGCCGGACGGCAATCTTTTAGTAACGCCAAAGTTGCCAACTTGGAAACTATCACTAGCGTTACTGGTGCCGGTGGACCCTATAACTTCCAAGTTGCCGCACTTGATACTACCAACGACGGTAAAACCAATTACGATACATTAGTCTTCTTTGATGCCAATCAAGGAATTAAATCGGGAACATTCACCTTACCTTCCACTGGACCTGCTTACATTAAAGCTGGTGAAGGCTCTAAACCCTTTTTCTTAGAAGGTAGCGCCAATAAAATTGGTGGCAGATT
>Ga0209512_1003247_pt1 | contig 15748 bp, 16 predicted proteins | sample frozenSSSSmetaG_FD_184142 | JGI IMG/M metagenome (GOLD analysis project Ga0209512, IMG submission 184142) | Glacier valley bacterial and archeal communities from Borup Fiord, Nunavut, Canada, to study Microbial Dark Matter (Phase II) -... | ecosystem: Environmental > Aquatic > Freshwater > Ice >... | reverse complement strand
CCGGAGATCACTACCGGCGACCGCTCGGTTTCAGGCGTCGAGCCGCTCGACCGCGACTTGCTGGCAAACCTGAACGTCGTGATCGACACGGCGACCACGGCGCTTGAGGGCTTCGATCACGCGAGAGCGCTCGAAACATCCGAGCAATTCTTCTGGACCTTCTGCGACGACTATCTCGAACTTGTCAAGGAGCGTGCGTATGGTGCAGGCACCCCCACGGCGCAAGCGAGTGCCGCGACAACACTCCGCACCGCAATTGACGTGCTCCTTCGTTTATTTGCGCCATACCTCCCCTTTGCAACCGAAGAGGTCTGGAGTTGGACTCACGAGGGCTCCATCCACAACGCCAGCTGGCCGATCGCCGGAAGCGGTGGCGACACCGGCATCGATACCGCGCCCAGCGGGCTACTGCAGGCCGTGAGCGAGGCCCTCGTCGGTATCCGCCGTGCGAAGACGGACGCCAAGGCGTCGCAGAAGACGGACGTGGTGTCGGCCACGATCGCCGGTCCCGCGGTGCTGCGAGACGGACTCGACGACCTAAAAGCGGTCGGACGAATCGCAACGGTAGAGTTCGTCGAAGCAGACGCGATCGAGGTGCGGGACATTGTGCTCGCGGAACAGGCGGAGCAATGACCGAGGTCCGCGACATCCGCGAGGTCGACCATGATGCATGGCGCACACATTTTCGCGACTACGGGGTCTTTTATGAGACCCAGTTCACCGACCGAGTGCTCGACGGCGTCTGGGCATGGCTCATGGATGCCGAGTCAGACGTCTGCGCGGTCGTCGCGGTCGACTCGGGATCCGTGGTCGGATTCGCGCACTACCGGAGTATGCCTGACACGTTCACGGCATCGCACGCGTGGTTTCTCGATGATCTCTACGTCGCACCCGACCACCGCGGTAGCGGTGCCGCGACCGCCTTAATCGAAGCGGTCGGGGAGCGGGCAGCATCCGACGGGGGTGGAACGCTGCGCTGGATCACCGCTGCCGACAACCTGACTGCTCAGCGCGTCTACGACAAAGTCGCGACCAAGATGGGCTGGGTCACCTACGAGCGGGAGACCTGATGCAACTCGGCACCCGTTGGATCGTCGGCAGTGAGCCGCCGACCAGCGTTCCCGAGCCAGTTCGCGCGGCAATCGCACAGGTCGAACGCGACCTTGACGGTGTTGACACGAGTCAGTGGCGCTGGACTCTCACTTGGCTTGAGCGGCGCCCGGTCGTCGAGCTCGACGACGGCACGACGATCCGGGTCGGCCACGACGGCTCGGTGAGTATCGTCGATCCCGACTGAGCTAGTTGTTCGCTTTCGTGCACGTGGACTGGGCGGCTGTCTGTCCCGTGATGCCAGTGGGCAATGCAATGGGCACAGCGGCGGGAATCGCCGAGGCGGATGCCACCGGGGTCGCTACCGGGATCCTCAGAACGTCAACGGGTGACGGCGTGTCGGTCGGAGCGGGTGCTGCGGGCGATGGATCGGCCGCGGCTCCCACACCCAAAGTTCCCGTCAGCTGCAGCGGCTGATCTGCCGCGAGTGCGGCCTTGAGCGCGTCGACCGCATCGGAGTTGGGGACCACACGATTGCGGTCTTCCGGATCGGCGGCGACCGGATACTGGATGAAAACGATGTTCGCCGTATCGATATTCTTCACCGCCAGCGCGAGGGACACAATCGAGGTCGGGTTCGACAGGGATGCCGAGGTCTGCAAGTTCTTGACCGCAGCATCGGCCAGTTGGTAGAGAGCGATCGGGTTGGAGAGCACGCCGCCGTGAAGCACCTGACGCACCATCGCCGAGAGGAAGACCTGTTGATTGCTGATTCTACCGAGGTCGCTTCCGTCGCCGACTCCCTCTCTGGTGCGAACGAATGCCAGCGCGACATCACCCTTGATGGTCTGGTTCCCGGCCGGCAGATCCAATGCCGACGACGGGTCATTGACGGGTGCGTCGAGACACACCGTGACGCCACCGATCGCGTCCGACATGGCGATAACACCGTCAAAGTTGATGAGTGCTGCGTACTTGATGTCGAGCCCAGTGAGCTCCTGAGCCGTCAAGACGACACACGACAGGCCGCCCTCGGAGAGGGTGGTGTTAAACATTGCCTTCGAATGACCCGAAAATTTGCCGCCAGACGGATCGGGGCACTCGGGTCTCGGCGCCATGAGGTCACGCGGGATGCTGATGACCGTTGCGCTGCGGTGGTCAGCAGCGATGTGCAGGACCATGGTCACGTCGTTACTGCCCGTACCCGAGCTGCCATTGAGCTGGTCTTGCGAGTTGAAAACGCCACCCTGGCCGGTGCGGGTATCTGTGCCAGCCAGAAGGATATTGGCACCACCCTCGAGCGGACCGACTTGGGGAAGCGGCGCGATCTTGCCGTCGGCTTGGAGAAGCTGCGTCCCCGGTTTGATATGGCTCGTCGTGCTGACCACGAGTACCCCCGCGATGGCAACCGAGCTCGCAAGCATTACCGCGAGCGAGGCGAAGAGCACGCGAACGATGGTCGGCATTGGTCCCGACTCGCGCCCTCTCCGGTGGCGCACCGACGTCGCTGCGCTCTCGATAGCCAGAGCGGTGCGACGATCAGTGGGATTTGACACCTAGGCAGGTTAACCGGTCCGCCTGTGAAAACCGGGTATGACAGACACCGCGTGGCGATCGCGAGAGGTCGTGCGATCCGGAATTTACGGCAGCTGCAGGCGCCGCGCAGCTGCCGCGCTACGCTCGCCCTCGAGGGTGAGTTGGTTGGCTCTGCTCAACACGTGCTGCTCCCGAGTGAGCCGGAAACGCGCCTCGCGCCGCCGTGCCCACCGCAAACTCGCCATGCTGAGCGCGATGACCGTGCGCTCGATAAAGCGTGTGCTCTCGTGCGGGCAGCGAGAGATTCCGCGCCCTGTTGCCCCGATCGATGACGTCATGTTCACCCCTTCCGTAACTGAGAAAATACCGGGTACCTCCGACGATTCCGGGGGCGAAGATCCCCGAGCGGTGTCGGATCGAACGCGAGGTCAGGCGTCGCATTCATGGCTTGGACGCTTTCGTCGCGCGTGAGCCATCCGGCACCCGCGGCGTGTTTTCGTGTGGCCGGGCTGTGCCCGGCGACACCTCACCGTCCAGGACGGGGAAGGCATTGAAATGGATTTGAACGGGCCGAGCGCCAGGCCCGTTCTGGCCTCTGAGCGGTTCGAGGGTCTCTCGCGCCCACTGCTGCCAGGACTGCTGAACAGCATCCAGTTGCGCGGGGGTGAGCTTGAGATTCGCCGTGCCAATCGTGCTCGCGTTGATCCAGTCGTCGTCAAGGACCTCGGTACCGCGAGCGATGAAGTCGCCGAGCAGGTGGGAGCGATCTCGTTCGAATTGACGCAGCACGCTCGACACGGCCGCTCGGCCCGCCGGAGAATCGCCCACCGCCCCTGGCGAGACCGTCACGCCTCCCGGGAAGCGCTCCCACCAGCGCTCACGCGCTGTGCCCGCTCCCTCTACTTCGCGAACGAAGCCGTGCCGCTCGAGTTGGCGCAGGTGATAGCTCGTTGCTCCGGTCGATTCGCCGAGTCGGGCGGCTAGCCCGCTGGAGGTGTCCGAACCATAGATGGCAAGCGCGTTGAATAACTGCATGCGCAACGGATGTGCGAGCCCCTTGAGCGCCTCGAAATTGAGTTCTCGCGTCTCAGCGATCGCCCCGTCGGGGGTCGGTGTCGCGTCCATAATCCAAAGATACCTTTGCAACTAACTTTTTGCAACACTTTCTTTGCAACTATTTCTTTGTGTTTCGTGGCTACTGACAACCCGCTCGCTAGGCGCGCGCGATGATTTCCCCGTGGGGCATAGCGACCCACCCGTCGCCGGAGTCTGCCCACTCCCGCCAGGCGTGACTCATCGTGTAGAGATCTGCCTGCGAGGCGAATCCCTTGCCGATCGAATCAGAAAAGTTCCAGACGGATGCGGTTGTCGCGACATCGGTGAATCCGGCCTCGTGCGCCCAGGTGTTCAATCGCCGCCCGGCGTCGGGCTGTCCGCCGTTGCAGCGGTGCACGCGCGAGTACAGAGCGAGCCACTCGGCGAGTCCGGGGACGAGCGGAAACCAGATCATCCCTACCTAGTCGACGTCGCGCGCCGCGACCAGTCCGCCGGCCTTCACGACCCGGCGAAGCTCCCTCAGAACGGAGACCGGGTCGGCGACGTGGTGAAGCGTCTGGTGCGCATGGGCGATATCAAACGTGTCGTCTTCGAACGGCAGCGAGTATGCGTCGCCCACCACACAGCTGAGGTTCCCGCGTTCACACTCGCGAGACGCTCACTGCATGATGTCTGCTCATGCGTCGAGCCCGAAAACGCGCCCGGGGACCAGTTGATCGGCGAACTCGACGGTGATGGTTCCCGGCCCGCACCCCACGTCGAGCAGTGACAGGCCCGGGATGAGCCGCCCGGACAGGTACCCGGCCGAGTGTGCGATCGTGCGCCAGGTGTGTGACTTGAGAACGCTCTCGTGGTGAGAATGGGTATGGTGCTCATCCGGTTGCGGCATAAGTCGAGGATGGACACCGAGTGCCTAGGCTTGAGGCATGACCAACCCCTTCTCCACGCCGAGCTCTCTGCCCTTCGGTATGCCCCCCTTTGCCGACATCACCGACGAGCATTACCGGCCGGCGTTTGAGCGGGGGATGGCGGAGCAGCTCGCCGAAGTCGAGGCGATCACGAGCAACCCCGATGGGCCGACCTTTGAGAACACGATGATCCCGTTGGAAACGTCCGGACAGCTGCTCGATCGGGTTGCGACAGTGTTCTTCAACAAGGTCTCTGCCGACGGAAATGACTTCACTGCAGAGCTCGAGGAGGAGATCGCTCCGCTGTTGGCCGCGCACGCAGACGCAATCCGGTTGAACTCCGCGCTGTACTCGCGAATCAAAGAGCTTCACTCTTCGCTCGCGACGCTGGGGCTCGACGCGGAGTCGAGCTATCTGATTGAGCGCTACTTTGCCGAGTACACGATCGCCGGTGCCGGCCTGGATGAGTCTCAGAAGGAGCTCCTGCGCGGGTACAACCAGAAGCTCTCGACCGCGACCACCCGGTTTGAGAAGAGACTGCTCGCCGACACGAATGACCTGGCACTCGTCATCGACGACGTCCGCGAGCTCGACGGCCTGGAGCCTGGCGAACTATCGGCGGCGGCAGAGGCGGCGAAGGAGCGCGGCCTCGACGGCAAGTACCTCGTGACGCTCGTGCTTCCGACCGGGCATCCGTGGCTCGCGTCTCTGACGAATCGCGACGTGCGCGCACGCATCATGGCGGCATCCCGGGCTCGGGGCGCTCGCGGCGGTGACTGGGACACGAGCGAACTCGTGCTCGAGATCACCCGGCTGCGGGCCGAACGCGCGAGGCTGCTGGGGTTCGATTCGCACGCCGCTTGGGTGATCGCGGATGAGACGGCGAAGACGCCCCAACGCGTCGCGGCGATGCTCGATAAGCTCGCGGTTCCCGCGGCGCGTAACGCGCTCAAGGAGCAGGCCGCGCTACAGGCGCAAGCGGGCTTTGCCATCGAAGCCCACGACTGGAGTTTCTACAGCGAGAAGGTCAGGCAAGCAACATACGAGGTCGACGAGGTCGCGATGCGACCCTACTTCGAAGCCGAGCGGGTGCTACAGGACGGCGTCTTCTACGCGGCCACGAAGCTGTACGGTGTGACGTTCACCGAGCGAGCCGACATCGCCGCGTACCACCCAGACGTGCGCGTGTTCGAAGTCACCGACGAAGACGGAACCGCAGTGGGCCTGTACACGCTGGACTTGTACACGCGCGACTCGAAGCGCGGTGGCGCGTGGATGAACTCGCTCATTTCGCAATCGCGCCTGCTCGGGCATCCCGTGATCGTCACAAACAACCTCAACGTGCCCAAGCCCGCTTCCGGCGAGCCGACCCTGTTGACCTACGACGAGGTCAACACGTTCTTCCACGAATTCGGCCACGCCCTGCACGGACTCTTCGCACGGGTGACCTACCCGCGATTCGCCGGGACGAACACCTTCCGCGACTTCGTCGAGTTTCCGAGTCAGGTCAACGAGATGTGGATGCTGTGGCCCGAGGTCATCGAGAACTACGCCGTCCACTACGAGACCGGTGAGCGGATGCCCGCAGAGTTCGTGCAGAAGATTCAGGCCTCTGCCCAGTTCAATGAGGGGTTCGCGACGAGCGAGTACCTTGCCGCGGCCCTCCTTGACCAGGCATGGCACACCCTCACGGCAGACGACATCGTGACGGATGTCGCGGCCTTCGAGGCTGGGGCCCTAGCCCGAGTGGGTCTCAACAATCCCGCCGTGCCGACGCGGTATTCGAGCACGTACTTTCAGCACACCTTCTCGGGTGGATACGACGCCGGCTATTACTCCTACATCTGGAGCGAAGTGCTCGACGCCGATACCGTCGAGTGGTTCAAGGCCAACGGCGGACTCACGAGGGGCAACGGCGATAGGTTCCGGCGGCTCTTGCTCGGGGTCGGTGGGTCGAAGGATCCGCTCGAGGCGTTCCGCGACTTCCGCGGGCGGGATGCAGAGATCCAACCGCTCCTTGATCGCCGCGGCTTGAACTAGGGCCTCCCTAGTCTCGCCGGGGCTTGCGGCGCCAGCCCAGCCACAGCATCACGAGTCCGCCGACGAGCAGACCCCAGAACGCCGATCCGATCCCGGCGACGACGACTCCGGACGCAACCACGAGGAACGTGACGATCGCCGTGATGCGATGTTCGGGCGCCTCCATCGCGTTGACGACGCTCGTGATGAGAGCGCCAAGCACCGCGAGACCGGCGACCGCCGTCACGAGGATCGCGGGCGCCGCGCTCACGAGCGCTACGGCGATCCCGGCACCAAGGCCGAGCACGAGGTAGAGAATCCCGTTGGTGACGGTCGCGACCCAGCGCCGGCGAGGGTCGGGGTGTGATTCGGGGCCCGACATGATCGCCGCGGTGATCGCGCCCAAATTGATCGCGTGCGCTCCGAACAGCGCGGCAGCGGCGGATCCGATTCCCGTGCTCACGAGAGCGAATCGCGGATGGGGCGGATACCCGAACGTCGTGAGCACCACGAACCCCGGCACATTCTGCCCTGCCATCGTAACGAGGAAGAGCGGGAGCCCGAGACTCAGAATCGTCAGCGGCGAGAAGGTTGGTACGACAAGGGTCAGCTGGGGGGCGATCGTCGCGGTGGCAAGCCAGCCCGTTCCAGCAGAGACCACGATCGCAATGATCGCAACGATCATCGCCGCGGGAACGGCCCACCGCGGCGCGAGCCGGTAGAGCACGAGCCAGACGATCACGATCGGTGCCGCAAGCAAGGGCAAGGTCGCGACCGCCATGATGGGTGCGAGGCAAATCGGAAAGAGTACGCCGGCGAGCATCGCGCTCGCGAGGGGCCGCGGGATGTTCGTCATGAGGCGACCGAGCGCTGGCCACAATCCGCAGAGCAGCACGAGACACGCGCTCACGAGGAACGCACCAACTGCATCCGAGAACCGGATTCCGCTGCCCGAGGCGGCGAGCAGGACCGCCGCGCCCGGGGTCGACCACGCGATCGCCATCGGGATGCGCAGCCAGAGTGCGGCGACGATGTTGACGACGCCGATCGCGATGCATAGCGCGAAGAGTCCGGACGACGCCTCCTGGGGCGAAGCGCCAACGGCCTTGAGGCCGGCAATCACGAGGGCGAATGAGGTGGCGAAGCCCGAGATGGCCGCCACAAATCCGGCGGTGATCGGATGCAGGACTGACTCGGTTCGCATCAGATAAACCTAAGGGTCAGGGCGCGGGTGCAGCGCGTGCCAATTGCCGAGGCGTGGTGAGACGTGACGCGCCGGAGCGCCGATCGGTTGGCTACGACTCGGCGTCGTCTTCGACCAGTACCCGATCGGGAATGAACCACAGCGCCGCAGAAACTACCAACAGCACTAGCGCGACCGGAGGCACGATGAATGCGGCGACGATCGCGGCCACGTACAAGATCGGGCTGGCGGCGCCTTTTCGGCTGCCGATAAACGCTCGCAGCCGGGCATCGCCAGGATTGGCTTGGTTAATGCGGAGCGCGAGCACGTAGTACGACAACCCGGAGAGCAGGCACACCGCCGCGTAGAGCGCGAGGGGGGCCGCACGCACATAGTTGCCGTCATTGCCGAGCCAGGCGGTCGTCACGGGGACGAGCGAGAGTGAGAACAACAAGGCCATGTTGGCCCACATCACACTCGGGGTGATGTGCTCGGTCGCGCGCAAGAGGTGGTGATGGTTGTTCCAGTAAATAGCGACGAGAGTGAAGCTCAGCAGGTAGGCGAGGACGACCGGAACCACGGGAATCCAGTCGACGAGTTCGTGGCCCTCGGGCGGGCGGATCTCGAGCACCATGATCGTGATGATGATCGCGAGCACACCATCGCTGAATGCCTCAAGCCGACTCGCGCGAACGAGAGTTCGCCGACCGACTTCGGCCACTACGCGGACTTTTCGGCGCGCTGAGCCTTCCGGGGAACGATCGTCGGCGCGGCGTTGTTGAGCACCGCTTCCTTGGTGACGATAACTCGCGCGACCTGATCGTTTGACGGCACGTCGAACATGATCGGCCCGAGTACCTCTTCCATGATGGCGCGCAATCCGCGAGCGCCGGTCTGCCGCAGGACGGCGAGGTCGGCGATGGCTTCGAGGGCATCCTGATCGAAGTCGAGCTCGACATTGTCGATCTCGAACATGCGCTGGTACTGACGGACGAGGGCGTTGCGTGGCTTGGTCAGGATCTCCATGAGCGCGACTTGGTCGAGGGGCGTCACGGTCGTGACCACCGGAAGACGACCAATGAACTCGGGAATCAGGCCGAACTTGTGGAGGTCTTCCGGCAGCACCTCACTGAAGAGGTTGACGTCGTCGCCCTTGCTGTGCAGCGGGGCCCCGAATCCGATGCCCTTCTTGCCCGAGCGCTGGGAGATGATCTCGTCCAGCCCGGCGAATGCGCCCGCGACGATGAAGAGCACGTTTGTCGTGTCGACCTGGATGAACTCCTGGTGCGGGTGCTTGCGACCACCCTGTGGCGGCACCGAGGCGACCGTGCCCTCGAGAATCTTCAACAGGGCCTGCTGCACGCCCTCACCCGACACGTCGCGCGTGATCGAGGGGTTCTCAGCCTTGCGCGCGATCTTGTCGATCTCGTCGATGTAGATGATCCCGGTCTCGGCGCGCTTGACGTCGTAGTCTGCAGCCTGAATGAGCTTGAGCAGGATGTTCTCGACGTCTTCGCCGACGTAGCCGGCTTCGGTCAACGCAGTGGCATCCGCGACCGCGAACGGCACGTTGAGCCGTTTTGCGAGTGTCTGAGCGAGGTAGGTCTTACCACACCCGGTCGGGCCGATCAACAGAATGTTGGACTTAGCGATTTCGACATCGTCGATGATGGCGTCAGCGGAGGTGATCGTGTTGCGAGCACGGATTCGCTTGTAGTGGTTGTACACGGCGACCGAGAGCGCGCGCTTGGCGTGCTCTTGTCCGATCACGTACTCCTCGAGGAAGGCGTAGATCTCGCGCGGCTTCGGAAGGTCGAATTCGCTCGAGACTTCTTCGCCCGCCTCGGCCAGGCGCTCCTCGATGATTTCGTTACACAACTCGACGCACTCGTCGCAGATGTATACGCCAGGTCCAGCGATGAGTTGCTGGACTTGCTTCTGGCTCTTGCCGCAGAAGGAACACTTGAGGAGGTCGGCGCTTTCCCCTATTCGGGCCATGCGAACGTTCCTCTCCCGGCGGATGCACCACAGGTACTCCCCGAGCCTAACCCGATCCGGCGACGACGGTGGGCATCACGTCCACATGTGTCGCGGCGCGGCGTCCACGTTCGCCACACCGACGGGATAAGCGAGAATGGTCTCGACGAAAGGCGCACGGGCATGGGATCGAGGTGGGCGCGGGTTGCTCGCGGCTGGACCGCCGCTGCCTTCGCGATTCTTGTGGCCGCCGTATCCCACACGCTCGCCGGTGGTAGCGCCCCGAGTCCGTTCGCGATAGCCGCGTCGCTCGTGATCGCCGGCGCGGTGTGCACGGCGCTCACCGGGCGGGGACTGTCACGACTTCGGCTCACGGCGGCGGTCGCTCTCAGCCAGGGACTGTTTCATGCCGTCTTCTCGGCGCTCGGAACCCCTGTCGCGGTTCGGCATCAAATGGGGCCGGTGACCATGGATGCCGCGTCGCCCAGCCACGACGCCGCGACCATGTGGCTCGGGCACGCGATCGCTGCCGTCGTGACCGTTGTCGTTCTCGTCTACGCCGAAACCGCGTTCTGGGGTCTAGCCACTACCGCCTCGCTGCTCGTCCGTCGCCTCTACACCCTCGTCGGGGCCACCCCCGCCCGCACAGCGGCACCGGCTCCCGCGGTGGTGCTCGTTCGGGAGTCGGCAGCCCTCACGCGGCTGCTCTGCACCATGCGCCACCGCGGGCCGCCCGCGCTCGTTCGCGCCTGAGGCCGCGCCGCGCCTCCATTCTCTTGGGCACTCGCCCGCTGCATCGCAGCACATTCACTTCTCCCAAGCCACTGCGGCCACGCAAGCAAAGGACAACCATGACCACCCGCTTCACTGTTCGGGCCACAGCGGCCCTCATCGTCGCCGCGGCGGCGGTGGCCGTGCCCACCCTCATCGTCGTCTCCCCCGCGCATGCGCACGATTCCATTGTGAGCTCGACCCCCTCGAGCGGCGAGGTGCTGACGCAGCTTCCTCCGCGATTTAGCATCACGACCAACGAACCCCTGCTCACCATGCAGAACAGCACGAGCGGGTTTGCGATGCAGATCCGCGACAGCACAGGACAGTACTACGGCGACGGCTGCCTCACCGTGAGCGGACCGACGATGTCTCAAGCGGCCGCGCTCGGTCCGGCCGGTGCGTACACGGTGCTGTGGCAGCTGGTGTCAGGTGACGGGCACACGGCGTCGGGCCAGTACCCGTTCACATGGGCGCCCGTCGCCGGGCAACCGGTCAGCACCGGCTCGAGCATCCCGCCAGACTGTAATGGCACGGCGGCCGGGCAAGCCCCGAGCCCGAACCCGACGGCCGTCGTAACCTTTTCACCGACGAGCTCTGCGAACCTCTCGGACGTGTTGTGGATCGGTGGAGCGATTGCGGCCGTGTTGCTCGCTGCGCTTGTGACGTTCCTCGCACTGGGTCGCCGGGGCCCGCACCCCGATTAACTGCGGAAGGGCCGCACGAATGCGGCCCTTCCGATAGAAATAGAACTACTTGGCGGTCAGCGCCGGCAAGTTCTTGCGGCTGGTGAGCACTTGGTCGATGAGTCCGTACTCGACAGCCTCGTCCGCGCTCAGGATCTTGTCGCGGTCGATGTCCTTGTGAACTTCCTCGCTCGTGCGGTTCGAGTGGTGAGCGAGGGTCTCTTCCAGCCACTCGCGCATGCGCTGGATCTCGCGTGCCTGGATCTCGATGTCCGATGCCTGGCTCGATCCCTCCGACCCACCGCTCGGCTGGTGGATGAGGATGCGAGCGTTGGGCAGGGCGAGTCGCTTGCCCTTCGTGCCGCCCGCGGTGATCACGGCAGCGGCCGAGGCCGCCTGGCCGAGCACGACGGTCTGGATGTGCGGACGGATGTACTGCATCGTGTCGTAGATCGCGGTCATCGCGGTGAACGAGCCACCGGGCGAGTTGATGTACATGACGATGTCACGATCCGGGTCCTGGCTCTCGAGCACGAGCAGCTGGGCCATGACGTCATCCGCGGATGCGTCGTCGATCTGAACGCCGAGGAAGATGATGCGGTCTTCGAAGAGCTTCGCGTACGGGTCTTGGCGCTTGTAGCCGTAGGCCGTGCGCTCCTCGAAAGTGGGCAGGATGTAGCGCGCTTCCTGGGTGGGGCGCGCGCTCGAGCCGAGAGTGAAGTCGTTCATGGTCAGTCCTTCTTCCCGGTTGCTGCGTCGTTGGTTCCGCCGCCGCCGACAACGTCGGACGCGAACTCGCGGAGGTGATCGACGAATCCGTATTCGAGCGCCTGCTGCGCGGTGAACCAGTTGTCGCGGTCGTTGTCGATGAGAACCTGCTCAACCGACTTGCCGGTCTGCTCTGCCGTGAGCTCGGCCATCCGCTTCTTCATGTCGAGGATGACGCCGGCTTGGGTCTGGATGTCGGCCGACGTTCCGCCGAACCCGCCCGAAGGTTGGTGCAGCAGCACGCGCGCGTTGGGCGTGATGTAGCGCTTGCCCTTCGTGCCGGATGACAGCAGGAATTGGCCCATCGATGCGGCGAGGCCGATGCCGACCGTGACGATGTCGTTTGGCACGAATTTCATCGTGTCGTAGATCGCCATTCCGGCGGTGATCGAGCCACCCGGTGAGTTGACGTAGAGGAAGATGTCGCGCTTCGGGTCCTCGGCTGCAAGCAGGAGGATCTTTGCGCAGATCTCGTTGGCGTTCTCGTCGCGCACCTCTGAGCCAAGCCAGATGATGCGGTCCTTGAGGAGTTGGTCGAAGATGCTCGAGACCAATGCCGGTTGGGCCATTGTTGTGCGCTCCATTTCAGTTTGTCGCTGGGACGAATCTATCTGAGCGCGTGATGCCATTCGGCGCTGTTCGCCGTGGGCAGAGCGTAGCGTCGCCCGCGGCGAGCATAGGCACCGTGCCGTGGGCAGAGCGTAGCGTCGCCCGCGGCGACCATAGGCACCGTGCCGTGGGCAGAGCGTAGCGTCGCCCGACTGCAGTGGACGACCCTTCGGCGTGCGGGCCTACTTGTGGTCGTGACCCGCGTGATCGTCGTGGCCGTGACCCGCGTGATCGTCGCCACCTTGGAGCGCGGTAGCCATGTCGTCGACAGTGAATTCATCGTCGTCATCGTCGCTGGCGGTCGCAGTGAAGGCCGAGACATCCACGGGCTTGCCCTTGGAGTCGACGACCTTCGCCTTGCTGAGCACGACGCCGAGCGCTTTGACGCGGGCGACCTCGGCGATCATGCCGGGGATCTGACCGTTCTGGTCGAGCACCTGAATGAACTCGCCGGGCTCCATGCCGTACTGGCTTGCGCTCTGCACGAGGTAGTTCGTGAGCTCTCGCTGGCTGACCTTGACCTCTTCCTTCTCCACGATCGTGTCGAGCAGGATTTGCGAACGGAAGGTCTTCTCGCTCGAGATCGTGACCTCGGCACGGTGCACATCGTCTTCGAGTCGGTTCTCGTTCTCGAGGTGGCGGTGCACCTCGTCTTCGACGAGCTTGGGCGGAATCGGGATGCTGACCTTCTTGAGTAGCTCGTCCACGATCTGGTCGCGTGCCTGAGCGCCCTGACCGAACGACTTCGAGCGCAACACCTGGTCCTTGATGTCCGCCTTGAGCTCCTTGATCGTGTCGAACTGGCTCGCGATCTGGGCGAAATCATCATCGGCTTCGGGAAGCTCGCGCTCCTTGACGGCAAGCAGCGTGACGGAGATCAAGGCGACCTCGCCCTCGTGGTCGCCACCGAGCAGCGTCGACTCGAAGGTCGTCGACTCGCCGGCGCTCAGCGAATCGAGGGCCTCATCGATTCCTTCGATAAGTTCGCCCGAGCCCACCTCGTACGAGATGCTCGTCGCCGAATCAACCTCGTCATCGCCGATCTTGGCGACCAGGTCCAGCTGAGCAAAGTCGCCGGTGCGCGCGGGACGGTCCACCGTCACAAGAGTGCCGAACCGGCTGCGCAGCGCATCCAGCTCGTCCTTCACGTCATCGGCAGACACGTCGACGGCGTCGACGGTGAGAGTGAGACCGTCGTAGTTCGGGAGATCGAACTCGGGCCGCACGTCAACCTCGACCGTGATCTCGAGATCGCCGCTGAAGTCCTTGATCTCGGGCCACGTCGTGATGTCGGCCTCCGGGCGTCCCAGAACGCGGATCTTCTCATCGGTGACCGCTTGGCGGTAGAACTTGTCGAGGCCGTCGCTCACCGCGTGATTGAGCACCTCTTCGCGACCGACGCGCTGGTCGATGAGCTGCGGCGGCACTTTGCCCTTGCGGAAGCCCGGGATCGTCACCGACTCGGCGAGGTGCTCGTATGCGTGCGCGATGCTGGGCTTCAGCTCATCCGGTGTGACAGAGATGCTGAGCTTCACGCGAGTGGGGCTCAGTTTCTCAACGGTGGTCTTCACGTTGTGGTTCTCCTGTTTGTCGTGTGGGTCGTGCAGTCGGGGCGACAGGATTCGAACCTGCGGCCTCTCGGTCCCAAACCGAGCGCTCTACCAAGCTGAGCTACGCCCCGGGGTTCAACTGTGGGGATCGCGCAGTTATCACGCGATGCCACCTCGGCGGCAGCAGAGCTGCTTTTCAAAAATGGCCCCCGTCAGTCTAGCCCTGCGCGAGAACGATGACCTTGTCGCCTGCCGCGTAGCTTCTCGCGGCCGACTTTACGGGATTCACCGTCACGCCGTAACCCCGAGAACTGTCTCGGGCATCCGCTGCGATGCGGTAGCCGATGGCGGTCTCGCCACGACGCCGCGCGGCTTCAAGGACCACGTAGAAATCCACTGTGGCGCCGGGCGCTACGTAGTGTTCCATCCGGTTGAGATAGATCTCACTGCCTCGGCTCGAGAACAACTCGTCGAAGACGTGCGTGAGCTCTCGGTTCTCGGAGACTTGCGAAAGCACGAGGCTGATGAGCTTGTCGCTCACGATGAAGTCATCGGCGTTGGTAACTTCGGCGAGTTCGCGGTTGCGGTCGTCGAGCATCTCGCTGACGATATTGAGGTTTGCCGCGGTCTTCTCCTCGATGTCGCGGAGCTGCAGGAGAGTGATGAGGGTCTTGCCATCGGCGCGCTGGGTTTCGAGGGTGTCGCGATACGCCAGGACGATGATGTGGTCGAAACTTCCTACCGAGAGGGCGTCGAGCACTGCGCGGCTCGTGGAATCCGCGCGCTGGAAGCTGATGGCGAGCTTGTCGTAGCTTTCGAACGGCGGCCGTTCAAGGTCTGCGACAACCGTGACCGTCGAGCCGGGCGAGACGTACTCATTGAGCTCCTTCAGCATTCTGCTCAGGCCGGAGTTGTACCCGAGCACGAGAGTGCGTTCGGGATGCGCGGCTGCAGGTTTCGCCGAGCTCACGGCCGAGTCATCAACGGCGCCGGGCGCTGCCAACCGAATCGTGCTGTCATCCTCTGCGATAACGATCAGCCGATCACCTTCCGTGTATACAAGCTCAGCCGAAGGGTTGAGGAGCACCTTGTCGTTCCGAATGATGCCGAACACCGTCGACGTCGCGAACGCGCACTGAGCGTCGAAGTAGGTCTTTCCATAGAGGGATGGCTGGTCGGTGAAGTAGATTTCATCGCCCTCGAAGTCGAGCAGTTCGGAGTAGACGACGCTCAGGCCGCTCTGCCTACACGATTGCACGGTGATCCGGGAGATGAGATCGCTCGCGAGCACCCAGTGCGCTTCATTTTTGCCCACCAGTTTCGCGGCCTCGAGGTTCGCCTCATCGTTGAGCTCGGCAACAATGTGGTACTCGCCTGCCTTCCGCCGGGGACTGTTGGTCAGCGCGAGTGTCGTCTTAATGACATCCGAATCCGCGTGGGGACTGTCTTCCCTGGCGAGGATCACGATGCTGCGTGCCGTCTGCGGGCTCGAAATTTCGAGGTCGACGGGGTTCATCGGATCCCCCGTACGACAAATGATTCTGGTCTTGCCGGTCTTGCCCACGAGGGCTCGGATCTCGTCTTCCATCTCGACTTTGTCGCGCGAAGCCAGAACAACGATGGCCGCGCGTCCCC
>Ga0209512_1003245_pt1 | contig 15752 bp, 13 predicted proteins | sample frozenSSSSmetaG_FD_184142 | JGI IMG/M metagenome (GOLD analysis project Ga0209512, IMG submission 184142) | Glacier valley bacterial and archeal communities from Borup Fiord, Nunavut, Canada, to study Microbial Dark Matter (Phase II) -... | ecosystem: Environmental > Aquatic > Freshwater > Ice >... | reverse complement strand
GCAGAACAATCCCTAACTTTTATGTGTAATTCTTTCCTTGTTTCTCCAATTCTTACACCTTTTCTGTATTCAGTTACGCAAACGGTTACAGCATATTCTCCAGTATTATAAATTGGAGGTGCAGTTCCACTAATTACACCGGTTTTTGGATTAATGGTCACACTCTTTCCTAAAGGAATTGAACCATCGTACAATGAAAAATAAGGAACAGATGTATAGGGTGGAGTGGCGGCAATCGGGGGTACAGGATTACCCGAGGAACCACCATTAAAAGACGTGCAAAAAGCATAACTGAGTTCATCGCCATCTTTATCAGTTGCAGTAAATGGATAAACAAAAAAACTGTTCTCGCATATAACAGCTGTATCATTTATAGGAAATGTGGGACTATTATTTTTATTTGCATCTGGCACTAAAGGCAAAATGCCAGGAATTTGAATGGTATATGTATTACCAATATTACCTGAACTAACAATATTGTCCATATTCTCTATACGACAACAACGCTGGTAACTTATGGTATAACCATTTGTTGAAGCAGGTAGCTCATAGCTATCCAATACGTAGGTTACTATCTTATAGTAGCATTCTGCCTGGTTGCCAGTAATACAAGGGTCATCAAATACTTTTTCTAATTTGTATTCATCTCTTTTTTGTACAGTAACGTTTGCATGCTCAGAGAACGATACACTATTGAATATTGTGAATGGAACCTCAAGGTCTACTTGTCCACCCTGTACGTTAGGTATTGCATCTGTTGCATAACAATCTACGTAGATGGTAAGGGATATTTTATATCTTAAGTAGGTAGGATTACTTATGCCCGGACCTAAATACAGATAAGTAAAAAAACCACCTTTTATATGACGACTGAAACCAGAGAAACAGCAGAGGAATAGGAATATCGTAAGCAAAATTTTTCTCATCGTAAAGTCCGCACATTAATGCTGAAATGAAACGTAAATATAGTAAAAAACGTTTTGTAAGGAGATTAATTAGGCTACCTGTTAAAGTTTATTAACTAAAAAATCAAGAAGGATATTGTTCGCTTTATCTTTTTCTTCCCACATTCCCATATGAGCCGACTGATCTAAAATAGTTACAAATGATTTTGAAGGCACGTAACATTGTTGCAGACTGCTTTGTAAAGGAATTGCTATATCATGTTCGCCTATTATAAATAGTATTGGGTTATTAAAATTTCGTAAAACGGATATTCTGTCGGGTCGGCCAATCATAGCTTTATAATATTGAATTAAAGTAACAGTAGTAAATTTTTTTTCTTTGATGAGAAGCGACGTTATTATCTCCATATAATTTTTGGAAAAGTGTTCTGTAAATAAAGCTGGAGTTGTTAATTTAAAAAATGCATCAGCACCTTTTTTTTCAATAAATTCAATTGCTTTGCGTCTTATTTCTTTTTTCTCTTCACTATCTGCAAATGCAGTGGAATGAAATAAGCCAAAACTGTTCAGGTATTGCGGATATTTTTCTGCGAGTGCCAATGTAATGTATCCCCCCATGCTATGACCAATAATTGCAAATCCGCCTATAGTATAAAGTGGGGTCTTTTGAACCTCAGCATCCAGGATTAGTTTTATTACCTCTGCATAAGTTTCAATATTTGCATTCTCCAAAAATTCAGATTGCCCACTACCGGGAATGTCAGGAATAATTACTGTAAAATCATTTTTTAAAAAATCAATCTGTGATTGCCACACTGTACCATCTTCACCAAAGCCATGGATGAGTACAACTGGTTTTCCGGTACCGGTAACCCTGTAAATAACAGTTGAATTATTATAAGTGATTGAGTAAGTTTCCATAATAATATTTAGAATGCCTGGTATCTGCGCATGCTTCTGTAAAGAAGTAAAAATACAATGGGTAACAAAGCGTTGTTCATTTGTTGAGGTAAAAAAAACCAGCTAATTAAAACTATTATCATCCCAAGAATGGTTATCGCCCAATATTTTTTGACCCAATCTTTTTTACTGTTTATAAAAAAAGCAATCACTATATGTGTTGGCCAGGCCCACACTAAATTAAAATTATTTTTTACCATTGAATGATCGGTGCTGGTCCACATAAATATAAATAATATGCCCAATACGCCCGATAAAAAAAATAACAAGCCATCAAAACCATAAAGAAAAGCGATTGCTTTTTTATTAGTAGATAAACTTATTATTATAATTGCTATAAGTAAGATTGAAAAGACAATCATTGGCGTAAAGAAAGACTGCTTATTATCTGTTGAAATAACTGGATAGAGATTAGTAGTACTTAAAACCAATTTATTATTTTGATTACTGCTATCTAAAGCTTTCATTAAATTATCCGGTAAAAATTGTGTTTGACTTGTGGTCATTACAGCATCTGTAGGAGCTCCTAATAAAAGATCTATACCTAGCTTACTCCAGTATTTTCCACCCTTGTCAAGATATTCGTGTATGGCCTGCCTAAATCGGGTTCCATTAGGCATTACCGGTTTAAATGGAGGGTAATTAGTTTTATATTTTACAATAATATCTCTTATTCTTGTTGTGCAATTATCCAGAAAAAAATCATACTTATAAAATTTGTTTTCTTCTTTTGCATTGTTGTATAAAAATAATTCCAATGCTATTTTTTCGGATGCAGTTAAATTTAAAATCTGTTCTGTCATTCCCCGGTTAGTAGATTGATATTCGTTTTTGAAAGAGTCAAAATCTGCCGTGGATACAAAGTATAATAATTTACCCCGGATAAACTTTATGTAAAAGCCAGGGTCATCAAAATTAAAAGTGCCGTAATTAAAAACAATATCAAAACGGCTGCTGGTATCTGTTATCCTGATTGCGCTATGACCAAAAGTGGAATACAGTTCATCGCCGGGTGTGCAGGTAAGTAATGAAATCCTTATGTGGGAAGAATCCTGGGCGAAAGTACTTGTACTGTAATTACAAAAAGTGATCAGAAAAAATACAGAAAATATGATTTTATTGAATGCTTCTTTCTTTAATTTAGAAATAGTAAAGGCAGTTAATTCAATTTTACGAACCATTTTTTTAATAATTAATTTTTGTACTTATAATACGAATGTACAGGAATATTTTTTTGACTTAAAAGTAAAGCTGCACAAACTTGTGCAGCTTTACCGTTTGTTTTTATAAAAGTATTTTAAAATTAAAAGCTTTCCACAAAGCGATACAGTATAGTTATGCTATCCGCATTGGATGACAAATAGTAACAATTTACCGCATAGCTTTTTAGTCCTGACAAAATAAAACTACCCCAATTTTTGTTGTCGTTTTTAACGACTATAATTGGGAGCTTCTTTTGTTATTGCAATGTCATGTGCATGGCTTTCACGCATACCGGCATTGGTTATTTTTACAAAGGTTGCATTTTGCAGAGATTTAATATTGTTAGCACCGCAGTAACCCATCCCTGCTCTTAAACCTCCTGTATATTGATATACTATTTCTTTTAACGAGCCCTTAAATGCAACCCGACCTTCAATACCTTCCGGCACAAATTTCTTAATATCAGCTTCCACATCCTGAAAATAGCGATCGCTGCTACCTTGTGACATTGCACCAAGTGAACCCATACCCCTGTATTGTTTAAATCTTCTGCCCTCATAAATAATGGTTTCGCCAGGACTTTCCTCTGTGCCGGCAAAAACATTGCCCATCATTACACAACTGGCACCTGCGGCCAGTGCTTTTACCATATCACCTGTATACCGAATGCCACCATCGCTGATGATGCCTACATTTCTTCCTTTCAATGCAGCGGCGGCTTCCATTACTGCTGTTATTTGCGGTACACCTGTACCGGCGACAATACGTGTTGTGCAGATAGAACCTGGTCCTATACCAACCTTTACCGCATCTGCACCAGCATCGGCCAATGCTTTCGCTCCGGCTGCTGTAGCAACATTGCCGGCAATAACCTGTATTCCTTTAAAGGTTTTTTTAATAGCTTTTAGGGCATCAATTACAGGCTTTGTATGACCATGGGCACTGTCAAGACAAATAATATCAACTCCAGCTTTATGCAATGCAGCAACCCTGTCCAGGATATCTTTAGTAATGCCTACCCCGGCACCTACCAGAAGTCTGCCGAATGAATCTTTTACTGAATTTGGGTGGCTTGTTAATTTTAAAATGTCGCCAAAAGTAACAAGGCCAATCAATTTACCTGCCTTATTTACAACTGGCAATTTTTCAATTTTATTTTTTTTGAAGATAAGTTCAGCTTTTTTAAGATCGGTTCCTTCAGGAGCAGTAATGAGGTTTTCCGTGGTCATTATCGTGCTTACCTTTTCTTTAAAGTTAGTTTCAAAGCGGAGGTCGCGGTTAGTAAGAATACCCAATAATTTTTGTGTAGAATCAACAATGGGAATACCGCCAATCTTATTTTCCCTCATCATCCTGATGGCTTCTCCAATGGTAGCATCGGGACTAAGGGTTAAAGGGTCCAGTATCAAACCACTTTCACTGCGTTTTACTTTTCGCACTTGGTCAGACTGCTGTTCGATACTCATGTTTTTATGCAGTATGCCAAGCCCGCCTTCTCTTGCCAATGCAATCGCCAGCTGTGCTTCTGTAACAGTATCCATTGCTGCGCTCAGCATAGGCACATTTAAAGTAATTGATTTGGTAAGTTTTGCGGTGATGTCTACCTCTCGTGGTAATACTTCAGAATAGGCTGGCACTAGTAAAACGTCATCGAACGTTAAGCCTTCACCAAAAAATTTCTTTGATTTTGTTTGTGCCCGAGTGTTATTTATTGTTGCCATAGGCAAAGATAAAAGAAAAAGTAATTGCCCCCAAACACCCCCAACTGCTAACGGGGCTTTTGGATAGTAAAATTATTTGACGGGATTTAATTGTTTGTGGTATTACCTGCCTTTTTAATTACTCATTTTATATACCTTTCCAGGCAAACAAGATACAATACCATTCATCTCAAGCATTAACAAGGCTGCTGCCATAGCACTACTGCTTAGGCCTGATTTGAAATAAAGCTGGTCAATTTGAATACTTTCCTGCTGTTGTAAAATGTCTACCACTATTTTTTCATCAGCAGTAAATTCAATAAATAATTCTTTCTGTTTTTTGTGGGTTGATTTAGGTGCCGGTTTCCAGTTCATCATTTCAAGCAAATCATCTGCACCGGTTATAAGCGAAGCTTTGTTGTTTTTAATTAAGTAATTGCATCCTTCGCTTTTTGCATCTGTTATTTTTCCAGGAATGGCAAAAACATCTTTATTATAACCATTTGCCAATTCTGCCGTAATTAATGAGCCTCCCTTTTTCCCACTTTCAATAACTACCAATGCATCGCACATGCCTGCTACAATTCGGTTACGTTTGGGAAAATTTTGTTTGTCGGGATTAGTTGCACTTAAAAACTCGGTAAGTAACCCTCCCTGCTCGGCCATTTGTTTTGCCAGCATTTTATTTTGCACAGGATAAATTCTATCAAGACCATGAGCCAGTACACCCACTGTTGGCAAGTTATTTTTTATTGCTGTTTTATGGGCAATGGTATCAATTCCAAAAGCAAGCCCACTTATAATTAATACATGTTCGTTTTGTAATTCTTCTACCAGTTTTTCACAAATAGCTTTACCATAATCACTGTGATTTCTAGTGCCCACTATAGAAATTATTTTGCTACTATTTAAATCTGCAGTACCGCGGTAATAAAGTAAGGAAGGACTGTCGTAACAATTTAATAATCGTTGTGGATAATTTTTGTCTGTTATAAAGAGAGGAATAATTTTATATTTTTCGATAAATTTTATTTCTGCTTCACTGCTTGTAAAATCCTGAAACGATTTAATGCTGTTTGCTCTTACAGTACCAATACCCTCTATATTTTCAAGCGTTATTCTTCTTGCTTTGAAAACTGATTGAGCATCGCCATACATATTTACCAATGCCTTGGCATGTACATCGCCAATATTGGGTACCAGGGTTAGCGCAATTTGATATAACAGATCATCTGACATGAAACAATACTAATTTGTAAAAGAAGAACAATAATAGAAAATCTTTTTACAAATCTGCAATATCCAGAATATTTAATTACTGATGACACTCAATTCAGTTCTTCTGTTAAGTGCTTTGCCTTCTTCGGTAGCATTGTCAGCAATTGGTTTTGCAGCTCCCAATCCTTTATATTGTATGCGGTCTTTGGCAATTTGGTTGCTTGCCAGCAGGTAATTTACAACAGCCAGTGATCTGCCATTTGAAAGAACCAGGTTATCCTGCGGCTTGCCTACATTATCAGTAAAGCCACTGATTAATATTTTCAATTTGGGATTGTCATTCATTAATTGAATAAGCTTGGTTAACTCAACAATTGATTCAGGTTTTAATTCAATTTTTTTACTGTCAAAAAAAATATTTTTTAAAATCACGGATGCGCCGGTTTCAATTGGTTGCAATGGAATATCAGCTGTGTAGACAGAATCACTTTTACTGTTGATATTATAATTTTCTGAAAAGAACAGGTATCCTTTCCTGTTTACATTAAATGCGTAATCTTTCCCTACAGGTAAGGTGGTTAAATAATTGCCTTCTTCATCGGTTTGCACTTTACTTATCAAACGGCGGCTGTTAATGTCTGTTAGTTCAACTGAAGAAGGCAAACCATTGTTGGTTTTGGCATCAAATACTTTTCCTTTTACCCACAATGTTCTGGGAGGTTGCAAATCTTCTCTCAGTTGAAAACTATATAAATCAAGGCCACCTTTACTGTCGTTTCCTTCACTTGCATAGTAGGCAGTTTTGCCATCTGCGGCCACAATTAAAGAACCTTCTTCATCGATTGTGTTGATGGGGTAACCTAAGTTTTCCGGTGTACCCCAGGAACTATCTGATACTTTTTTTGAAAAGAATAAGTCAGATTGTCCATAGCCCGGATGGCCGTTGCTATTAAAAAAGAGGGTCTGATTATCAGCATACATAAAAGAGCAACTTTCATCGCCGCTTGTATTAATGGTAGGGCCAAGGTTTGCCGGTCTGCTCCATTTACCGGTAGCGTTTCTGTGGGTTACCCAAAGATCTTTTCCCCCATACGTGCCAGCCTGGTTACTTGAAAAATAGAGGTCTCTTTTATCTGGCGATAAAGAGGGCGAAGATTCCCAAAAATCAGTATTGATGATTGGACCTATATTTTCAGCTTCACTCCATCCCATTTTTGTTTTAAAAGAAATATAAAGGTCACAACTGCCCTGGCCTTCGGGATAATTACAACCTGTAAAAATGATCCACTCTCCATCCTGCGAAATGTTTTGTGCACCTTCATTTAAGTTGGTATTTACTTTTCCTCCCAAAGGTTTTGCTTTACTCCATTTACCATTCACCAAATTACTTTCGTAAAAATCTTCATCACCCGAAATGCGCCTGGTGAATATTAATTTTTTGCTATCAATGGTGAGTGATGGATAATATTCCAACGCATCGGAGTTTACACTATCACCTAAATTTTTTCGGGCAAATACGTAATTATTTGAGGGGTGTTTCTTTTCGTAGTCAATGGCGAATTGATAGGTACTTTTTCGATAATTTCCTGCTTTTATGCTTGGAGCATTTAGCGTGGGGTTGGTAAGAAATGCTGAAGATGCAGCAAATGCTTTTTGAAACTGACCAACACCAGCCAGCGAAATTGAGTAAGGCAGCAAATAGGTTTTGGCATACACAGAATCCAATTGTAAGGCTTTTTCAAAATCAATAACAGAAGAATCGTATTTTTTTAATTCGGCATAAATGCCGGCTTTGGACAGGTAGGCCTCAACAAATTTTGGATCTATCGCAATGGCTTTGTTGATATTGGCAATAGCAACCATATAATTTTGATCCATAGCGTCTTTGTAGGCTACTTCATAAATGGCGTAGGCTTTTTTGTTTACTTTTTCAGGATCGTACCATTGAGCATGTGTTGTGCAAGAAATAAATAAAATAGCAAGAAGTAGTAAAACGTTTTTATAAATAGATTTTTCTTTTTTCATTGATCTGGAATTCATGGGTGAAGATAAAACGAATTACAAAGAAAAAATTGTGATGGCTGTTAAAGTTCGAAAGGCTGAAGTCGTAAAGCGGAATGCCAAAGGCTTAAGCTAATTAAAATGGATTAGCCTTATGCTTTAAGCATTGTACTTTTTTGCCTTTTGCTTAAGGCACATTTATGTATTTGTGAATCTGAAGGGACAGTTGCCATTTTGGATTGGCTTTTATATATTCAATGATAAGCGGTGTAACAATGGAGGCTTTATCCCATTCCGGCTGTAGGTATAGTTTACAATGGCTATCCACTTCTGAAGCATATTTTTCCGCCCATTCAAAATCGAACTTGTTGAAAATTACCACTTTTAATTCATTGGCAAAAGGCACTACTTTAGGTAAGGGGGCCTTAAATTTTTTAGGTGACAGACAGATCCAATCCCAGGTACCGCTTAAAGGATGTGAACCGGATGTTTCTATATTGGTTTCAAAACCTTTTGTTTTTAATACTGCTGTAAGGGTTGTTAAGTCATGCATCAAAGGTTCTCCGCCGGTGATAACTACCAGTTTTGCAGGTGTTGAAGATACTGTTTTAACAAGGGTTTCCAAACTGATTAAAGGATGTTTTGTTGCATCCCAACTATCTTTTACATCGCACCAAACACAGCCAACATCACAACCACCAAGACGAATGAAATAGGCTGCCCGGCCCTGGTGATTGCCTTCTCCCTGTATGGTATAAAAGTGCTCCATTACTGGAAGTTGCTGCGTAGATATGGGGAGTGTTTCTGTCATTTTTAAACAAGTAAGTTAGATATCAAACCCTCCTAAAATCCCCCTTTAGGAGATAGGGGCTTTTTGCTCGCAGGCGTTAAAAGTATTCATCAATAATGCTGCAATTGTCATTAGGCCAACTCCACCCGGCACCGGTGTTATGTAACTGCATTTGGGCGCCACATTGGTAAAATCTACATCACCTTTAATTGCAAAGCCTGATTTTTTTGTGTTGTCTGCCACCCTTGTGATACCTACATCAACCACCACTGCATTTTCTTTTACCATATCAGCTTTTAAAAATCCGGGAATGCCCAATGCCGCTACAATTATATCAGCCTGCAAACATATTTCTTTTAAGTTATGTGTATGGCTATGGCAAACGGTAACAGTACAATTGCCCGGATAGGCATTGCGGCTTAATAAAATACTGATGGGTCTGCCAACAATATTACTTCTGCCAATTACCACAGCATGTTTACCTTTTGTTTCAATGTTATAATGTTCCAGCATTAATAAAATGCCATATGGGGTAGCCGGAATAAAAGTAGGTAAACCCTGTACCATTTTTCCTACGCTCATTGGGTGAAAACCATCTACGTCTTTAACAGGGTTTATAAGGTTGATGATGTTAGCTTCGCTGATATGTTTTGGTAATGGGAGTTGTATCAAAATTCCATCTACATCCTTGTCTTCATTTAATTGCTTAACAGTGGTCACCAATACTGCTTCATCAACTGTTTCCGGCAATCTGATAAGGGAACTTTTAAAACCTACCTCCTCGCAACTTTTTACTTTACTAGCCACGTAGGTTTCGCTTGCACCATTGGTACCAATCAATATGGCGGCAAGGTGGGGCGCTTTTTTACCGGCACTTTTTAATGCGGCAGTTTTAATTTTTATAGCATCTTTTACAGCCTGCGATACAATTTTTCCATCTAAAATTTGCATAGTGCAAAAGTAACTACAAATGATATATTCCACCTCAATTGTAAATATTTCATTATATTAGTTGTTATAAAAGTACCCGTTTTGAAAAAATATATTTGTACAACAGCATTTTTATTTTTTTTAATACCAACTGGTTTTTCGCAATCCTTGCGGCAACCGATTTCCGCAATTTATCTTGGGTTGGCATCGTATAGTACGCAACACCAGGATGTTTTTTCTTATTTGAATAACCAGGCTGCTTTAGCCCAAATAAAAAATGTTACCACAGGAGTTTATGGCGAAAAAAGATTTTTGTTAAGTGCTACCAGTTTATACACGGCTGCTGTTGCGGTGCCCACAAAAGATGGAAATTTTGGTATTAATGTAAAATACAGCGGCTTTAAAAACTTCAATGAAAATCAAATAGGATTGACGTATGCCCGTAGTTTGGGTAAAAAAGTCGATGTGGGTATTCAGTTTAATTATTACGGTTACCGGGTTCCTGCTTACAACAGTGCCAATACTTTTACTGTTGAAGCGGGGGCTATTATTCATTTAACAGATCTGTTAAATATGGGGCTGCATATTTACAATCCAATTGGGGGCAGATTTTCTAATACGAATGAAAAACTTACAACAGCCTACACCGTTGGATTGGGGTATGATGTGAGTAATAATTTTTTTGTGGGTACAGAAATTGTGAAGGAAGAGAATTTCCCCGTCAATGTAAACACTGGCATACAATACCGTTTTATGAAGCAGTTTTTTGCCAGGGCAGGTATAGCATCGGCAACATCAACCGGCTACGCAGGCGTTGGTATTAGTTGGAAAAATTTGAGGTTGGATATTTCCGGCAGTTATCATCCTCAATTAGGGTTATCGCCTGGACTATTATTAATAATGAATTTTGGAAAGGCAACAACCGTATCAACAAATGAATAACATTAGAAAAAATAGTAAGTTTTTTTTGCCTGTTATATTTAGCATCATGCAATATTTTTTGGTGTATTTTATTTTTACTGTTGCTCCTTTTTGTTTGTTGGCACAATTTCCAGAAGTACCACCCGGTGCAATAGAACAGCAGTTGGAGGCTGTAACAGAAATTAATAATGACAATGAAACTGAGGATGATTCTTTCCTGCAGCAACTTCAACAATTCTTAAAATATCCCGTAAATCTGAATACTGCTGATGCCACCCTCTTAAAAGAATTGGTAATACTTTCTCCGGTACAAATTCAAAATTTTATTTCGTACAGAAATTTATTTGGAAAGTTTATTAGCATTTACGAATTACAGGCAGTGCCTGGTTGGGACATACGGATGATACAGCGGTTACGGCCATATGTTACCATTGCTTACAGCCAATCATTAACCACCTCATTTAGAGAAAGAATGAACGGAGGAATCAATGAAATTTTGATAAGAGCATCGCAGGTGTTGGAAAAATCAAAAGGATATAAAACGGATGCTGGCTCTGGAAATAATTTTTATCTGGGATCTCCGCAAAAATTATTTGTGCGATACAAATATCAATTCAAAAACCTGTTGCAGTTTGGAGTTGTCGGCGAAAGGGATGCAGGCGAGGAATTTTTTAAAGGCAGTCAAAAGCAAGGTTTTGATTTTTATTCAGCACATCTTTTTGCAAGAAATATCGGGATAATAAAATCGCTGGCTGTTGGCGACTTTTCTGTTAATTTGGGGCAAGGCTTAACTCAATGGCAAAATCTTGCTTTTAAAAAAGGCCCGGATGTAACTAATATTAAAAGACAATTGTCTGTATTGCGTCCTTATAATTCTGCTGGCGAAATAAATTTTCATCGAGGTGTAGGAATAACACTTTCAAAAAATAATTGGGAAACGACTGTGTTTACATCTTACAAAAAGGTAGATGCAAATTTTGTTGTTGATACTTTGAATAACGAAGATTATATATCTTCTTTGCAAACCTCTGGCCTGCACAGAACGCAAAACGAAGTTGAAGATAAAGGTTCGCAACAACAACTTGCTGTTGGTGGAAACCTATCTTATACTAATAGCCATCTGCATGTTGGAATTAATGCCATAAAATACCATTTTAAATTTCCCGTAAATAAAGCCGCTGAACCCTATAATCTTTATTCACTTTCAGGAAAAAATTTGGGTAATTACAGTATTGATTATAGTTACACATTTAAAAATCTTCATTTTTTTGGTGAAGCGGCAGCTACCAATCATTTTAATAACGCATTTATAAATGGTTTAATTATTAGCCTTGATGCAAAAATTGACATGAGTTTATTGTACAGAAATATCTCCCACCAATACCAGTCTTTGTATACCAATGCTTTTACTGAAAATACTTATCCTACTAACGAGAAGGGAGTTTATTCAGGCATAAGTATCCGGCCAAATGATTCATGGCATATTGATGCTTATGTAGATTTTTATAAGTTTCCCTGGCTTAAATATTTGGTTGATGCACCGTCTGTTGGAGCCGACTATTTGGCACAAGCAACTTACAGACCTAACAAGCAGTTAGAAATGTATATTCGCTACAGAAGCGAGACGAAATCAAAAAACTTTAATTCCGATATTTTACCATTGTCATTTGTAATTAATAAGCCAAGAAAAAATGTTCGGCTACAGGTAAGCTACAGAATAAATTCATACATTACTTTACGCAATAGGGTAGATATTGTTTGGTTTGATAAAAGCGGTGGAGATGCGCAGAATGGATTTTTATCTTACGCAGATATTATTTATAAACCAATGCTAAAAAAATATTCAGGCAATTTTCGATTACAATATTTTGAAACCGACGGCTACGATAGCCGGATGTATGCTTACGAAAACGATGTATTGTATAGTTATTCAATCCCTGTTTTTTATGATAAGGGATTTAGGTACTATGTCAATTTTAATTATGACATAAATAATAAAATAACGATTTGGTTGAGATGGGCGCAAACTGTTTACAAAGATAAAACTACCATTGGTAGCGGACTTGATGAAATTATGGGAAATAAAAAATCAGAATTGAAAATGCAGGTGCGTTACCTATTTTAAATTTTTGGGTTATTGTATCTACCTATTTAGAAAGCGAAATATGGAGAGTAAAATTTCTTTATATAAATTATTCTACAACCGATTTCATACATTTGCTAACAAGCTATTAATCATCTTAATAATAAATAGGCATTAAATTTACATCATGTCCGATCAACAAGTACCCAGTCAAATAAATATCGAAATATCAGAAGAGGTTTCAGAAGGTGAATATGCAAACCTTGCTATTATTACCCACAGCCACGCAGAGTTTGTAATTGATTTTGTTAATGTAATGCCCGGTACACCTAAAAGCAAAGTGAAAAGTCGTATTATTTTAACTCCTTTTCATGCTAAACGTTTTATGAAAGCGATGTTAGAAAATGTAAAAAAGTTTGAAGCTGCAAATGGAATAATTCAGGATATGGAAGCCCTTGAAATTCCATTTACATTTGGGGGTCCTACTGCCCAGGCGTAGTAAAGTTAGAGTTTACAGTAACCCTCCATCTGCAAAACTAAAATAGCCTTCTTCACTAACTATCAGATGGTCCATTACTAATATGTCAAGATAGCGTGCAGCAATTTTTATTTTTTCTGTTAATTCTTCATCAGCTTTGCTGGGTCTCAAATTGCCCGAAGGATGATTGTGACATAATACAAGGGAGGTAGCTCCCTGTTCCAAAGCAATTCTTAAAATTATTCTGGGATCCGCTACTGTACCGGTAAGGCCCCCACGGCTAATAATTTCAAAATGATTGATTTTATTGGCTTTGTTCAAAAATAATACAGCAAAAACTTCATAACCAAAATCTTTAATCCTTGTTCGCATGTATTGCGCAATGTCAGCACTTGTTTTTATAACTGTTTTCTCTAAAGCTGCTGTGGCATGCCTTCTTCTTCCAAGTTCTAATGCAGCTGCAATGGTAATTGCTTTTGCTTCGCCAATGCCCTTAATTTTTTGAAAATCTTTTAAGGAAAGCTTACCCAATTCATTTAGATTTTGTCCACCCAATTTTAAAATATCTTTTGCCAGTTCTACTGCGGATTTTTCTTTATTGCCGTTGTTTATTAAAATTGCCAGCAATTCCGAGTCACTTAAAATTGCAGCACCCTTTGTTAATAATTTTTCCCGTGGTCTGTCGTCAATAGCCCAGTTTTTTATAGACGTGGAAGGTTTGTTGATATTTTCCATTGCATAAATTTAAACATCAATGATTATACGATAGTTTTGCAGCATCTTAATTTTCGTTCATCTTCCAATTGAATTAATATGTCAAACAACGCAAAGCTGTTTTCCGGCACTGGTTCTCAATATCTTTCGGAGGCCATTGCCGAAAAATTTGGTGAACCATTAGGTAAAGTAAATATACAACGCTTTAGTGATGGTGAAATTGGAGTTGAATTTCAGGAAAGTATCCGTGGGCAGTTTGTATTTTTAATTCAAAGTACTTTTTCTCCTACAGATAATTTGATGGAATTGTTGTTGATGATTGATGCTGCTAAAAGAGCTTCGGCATACAAAGTAATAGCAGTAATGCCTTATTACGGCTATGCAAGGCAGGACAGAAAGGACAGGCCAAGGGTAGCAATTGGCTCTAAATTGGTAGCAAATATGCTTACCGCAGCAGGAGCCGACAGAGTAGTTACCATGGATTTACATGCTCCGCAGATACAAGGCTATTTTGATATTCCTGTTGATCACCTGGATTCTTCAGCTATTTTTATTCCATATATTGAAAGTTTGAAATTAGAGAACCTAACATTTGCCGCCCCTGATGTAGGAAGTGCAAACCGTATAAGAGAAATTGCCACTTATTTTGAAAGCGAAATGGTTATATGTGATAAACATAGAAAAAGGGCCAACGAAATTGCCAGCATGGTAGTTATTGGAGATGTGACTGACAGGGATATTGTATTAATAGATGATATATGCGATACCGGTGGTACACTTGCTAAAAGTGCTGGGCTTTTGAAAGAAAAAGGAGCCCGCAGTGTAAGAGCCTTTTGTACGCATCCCGTTTTAAGTGGAAAGGCTTATGAAAATATTGAAAACAGTGTATTGGAAGAACTGGTAGTTTGCGACACTATCCCACTGAAACAACATGGAGGAAAAATAAGGGTGGTTTCAACTGCAGAACTTTTTGCCATTGCAATACGTAATGCATTGGAAAATAAGAGTATTAACAGTCTTTTTTTGAGAAGCAGAATGGCTAGTAAAAATAGTTGATAGCTGGATAACAGGATACTTTTTAGGAATTATGCAGTGGGTAAATCATCAATTATCCATTTTATTAATTATCCATTAATTCCCTACCTTTGCGCCTCATAAAAAATTTATAATAATGATAACAATTACAATCGAAGGACAAATCAGGACCGAATTTGGCAAAAAAGCCACCCGCCAACTTCGCCTTGAGGAAAAAGTGCCAGCTGTAATTTACGGAGGTGCTTCGGAGATCAATTTTGCGGCTCCTGCAACAGCTTTTAAAAACATCGTTTACACACCCGACTTTAATGTTGTAAATGCTACAATTGATGGAAAGGCTTACAGGTGTGTATTGAAAGATCTTCAGTTTGATAAAGTAAGTGATCAGTTAATTCACGTTGATTTTTTAGAATTGGTTGACGATAAGAAAGTAACTGTAATATTGCCTATTAAATTTACCGGAGCACCTGCTGGCGTTAAAGCTGGTGGTAAACTGGTAACTAAAATGAAAAGCTTAAAAGTTAAATTATTACCTAAATATTTACGTGAAAATATCGAGTTGGATATAACCAACCTGGCATTGAACGAAAATATTCGTGTACAGGATGTTAAGGCTGACAATATGGAAATTATGAATTCGCCCCGTATTCCTATAGCCTCTATTACAATGACCCGTCAACTGAAACAGGAAGAAGCTTCTGCACCTAAGGCTGCCGCTGCTCCTGCTGCAAAAGCTGCTGCCCCTGCTGCAAAAGCTGCTGCCCCTGCTACTGCAAAAGCTGCACCTGCTACAAAAAAATAATCTTGAATGAAA
>Ga0209512_1003237_pt1 | contig 15789 bp, 22 predicted proteins | sample frozenSSSSmetaG_FD_184142 | JGI IMG/M metagenome (GOLD analysis project Ga0209512, IMG submission 184142) | Glacier valley bacterial and archeal communities from Borup Fiord, Nunavut, Canada, to study Microbial Dark Matter (Phase II) -... | ecosystem: Environmental > Aquatic > Freshwater > Ice >... | reverse complement strand
AAAAGAAAAAAAAAATAAAGATATATTCGAAATATTTAAAATATTAAAATTTAAAAGTTTAATAGAAAATTTATAAAACAAAAAAAAACATAAAATATATTTATTTATACCTAAAAATTGAATTTTTGCAAAATTTCTTTTTAATGCAGGCTTTATTAAAAAAATAAATTTTCTTAATATCATAAAGAACTTTATAAATATACTTTTAATAAAACTTCACCCCCATTTAATAAAAAAGAATTATATTGTACAGAATTATTTAACGTAGATAAAAACATACCACCCATATTTGTAGAAATAATATAAAGGGACATAGTTTCATAATCACCTATTAATTTATTTTTTATTATAAATTTCTTATTACCTGTAGAAGAAATTATCTTTAATTTTTTAATTATAGGTTTCTTATCTGTATATTTTAAAAAAACACATAGTTCATACGAATTTTTAAAAAATTTATAAAAACCCAAAATTAAACCTTGTTTTAATAATATATTTAATATAGTTATATTTTTTTTTGATTTTTTACAAATAAAGTATATTTTTCTAGTATTACTAGCAATATTATATTGAATAACAAAATTATGTAGATTATTAATCATTACTTTCTTATTAAATAGATATATTTTTTTAAATTACCAACTGCTTTTTGCTAATCCTATGATTTTACCTTTTGAAGCAAAATCACGTAAAACTATTCTAGACATTCGATAATAACGAGAAATAGCACGTGGATGACCAGTAAAAATACATCTATTTTGTATTTTTACAATATAAGAATATAATTTTAAATTTTGTAATTTTTGCATTATAATAAAATTTTTAAAAAATAAAAAATTACATACTAATGTTTTTTTATTTTTTATAGTTTCTAATAATAAACTTTTTAATAAATAATGTTTCAAATTATATTTTACAAATTTATTTCGTCGTTTTTTATCTTTATATATTTGATATTTCATAATTAAAATTTAATAAAGTAATTCCTTAAAAAATACATAACTTCTTTTATCAGAACCATTTTTAAAAATAAAATCAATTTTTAAAGGATAAGACCATGACAAAGAATTTAAAAATAAAGATGGAAAAACTGTTAAATCTTTAATTACTAAACTTAAATTACCTTTAATATCAATATAATCATTAATTGTAATAAATTTTTGTGTTAGTCTAGGAATTATTGAATTATAAAATAAATCTAAAAAAAAATACATATTATTTTTTCTTAAGTTAACTTGAGCTAAAAAATTTAATGTATTTTGTTTTGTTTTATTTCTTGAATGTTTTTTAAATATTTTAACAAAAGCTTTTTGACTGCTAATTAATTCTAAAAAATATAAAGATTTTATTAAAAATAAATCTTCATCATTCGTAATATCTCGTAAACTAAAGGATAAAATAATTTTAGACAAATAAATTAGTTTTGTAAATTTATAGTTAAAATAAATCTTTGTAAATTTCCAGCGAACATTAAATTTAGATAATAAAATCAAACGCGATTTATGCATTTTTATTAAAATTTATAACAAACCCGAAGAAATAGAAATTACCTTACTATATTTTTTTTCTCTAATTTCTTTAGACACTAAACCATTTATTCTACTAGCTATGGGTTCTAATTTTTTATTTAATAATAAACAACTATTGAATTCAAAAGAAATGTAACCTATAACGCGAGGTATTATTTGTTTGCTTCGTAAAAATAAAGCATGATATATGTTTCCTTTTTTTACTTTTTTTAAAGCAAGTACTTTTTTTATTGATAAAAGCAATAAAGAACCTACAATACCTTTTTGACGCCCACCTAAACTTTTTGGAGTTAGTATCTTTATTATTTTGCCTAACTTAGCACCAGAATTATCTATAATTTTTACTTGAGATTGGATAAATAACATAGAATTAATAAATAAAAAATAATTAAAAAACAATAGGCATAGAAAAACTTGGTAACTTTTGACCTGCTAAAAAAAACGCTTTATATGCTAAAGATTTTGGCATATTATATTTATTTAATTCTAAAATAATGCGTCCTTTTTTTACTAATGAACACCAAAATTCCACATTTCCTTTTCCTTTACCCATTCTTAATCCTGTAGCTTTTTTTGTTACAGAAAGATCAGGAAAAACACATAATCTACTTTTAATTTTACTTTTCGAATTTTTTTTTAGAATTTTAGAAATTGATTTTTTTAAAGTTTCTATTTGAATAGAAGTCAATCGAAAAGCTTTCTTTATTTTAAGACCATAAAAACCAAGTAAAGGTTGATTATAATTTAATTCTTTTTTTTTTAAAATTTTAATGCGTTTATGATATTTTTTAAATTTTGTCTTTAAAGGAAATAATAAAGCCATTTTATGAATAATTAATAATAAATAATTTAATTAAAAAATATAAAATAATAATAATAAATATTATTTTTTTATATTTATTTTTCATATTCTTCTGAAAACCATATGACATTTGAAATCTTACTAAAATGTGAATACTTTGCTGCATATTTTTTATGTCTAGTAATCCATATTTTAATACCACATAAACTATCTTTTAAAATTACAGTAAATAATTTGTATTCTATAAAAGAATTAAAAGTATTAGAAGGAACTTTTCCATTAGAAAACCATTGACATGTAGCCATTTCTTTTCTGGAAAATCTTCCACAAAATGAAAATTTAAAACCTTTAATAGATTTATTTGATTTTAAATCTCTTAATACTGGAGAAATTGTTTGAAAAATTTTAAAACGTAATTTTAACTTATTTATAATATAAGCTCCTACAATATTAACATTTACCCCTATAAAATTAATTTTACAAATTTTAAATAAAACTGGTATTTTAAAAAAAAAAGAAAAGATTTTTTTAAAAAAAAAAATAATTTTTTGCCAAAATCTACCTCTTAAATACCACAAAAAAAAATTAAATAAAAAATTATTTTTATATTCAGTATCTAATTTAGAACCATAATTTCGAAAATAATTCTTTTGAAATAAAAACTTTCTTTTCGATTTAATAATATATTTTTTTTTTTGCCTTAATAAAAATTTGAATTTTCTTATTAAAAAATGTGACTTATTTAATTTAAATAACGGTTTTCTATTTTTAAAAAAAAAAAAATGTAAATAATTAAATAAAGATTTAAATTTATATTTTTTTTTTAAAAAAATTAATAAAATAATAATATTTTGTTTTTTTGTTAAAAAATAAAATTTTTCAATTTTATTTAATAATAAATTATTATAAATAATTAAATTCTTTAAAAAATTTAATAAAAGTTTTGGAATTATTTTTTTGAAAAAATGTAAAAATAAACGAAATGTTATTTTTCGAAAATAAATATTTTTTTTATCTTTCTCATCATGAGTTCTATATACAAAAACTGAAATTTGTAATTTATTAGCAACTCTAAAAAAATTAGCATGGCTCCATAAAAAACCACGTTTAAAAAAAATTGAAAATTTAAAAAAATTAAAAAGTAATTTTTTTAAATTAATATTTTCCATTAAAAAATAATTTAAATCATTTTTATTTGTTATATTATAACTAGATTCCCACAAACGAGTGATTTTTATACGAAACGAAATAGGATTAATGACATGACCCATTTATTTTTTTTTTTTTTTTTCAGTGTGAATTTGATATCCTAAAGATTTTGTTATAATAAACTCCCCTATTTTATGGTTTAACATATTATCTTTTATTGTTAAAGGAAAAAAATCAGTACCATTATAAACAACAAAAACTAAACCTAACATAGATGTATTTATTAAAATATTTTTTGACCATAAAAAATAAAATTTAGTATTTTTTAATTTTACTTTTAATTTCAAATATTTTATATTTTTCAAAAAAGACTCATTTGAATATTTTTTAGTTGTAATTTTTTTTAAAATATTGAATTTAATAAAAGATGTTAACGGATTTAATGATTTAATCACGATAAAGTTAAGATTTTATATATTTTAATTTTTTTCGAGAAACTAATATATATACATTAATTTTTAAAATAGAACGTGTTTTTTGCCCTTTTGCTACTTTACCTTTAAAAGTCACTTGACTTCTTTGACCCCCTGCCCCTGAAGTTTTACCTTGACCTCCTCCATGAGGATGATCTATAGGATTCATAGCTACCCCACGTACTTTAGATCTTTGACCTAAATGACGAGAAATTCCTGCACAATCAAATTTAATTAAAAAATGATTAATATTACAAATTTGTCCTATAGTAGCAATACAATTTACAGAAAATAAACGTTCTTCTTTTGAAGGTAATTTAATTAAAGCATAATTACTTTGATTATAATATAATTTTATTAACTGCGCCACTGTACCCGCCGATCTCACTATTTGGGAACCTTTTAAAGGATATAATTCTATATTAGAAATAAAAAAACCATCAACTAAATTTAATAATAATGAACAATCTCCTTTTTTTAAATTTAAAAATTTATTATTAAAAATACCTATGGAAATCGAATCACCTAAACGTTGTCCTTGTATACCTAAATTATAGCTAAGAATTCCATTTGAAAAACAAATTAAAGAAAGTAAAGATGTTCTTAAAGAATCATAATCAAAACGAACTATAATACCTGAAATATTCCATAAAATCTTCTTAAAATCTAATAAATGAAAACATCTTGGATGTCTACCGCCTTTAAAACGTATTGTGATTTTGCCTTGATTATTTCTACCACCTTTTGCAGAAACTAAACCACGAATTAATTTATGTGAGATTTTTAAATTAAAAAATTTTTCAATTTTTTTAGTTTTTGAAATTGAATTTATATATAATTTCATAATAAATATATTTTTAATATAAGAATTCTGTTAAAAATTTCTTTTTCTTTCGTATTTTTATATATTTTAAATTTTGTTTATATTCAATAACAGCTTTATATAAATTTTTTTTATAATTTATACAAGCTCCTTTATAAAGATATAAATTTATTAATTCTAAACTTAATTTTTTTTTTAGTAAATGTTCTTTTTTTATTTCTGAAACAATTTTAACTAAATTTAAAATTCCTTTTTTTATTTGTTTTTGATTTGTTAAAAATAAAGGTATTTTATATAAATTACTACCACGTTTTTTATTATAAATTTTTACCATAATTTTAGCATTTATAATTGATTTTACAAAAATTACACTTGGTGTTTTTTTAAAACGTTTTTTTAATGTTTTTAATAAATATAACATTATATTATAACTTTTTAATTTATAACCTTTTTTACAAATATTATTTATAAAAATTGAAATTTCATTAAATCTTTTAAATAATTTTTTATCTAAATTCTTAAAATTTTTCATAAAACAAATAAATTATTTTAAATTTTTTACTTTAGGAATACCATATTTCGAACGTGAATTTTTTCGAGAAAAACGTTCTTTCCATGTAAAATCTAATACACCTCGAATTAAACGATATCTTACACCAGGTAAATCAGGAGCTCTACCACCGCGAACTAAAACAGAAGAATATTCTTGTAAATTATGTCCTTGGCCAGGAATATATGCAGTTATTTTTCGACCAGAAGATAATCTAATTTTAGCAATTTTCCGAATAGCTGAATTAGGTTTTTTTGGACTCATAGTTGTGATTTTATTACATACTCCTCTACGTTGTGGACAACCTTTTAAAGCTGTTGATTGTACTTTACTTTTTTTAGGTATTCTTTTTTTTGTAAATGTTAATTGATTTAACGTACTCATAAAAGGACATTTATTATATAAATAAAAATTTTAGTTAATTAGTATTGTATTGTCTAATAGTATATTAGAAATTAATTTATTTTCAATTATTTTATATATCAAATATAATAAAATAAAAATAGATTTTTTATTTATATTAGAAATGAAATATATATTTTTATAAAAAGAAATTTTTTTTTTCTTTAATAAATTTAAAAATTTAATAGAAATTAAATTTTGATATTGAAATGAAAATAGAATTTTTAAAATAAAGATTAATTTATTTCTTTTATCATAAAAATTTAAAAATTCTGAAAATGTTTCAAAACCTAATAAGATTAAATCACCTTTAATTAAAAAACAACTATTTTCAAAATTATTTGTTTTCATAATAAAATTAAAAAAAAAAGTTTTTTTAATTTTAATATGTTTAATTTTACTATTTTTTAATAAAGAAAATAACTCTTCTTTTATATTTAGTGTAGAATCTAATAAAGAACATAAAAAAATAAATTTTTGTATCCTAAAAAATTTTGATATTTTTTTGTATTGTATATCATTCATAAAAATTATAATTAAAAAAATTATATGTCTTTTATATGAATTTTCATACTTTTTAAAGTACCTAAAATTTCATTTAAAATACTTTTTATATATACTCTTTCATTTTTCAAAATAAATAATATATTAGCTATTTTATATAAAGAATTTAAAGATATAGAATTATCAAGTGAATTATATTCTTCGAAAACTAAAAAAGATATAAAAGGTCTTTCAATATAAATATCAAACGTTTTATCAATATAAATTTTTAGCTGTACTTTTAACATAACATCAATATTATAAATTTTTGATAATTCATTAAATTTCTTAGAAAAATCAAAACTATTTATACCTGCTTGACCTAACACAGCGTTTAAATTTGAAATTTGTGTAGAATTTTGCGCTGGTAAATATAAATTTAAAAGTCGCAAAGTTTCTTTTTTAAAACTTTGTTTTAATAAACTTAACATATAATATTAATATGAAATAGAAACTAATTAATATTTTTCTATATTATAATAAATCAATGCTTACTTTATTAAAAAAAAAAAAACGCAAAAAGAGGGACTCGAACCCTCATTAATAATTTTGGAGATTATTGTTTTTTCCAGTTAAACTATTTTTGAATAATATAACTTAAATAAAAAAAAATATAAAAATAAGGTTATTTAACTAATAAAAGCAAATATATCTTTATTTTGTTCAAAAATTGCTAAAAATATATTATTAGAAATTTTTTTAGTTAATTTTTTATTTTCTAATTTTTTTGTAAGCAAATAATATTGAATAAAAGAATGAGCTAAGATATCATCGAAATCTGTCTTCATAGTTTCAAAAAATGGTTTAAAAAGTTCACTATTATCTGAAAAAGCAATTAATTCTTGTTCAAACGAAGCAACTTTACTAATATCAATATTATCTAAATAACCATTAACACCGGCAAAAATTACTAAAATTTGCTTTTCAATAGATAAAGGTTTAAATTGTCCTTGTTTTAATAATTCAGTTAATTTTGCACCTCTATTCAATAAACGTAAAGTTGCATCATCTAAATCTGAACCAAATTTAGCAAAAGCCGCTTTTTCACGATATTGAGCCAATTCTAATTTTAAACTACCCGCTACTTTTTTCATGGCTTTAGATTGAGCTGCAGATCCTACACGACTAACAGATATACCAACATTAACAGCTGGACGTATACCTTTATAAAATAATTCAGTTTCTAAAAAAACTTGACCATCAGTAATAGAAATAACATTTGTAGGTATATATGCTGAAACATCACCCGCTTGTGTTTCAATTACAGGTAAAGCTGTTAAAGAACCACTACCAAATAATTGAGACATTTTAGCAGCACGTTCTAATAAACGAGAATGTAAATAAAAAACATCTCCTGGATAAGCTTCACGACCTGGAGGACGACGTAATAATAAAGACATTTGTCTATAAGCAGTTGCTTGTTTACTTAAATCATCAAAAAAAATAACAGCATGCATTCCATTATCTCTAAAAAATTCACCCATAGTAACTCCAGTATAAGGTGCTAAATACTGTAACGGTGCTGCTTCTGATGCTGTAGCTGTGACTATAATAGTATAATTCATAGTTCCGTTTAATTTTAAATTATCTACGACTTGTTTTACAGTTGAACGTTTTTGACCTATAGCAACATAAATACAATATAAATTTGAACCGTTATCTTTAACTTGATTATTTTTTTTTTGATTAATAATAGTATCTACAGCAATAGCAGTTTTACCTGTTTGACGATCTCCTATAATTAATTCTCGTTGGCCACGTCCTATAGGAATCATACTATCAATCGCTTTTATACCTGTTTCTACTGATTCATGTACAGATTGTCTAGGTAAAATTCCAGGTGCTTTTGCTTCTACGTATTTATATTTAGTATTTGCTTCTTCTAAAGGACCTTTACCATCTACAGGATTACCTAAACAATCTACTACGCGACCTAATAGAGAAAAACCTGTAGGTACACTAACTAAAGTTTTTGTACGAGTTACTACATCACCTTCTTTAATTTCACGTTCACTACCAAAAACAACAGCATTAACAGAATTTTCATTTAAATTCAATACCATACCTACTAATTTACTTCTTTTGAATTTAATCATTTCCCCAGCACTTACTCTTTTTAAACCTGTAATTGTAGCAATACCATCAGAAAAAGAAACAACAACTCCTGTATTAGTAAAACTAATAGCATTAAATTTTACATTTTTTTGTAAATGTTCTTTACTAAATAAAAAATTTTTTAAATTATTATTGTTATTATTAGACATAATTTTTTTTATAAAATTAATTAAATTTTTTTTAGAGTTTAAGTTATTATTTTTAATTGACTAGAATTGGAATCGAACCAACGACCTAAGGTTTTTCAGACCTTCGCTCTACCAACTGAGCTATCTAATGAATATAAAGAAAATGGGATTCGAACCCATGATGCACAAAAGTACATTTCGAGGTTAGCAACCCGATGCCTTAAACCGCTCAGCCATTTCTATATAAAAATAAATTATATAATTATTTTATAAAAAAATAAAAATTAACTATATAATAATAAGAAAGCCATCATTAATCCAAATAATGCAATAGCTTCAACTAAAGCAAAACCTAAAAGAGCATTACTAAATAAATCTTGTTTTAAACTTGGATTACGAGAATAAGCCACTAAAAATCCTGCAAATACAATACCAATACCTGTACCAACTCCTGCTAATGCAATAGTAGCTAAACCAGCGCCTATAGCTTTTGATGCTAATAAAAAAGAGGTTGCAAAATTCATATAAATTAAAAGATTTTAATATTAATAAAAAAATATAAAAGAAATAAAACTGAAAAACATTAATTAATTTATGTTTAATTAATAAAACAAAAAATAATACGATGATTGTAATTTAATAAAGTTTAACCTTTGTTTTTGAAAATAAAAAAAACACATATAAAATATTTTTTTTTGAACGCAGAGGGAATTGAACCCTCGACCTGTGGTTTAAAAGACCAACGCTCTACCAACTGAGCTATACAAATTGTATAAATAAAATAATTTAATTTCCTATATATTAAAAATAATATACCTGAATTTAAATTGTTATTTTAAAATCATTTATAATTTGCTTAAAATATTTAATTTTAGGTAATAATTTATAAATTTTACTTTTTTTAAAAATTTGTTGATTTTGATAATATAATTTATAATTATAAATAAAAGGAGAATATAAAAATATAGAAATTTTTAAACGAATACTAGATAATAACGCTCTTAAATAAAAAGAAGTTAATATATATTTTTTTTTTGTACCTATGCAAATTCCAAATAGTTTATATTTATAAATGAAATCACGATCTAACGAAATATATTTTAAAAATAAAATTTCACCTATTTTTGGTAAACTTTTATTATTAATACCACAAGAATTATTTATATATTTTTTTTTTTTCAAAAAAGTAATGCTAATCATTTAAAAATTTTTAGATAAAAAAATATTAAATATCTTGGCTAAAAACAAAGAAAAATTAACACCTTTAGTTAACCAAAAAATTAATAAAAACTTATTTAAATTTATTTTTTTTGTATTTCGTATTGATAAAGCCTCTAAAGTACCTATTTTTTCTATAAATTTGCCTTTTTTACTAGCTATTATAATAGAATAAAAAGATTGCTTAAAACGACTTTCTGGTTTAAGAATTATTCTATAATTATTTTTTAATTTTTGTTTCATAAAATATTTTATAATTAATTATATAAATTCAAACAAATGTTATATATTATTTAAAACGTTCACCTAAAGCTGCTAATTTATTCGAATTTATATTAAAAGGATAAAAGATAGTATTATAACGCGGTTTAAAAAAAAAACGTAAAGACATAATTCTATGATTAATTTCAATATAATAAGGTATACTCATAATAATTATTTTTTTAAAAAATTTAAATAATAGAAATTTAAAAGATTCTTTTTTATTTACAAAAGTTAAAATGGAATTAAATTTAATTTTATAATTAGAAACATTAATATATTTTTCATTAACAAAAACACCTATATGTTTAATATACTGACGTGCATGATAAGCAGAAATTTGTAAATTTAATCTATATAAAATAAAATCAATGCGAGATTCTAATAACCATAAAAAATGCATTCCAAAAAATTTTGAACCTCTATAATGTTTTATATATAATTTTAACTGATGAACACTAATTTTACTTGCAAAATAACGTAAACGATGTCGAGTTAAAAGAAGATGCCAATATGCTGTTTTTTTTTTTCGTTTACGGGCAGGTTTTCCAATATCAATTCTATAATTAAATTTAGGTTTTCGTTTTTTATTATAAGAAAATGTTAAAAATCTTTTTTTTAATTTTTTTCTATAATAAGATAAATTATATTTATAAAAAAAACGTAAAAACCAAAAATTATAATAATAAAAAGATTTAATCATTAAATTATTATTAAAAAAAAAAGAATAAAAATTCTTATTATTTGAAATTAACGATTTTATTATTTTTTTTTTTTTAATTAAAGATCTATTTAAACTTGAACGCGTTTTAAAATTCAAAATATGAGTTTTTAATTTTCTTTTTAAAAAGAAATAATGTAAATTGTTTTCTTTTATACCTCTTCTACCTTTTTTACTCTTTTTAGAATAATCTATTATTAATTTTTTTTTTAAATTATATTTACTAAATTTAAACTTTAATAAATAAAAAGTATAAAAATAGAATAAAAGAGAAGAAATTTCGAAAAATTTAGAAATTTTAGGGATTTTTTGTTTTTTATTTTTAATTATTTTATTTAAAGATTTATAAGAAATAATATTTATTTTATAACGTTTAAATAAAAATTTTTTTTTATTCTTAAATTTATAAATATTTTTAAAAAAATAAAACACTTTATTTGTAACTAAAAATTTAATAAAATTTCTAGTTATTTTTTTGTTTAAATTTTTATTTATTTTATAAATAAATAAATCAAAACAAAAAATAGATTTATTTTCAAAATTTAAAGTTATTTTATTAACATTTAATATATAAAATATTGAATTTAAAAAAGAATGTTCTGTACTACATAATTTATCTAATAAAAAACTAAATAAAAAAGAGGAACAAAAAATTATTGACTTTTCTGTAAAATTTTCTTTAAAACTTGAAATTAAAAATTCATTTTCTTTATTTTCATTATATTTTTCAACTTCATCAGTGTTAAAATAATAATATATTTCAGTATCATTTAATTCTGAAAATTCAAATATTTGTAAATTTAAATAATAATTATAAAACGTTTTTTTTTTTAATAAAAAAAAACGTTTTATATTAAAAAAAAATAAATTAAACTTTTTATATAAAACAATAGAAAGATTTTTTTTTATTGATATTTTATCATGAAAATTATATTCATCAAATTGATCTTCACAAAATAAGTTTTTTATATAATGTCTAAAATTATAATACTTTAATTTATTTTTATGTATTTTATTATAAATACGAAGATATTTTTTTAAATGTCGTAAAAAATTATGAAAAAAAAGTTTAGAATAATAATCTTTTTTTATAAACAAATGAATTATATATGAGTTATCAAAACGTTTAAATCTATAATAGCGTTTTAAAGTATTAATTCTAAATACAAAAAAACGACGATAATTTTTTAAAAACCGTTTTATCGTTCTTCGTAATTTTTTATATAAAAAATTACGTTTTAATTTTTCTAAAAAAATAATATTTAAAAATTTTTGAGTTTTCTTAGGGCGTATTGTTAAATTCCCAAAAAGATCTGTTTCATATAAACGACACATTTTTAATTTTTTACCTAAAACTTTTACTAACATAAAAAAATTGTTTTAAAAATTTAAAAAAATAAAAACGTTTTAAAAAGAAAAAAAATACAGATCTTTGAATAACATAACCTAAACAAATAGATAAACTTATAAGTGCTGATAATAAAATTGATACAAAAACTGAAGAATCATTACTTCCTAAATAGAAACTTACTCTACTACCATTTAAATCAGTGTTAACCAATGCAATTAAAGGAACACCCATTCGTTTTAATTCTCGAAATGCTAAATTACTTGTATAACAATTATAAATAACAGCAACTTGGGGTAACCGCATTTTATATCTATAACGTTTTTTACCATAAACTTTTTCAAATTGTTTTTGAGAAGCTAATTCATAATAATTAGTAAAATAACCTGAAACCCATTCAATATCAAGAAATTTTAATTTTTGCTTTAAAAGTAAACTAAAAGTTTTAATAACTTTTTTAAAAATTTTTCGATTATCAATTAACATAATTTTACCTCTTTTAATAGATACATTTGTTAAAAATTTTAAAGTCATTTTTAAATTAAAAAACGTTTTAATAATATTAATTAAATATGTATTATTTTTCTTATACGCAATAAAAGATTTTGAATACTCAAACCAACGATGTTTTAAAAAACCTACATGCATTTTTGCATTAAATAAAAAATTAATATTTAATGACATCTTTTCATGACATTTTAAAAAATTTGAATTTTTTTCTATATTATTAATATTTATCATAAAAAAAATTTTGAATATAAATATTAATAAATATTTTCAAAAGTATAATTTAATATAACAAAATCAATCAAATTTAAAAATATACTAGGATAACAAATATAGCTAATATTTAATATACTAAAAAAAGCTAAAGTAAAGCTTGTACTAGAAGATATACTATAATAAGGTATAAAATTAGAAAAAGATTTTAAATTTTTAAAAAACATAAAACGAATTAAACGAATATAATAAAAACATGAAACTACACTAAATATAATTATAATAAAAGCAACAAAAAAAGAAAATAAATTATTATCTTCTAAAATTACGTTTAATAGAAAAAATTTAACGAAAAACATATTAAAAGGAGGTATGCTAGCTATAGTAAATAAAAAAGAAGTTAATAATAATGCTAATGTATATCTACCAGATAAAAATAAAGAATTCAACTCAAAAATATGTTTAATTTTACTGTTATTTAAAACAGAAATACTATTTAATAAAATTAAAAAAATACTAAAAGTAATAACAATATATATAAATAAAAATAAAAAAGCTATTTTGAAACTTTCTAAAGTACCAAAGCTTAAAGCAAGTAATAAATAACCAAAATTAGCGATTGCACTATAAGAAAATAAACGTTTTAGTTTAGTTTGAACAATAGCAAATAAACTTCCAATAATAATTGAAAAAATACCACCAAAAAAAAAAAAAAAAAAAAAAAAAAAAAATTAAAAAAAAAACCAAAAAAAAAAAAAAAAAAAAAAATATATAATTAAGATTAATACAATAAAATATAATTTTAATTAAAAACGAAATATATGCTATTTTTGGAATAACTAAAGAATACAATGTAATAAACATTGGAGCACCTTCATAAGCATCAATAGACCACATATGAAACGGAACTACTCCTAGTTTTATAAAAAATGCAATTATAAATAAACAAAATGCTATTATTAAAAAAAGAGAATCTAAATTAAAATAAATAATATTATTATTTATTAAAAAAAAAGATAAAATAATATTATTATTTAATAATATTAAAAAATTTTCAAAATGAATAACTCCAAAAAAACCATATAATAAACCAAAACTTAAGAGTAAAATTGCAGTGGATAAAGAACTGAATATAAAAAATTTTAAACCAGCTTCAGTCGAATATTTACTATAATATTTTAATGCAAATAATATCGATAAAGTTAAAGATTGTAATTCTAAACAAATATATGCTGATAATAAATTTTCAGCATTTAAAAAACAAAATATACCTAATAAATTAAATAAAATAAAGGAAAAGAATTCAAATATCTTATATGGAAAAAATTTATTTTGTATATTTTCTTGTTTTAAAATATTAATGTTTAATACAAAAACAAAAGAAACTAATAATATTAATACTTTAAAATAATTAGTAAAAGATTGAATAAAAAAACTAAAATTATAAAAATAAAAAGAAATATTTAAATTATAAAAAACAAAAATAATAGAAAATAAAATAACAAATAATACAAAATGTTTACAAATATTTAATAAATTTAAATTTTTTATTTTTGATTTATATAATAAAGAAGTTTTAAAAAATAAAGGTAAAGTAATAAGTAATAATAAACAATTACTTAAAAAAAATTCTAAACTGAAAAAGATTAAAAACATAATGATTAATATCTTATTTATATAATTATAAAAAACTTACCGAGGATAGGATTCGAACCTACGTACGATAACGAATAGATTTACAGTCTACCACCTTTAACCACTCAGTCACCTCTAAATATATATATATTACAAAAAAAAAATGAGGGGAATTGGATTCGAACCAATGACCTTTAGATTATGAGACTAACGAGCTACCTGCTGCTCTATCCCTTTAAGTATATATAAATAAAATATTTAAAAACCGTTTTCGACTAGAATTGAACTAGTAACCTTCTGATTAACAGTCAGACGCTCTAACCTATTGAGCTACGAAATAAGATTTTATATTCTAAAAATAAAAGATCTTTGGAAGTAGTCGGATTTGAACCGACAACATTGTGCGTGCAAAACACACGTTCTGCCAATTGGAACTATACTACACAATTAAAAAAATAAAATATTAAATACATATTATTAATAAATTAATAAAAAAAGGATATTGATAATAAACAAATAAAATTATAATATCAGAATAATTTACAATATTATTAATATTTTTTTTTTTTAAAGAACGAATTTCGAATAAAACTCGACGACTTAACATTTCTTGTTCTTCTTTTTCTAAAGCATGATTATGTAGACATATACGGAAAAATTCTATAATAAAAATAAAAAAAACATAAAAAAGTTCTAAAATAAAGAATAATTTTATAAAAATAAAGAAAGATTTTAACATAATAAAATAGATAAATATATAGATATAAATTATAATAATAAAAATTTAAATTTTGAAAGTTACGTTTAATATTAATAATTCATTTTCTTTCGTTTCAATTGAAATAATAATAATATAAATAAAAATGAAATCATACTCTAAAAAAATATTTAAAGGCATTTTATGATCTATTTTTGAAAATATATCAGAATCTTGACCATATTGTTTTTTTAAAAAAGCTAATTCTTTTAAAATTAAACTATTATTTTGAGTTTGTTTGAATAAATGCATTTGTTCATAAAATGTAAAATAATAATGTTCTAATTTCAAAACAAATTTTGCTTGATTTTTAATATTTAAAAAAGTAAAATTTATTTTCTTTGTAAACTTTAATAAAACGAATTTTAATTTAATAAATATACTTTGACTTATTTTTAAATAAAAAAATTCAAGAAAATAAATAAAAGAATTTTGAAAAAATATAAAAATTTTAAAATTTTTATATTTTAACATCTTCTTAGATAATATATGATACTCATTACGAATTAATTTAAAACCTTTATGGTAAGTATATATAGATAAAAAAAAAATAAAATAATCTTTTCTTTTTAAATAATTCGTACTTTCTTTAAATATATAATTTTTTTTTTTTTT
>Ga0209512_1003232_pt1 | contig 15804 bp, 19 predicted proteins | sample frozenSSSSmetaG_FD_184142 | JGI IMG/M metagenome (GOLD analysis project Ga0209512, IMG submission 184142) | Glacier valley bacterial and archeal communities from Borup Fiord, Nunavut, Canada, to study Microbial Dark Matter (Phase II) -... | ecosystem: Environmental > Aquatic > Freshwater > Ice >... | reverse complement strand
AGCTTGAACTGAACGGCCCACTATATGAGAACTCGTGAACTGAACTGAACGCCCCACTTATAAAAGCCGAACTGAACTGAACTGAACCGATTTGAACTGATGAGCCGATGAACTATTAGCAACACTGAATCCGTTTATCACAATCGATCCTAACTCAATCGCTTCCGGAATGCCCGCTGAAAATTATATCAACGGGTCCTACGCTAGACCGGTCACACATCTCGTCGTAGAGCCATGGACCGTGTACGCCTTTATTGGATCTACGGGCTCTATCATTTTTCTTGTTATGATCGGTTTATTGTATACGATGTTGGCTTACGAGATTCCTCCGACTTCCTCCTTCTCGATCATTAATGATTTCAGGATCCACAACGACAAGAGCATAAGCGATAAATCTCTTAATGAAGCTTTCAACAATAAGGATTACAGCAATGATTGGAAAATAATGGATGAGGCGGTGAAGCATTCCATAACGTTGAAGTAGAGGATAGACTGTGTTGTTAGTCCTACAGCTTCAATCTATTTGGAATGGAAAGCTTTTTCGAAGCAAGCTGAGGCCAAAAAGCCACCAATGCAGCAACAATAAAACCGTATCCCACACGGGACATGGTGCTGACATGGATATTTGAGGAGGAGTTTTGAAATCTTTGTGCAACTGAGATATGATTTACCAGCAATGTTATGCGAAAAGATACAAAATGATGTGAGAACCATGTAGAACAAATGTGAAAAGATGAGAATTTTTTTTGCCCCTACGGACAGAGGGTGTCCGGCCTAGTTTCTGACAATTATGCGCTTTCCCCGCTCTCTCGGGTGCTCGTGATGGCATGCCTGCGTGCTTCAGCCGTGATTGTTTTGTTGAGATGTGTCTGAGAAGTAGTATTGACGTCGTTTTTGAGACTTCAGTTGAAACCCAGACGATTCTCCTTCCTCTTATTGTTCTCACTTCCCCTCTCTTCCTCCCCACGACTGTATGAGAGAAGACCTAACGCTTAGTTTTGATAACAGGAGAAGCTGATATTTGCAGGGGTTGGACCGGGACTTGGTGCCCTCTTAGCTACGGCATTTTATATGCTCCTCCTTCGCATGAAGTATTATAACGCTAATCCTACTTAGGATTTAGAATTTAGGGTTAGCTCTTTGGCTTAGGAGTCAGGAGTCGGTCGCTGAAAAGTCACTAGGTTGGGATTGAGACATTAAGACTCGTGAGAGGTACATAAAAGACGTATTAGCTGAGAAAATTGTTTGAATAACTGTGGCTTTCTAAACTATAGGTCATCTACATGAAATTATAATATTTCGTTTCAGTCTGGCGCTCGTTAAACTCCAACCAATCATTCAACGAGCGCCAAGCTATAGACGCGGCCATCAACCCTCGTACCTTCTTCAAGCACAACTTGAGACAGCTTACAACTTTTATCAAGTTAACCCGATGTCCATCTCCACCCATCTCAGGAGGGTACTTGGACCTCCATTATTACGCCCCTCACCAAGCATCAAACGACCTCTTGCCCGCCTGTCTACAATGAGCACCCAAGCCAAGATGGAGGAAGAGAACCTGCCACACTACGATACCGCCGACTATTTCCCAGTTGACATTGGCCAAGTTTTCAACTCTAGATACCAGGTTCTGGGAAAGCTTGGATTTGGTAATAACTCGACTGTGTGGCTGTCGCGAGATTTACAGCAAGTATATTGCTCCAAGTGGTGAACCTGCTAACTTCTCCAGACAAAACTCATACACTGCTTTGAAGGTCTATACACGTAGTATGGAACAAGACGAGAATCGCGAGATAAGCATTTACAAGAAATTTAAGCAGATTGATAGCTTCCATCCTGGTCGGAAATATGGTCGAACGATGCTGGACTCGTTTGAGATTCAAGGTCCTCGGGGATACCACCAATGCCTTGTGCATCGGCCCTTGTGGCAGAGTATGTTCAGCCTTCAGCATCGAAATCCACAACACAGGTTTTCGGAGCCATTACTCCGCGCCATGTTACTGCATCTTTTTGTAGCTTTAGACTATGTTCATAGTGTCAAAAGTAGAGCAGCACAGTAGAATAGATGAAATGAAAAGTGATTGATTGATTAACTATGCTATGGACCATCCTTCTCTTGATATAGGTGGTCGTGACAAAGGCTCAAAGAGCCGATGGAACTATGCATGGAATCATCCATGCATGACGTGAAGATTCTCCAAAGTGAGAATCCCCGGGTGCCTACAGACAGGCACCAAACCTCTTTATCCAACACTCCCCCGCATCGCCAGAACCATGATCTAGTGATGCCCATAGAAGTAAAAGTCGACAAAGTAAAAATAGGTAGTTTTTAAAGTAGGGGGCTTAAGGGTTCCCCAATCCAAGTTTCTTGCACGCAAGTTGGTGCATCTGTTTTGAGAGTGGTTTGGTGAGAATATCAGCCCTATTCTCACCTGTTGCAACTCTCTGTAGCCGTATGCGGCCGGCCTCATATTCATCTCTAATGAAATGATATTTGATGTCGATATGCTTTGCCTTTTGGTGCCGCTCAGGATTCTTAGCCAATACTAGAGCAGCCTCATTGTCTGAGCAAATGATCGGTGGGCCAGTTGGCATTCCGGGCAATTCCTTCCCCTGAACAGCAGCTAGCTCTTAGGCAAGCTTGGTAATCTAGAGGGCCTCTTTGACAGCTTCTGCTAGGGCCACATATTCAGCCTCCATAGTGCTTTGGGCGACAGTCTTTTGAAGAACAGAAGCCTAGGTGACAGCGGCACTAGCTGCCATTGTCACATATCTAGTCGTAGACTTCCGAGTTTCAGAACCAGCATAGTCTGCATCGCAGTGTAGGAATAGGTCGTTGTCTACATCATCTGTATTTGTATATCGTAGACCGTAGTTGATTGTGCCTTTGATATACTAAAGTAGGTGCTTTGCAGCCTGCTAGTGTTGAGATCCTAGTGCATGTAAATGTCGAGAAAGAGCTCCAATTACAAAAGCAATATCTAGTCTTGTATGCGTTAATGCATATAGCAAAGATCCAACGAGCCTACGGTAGCCCTCGTGATCCTAAATACCAATTGGCCTATTGTCATCGTCGACAGGCAGAGACAGGAGCTGTGTTCCATGTGGAAAAGGGGTCCTAACAGGATTGCAATCAGCTATATGAAAATCGTCGAGGATTCGCTATAGATATTAAGATTAAGACAAGAAGACAGAGCCCTTTTTGCGTATGACTTCCATTCTAAGGAAAAGTGACAACAGGCTGAGATCTTTCATCTTAAATTAGGCTAAGAGCTTGTCCTTTGCTTCTGCAATTTGTAGAGACAGTCTAGTGATGAATAAATCATTAACGTAGACTAGGATCCAGATGTCCTTTCTCATATAGAGAGCTTCGTTAGCAAGAGAACGGACAAATCCCATTAAGATGAGAAAAGTATTCAGCTCTAAATACCATCTTCAGGGTGACTGCTTTAGTCCATAAAGACTTCGTAGCAGCTGGACAATCCAGCCTGCTTTCTCATATCCCTCTAGCAGTTCCATGTAGACTTCCTCTTTAAGAGTGCCGTTTAGAAAGGCTGTGATAACATCCATTTAGTGTATCTCCTAGCCCATTCGTAGAGCAAGAGCTACTAGGATCTAGAAAGTCTGTATCTTCGCCACAGGAGCAAAGGTCTCGTGATAATCATGACCCTGTCGTTAAGTATATCCTTTTGCAACAAGGCGAGCCTTATACAGCCCATTCTGCTTTCGTGTAAAGACCCATTGGTTTCCCACTGTTCTTTGCCCCATATCCTTAACTAGCTTCTAGGTCTTATTCTCATAAATTGATGACATCTCCCTGTCCATTGCAGCTTTCCATTTAGGAATAGACAGTGCCTGTTGGACGGAAATTGGGATATCATTTGCTGTGTAGAAAGAGGGATAGTCTTCGTGAATAAGAGTTAAGTTGAATTGGGAGTCGTGCTCTTCTTAAGCTTAAGATTCTTGTGCTCTTCTTAAGGGTTTTCGTATTCTTAGGCCATTGAGGATTGTGTATGCTAAAGAACTGCTAATTCTGTTAAATAATTCTTTAAGACCTAATTTACTATCTCGTCTTTAATCTAGCCAGCTTGCTAGGGTGGTCTCTAGAGAGCTTTGACATATTCCTAATACTTAGGATAATAATATCTAGATAATTCCCAGCCTAGGACTTTCGCACCTTGCACGAGGATATTCCTAAGAGCAAAATCGCCGTGGGTTAAGACAATCTCGTGATTCTTTAAGGAACTAATAATCATCTTGCAGACTACGTCAATCCATGGACCTTGCCGTGAGCGTTTGAGAGCTGTGACAATCCCCTAGTTGAACTCCGACTCGTTTTCGTACAGCCCGTAACCCCCCAATTCATTAATGAAAAGCTGGTCTTCACATGCTGTCCTGTCAATGGACCTAATGAAGGGCCCTTTGATTTTGCGCAATTGAGAGAAGAAATCATGGACCTGCTCAATGATCGTTTTCTTTTGAGACATGTCGAACTTGTCCCACACATCCTCTAGACGGTCACCCTTAATGAACTCCATGACTATGCGAAAATGTCTAGTATGTTGGTCCTATTAGGTAGGCATTGTAGACCTTAGGAACTGGGATAGCGGTGTGCTCACGGACAAATCTCATCGTTTCGGCTTCTGCCAGGCGAACGCAATCACCAGTCTTTACGACAGTAGTCGCATCGATTTTGAAAACTGGACAGAATTTGCCGAATCGCTCTGCCTTTGCTAGTTCACCGGAAGTGATCACACGTTCCTCCATGATGCTGTAATTGCGTGAGCAGGTGATTAACGGAGAGTGTATGGTGATAAAGAGCTACCCATTTGCACCTTCATCCAAATGAAAAGGTCATGAATGGATGGTAGAAAGTTGCGAGGCGCAAGGAGTACCATGTTTGTTTTGTGTCTCGTCCCACGAGACCCAGAGGGAGAGATAGTGTCAGATGTCAAGCCGGGACGATGTCGACGAAGATATTTACAATGACTTGGCTGTCCCGTCCTACATGATCGATGAGAGCCCTCTTGTTCTTGAGGTTCACCATCTGGTTTCATCTGGATGGGGTGACCCACTGGTCCACCAGTGGCCATCCTTGGTCGCCCTAAATGGACGAGGCCTTGCGATTCTGATGGCTCTCAACATGAGCACTTTTCTCATATAAAGCGCGTCGACCCTTCCTCAATCCTGCCAGCAAGCTTTATCACTGCATTTAATCATGCGTGATAAAAGTCGAAGAAAGCAAAGCGAGGCTGCACGGAGGAAAAAACGTACGAAGGTACACGAGTATGGAAGACTCCCTGGCGTGCAAGTTGCATTATTTGTTTGTCACAATGGACGATATTTCACCTATCGGTCCGTCGGCAAAGCAAGCTTGGCCGCCATCGATAGAAGAAATAGTAAGTGGGACATTGAACAAGGCGGAAATATCAAGCTGATCTTACTGTAGCGGCAGTCATATCCTCTCCCAACCAACCTGCTTCCACACGACGTCGATACCGAGCTTCAAATGCGAAGTTCGAAGAAGAATTAGCGAACAGCTCCATCAGGCGACTGCGGAGTTGATAAAGGACATGGAGAGTCCAAGGTACTCCGTGACGACACTCATCGCTCAGATGCACGCCACTATGAACATTTGCGGCAACACAGTTACCTTGGCACCAATGCGTGCGTTGGTTGACGATGTGATCGTCGACTCTATCGTTGGGGATTATTGGATTGTGCTGAGACGTCGAAGGACTGGCAGCACATCCACTGGCTTTTGCTCATGATACTTCCGACAAACAAAATCAGGGAAAGACGGGTTGGGCGAGCGGGTTGCAGGTTCAAGAAAACAGCACTACTTTGTATGGTGTTATGCATCTGAACGTGACGATGCACTGGGTGCTCGTGATGATACTGTTGAATAAAGGGTAGGTGCCCGTAGGCACAGGAGGATTCTCATATTTAAGAATCCCTGAGGATCTTTAGGTTCATACATGGAACAACAGCCTACGTCTTCCGCCTCCTCTCCCTCTCCGCAGCTCCTCTTTCCAGCGTCCGCGCCGCCGCCGTAGTCAGGCGTCGCGCAGCCTTCGGCCCCTCCTCTTCCTCTGACCTGCCGGCCAGAGTACTCATTGCTTCGCTGTGCTCGCATCCCGCGCCTCCTGTGTCTTCGCCGCCCATTTTTCCAGCCTCGGCGCCTCCCATGCGGCCTTCTCCTCTTCCGGCCTTCCAGCTTCCCTCGCGTTCCTCCTCTCGTCACAACAATTTCCATCCGCCCATCCGCCACCCCACGCCCATGAATCCCGCCTTCAGCGTCCGCGGACCCGACATCGTCTTTCGACCGCGCAACGTCGGAGGCGGAGCGCTCGGCGTCGATTCCATTGCATCGCGAAGGGCCTTCGGAATCGCATTCCGCGAACGGACTCTGCAGCGCTGCGGTGGCAGCGTCGATGCTTTCTGGAGTGCTTGCCCACGATGTTTGACGGCGGGCATTGATGTTCTTGCGGATATCCTTGTTCTGCTCAATGGGCTCACTGCTTGCGCAGCGCAAGGGAAATCCGGGACGGTCGAGGTGATAGTCGGGCTGGAATGTCCATGCACATCGAGTATCCGTACCTCCATCTCGTCTGCCAAGAGAAAATAACACCGGTCAACTGCCTCTGCGTCGATCTCGGCCAGGAGCTGGTCGAGAACGCCGTGACAAAATAGAGCGTTCTGACTTCCGGATTCCAACTTCCGGTTTCTGCTTTCTAGCGTCTGACCTCTACATTCGAGCTTCCAGCATCTGGTCCACAGCATCTGGCATCAGATTCTAACTTCCAGCGCTCTCGTCAGCATTCAAATTTCTAGAATCTCATCCCATCTCATCCCTGGACCCCAACTTACAAAACCCGACCTACCACTTCCGGCCACTGGCTTGTAATGCCAACTTCCAACTTCCAACTTCTCTTCTGTCTCTTGCGCCTTCAACCCCCAACTCCTGCATTCCGGCATTCCGGTCCCCCGGGCTTTTCTTCCCAACATCTGGCTCCTGGCTCGTGCTTCATGGCTTGGGTCGTATGCTAGACAGTTGAAATGCCCCCCTTCTCACTCCTTTTGTAAAAAAAAATAAAATAAAAAATCCACTGGTCGCAATCTCAACCCAAACTCACCACGCAAGGAACGACATGGGGTGCGAAAGAAGAAATAAAATATTCATGACATTCGTAGCTAGATGATCTCTCTTTTCTCATATCTTACTCCTCCCCCTCTTCCTTCTCCCTCGCTTCCTCCCCCCAAGCCCGGCCTGTAATCACTCCTTCTTGATCAGCGCCTCGATGAAGGGCCCGACGACGCCGGCCGATTTCTTGGGATGCCTCTTCTGGCCACCCTCGTAGTCCACGAACGTGACGCCGAAGCGCGTCTCGAAGCCCTCGGCCCACTCGAAGTTATCTAGAGGAGAGAAACGTGTCAGTGGGGGGCAGAGAGGCTGCGGGGATGAGGGGGACATACCGAGCAAACTCCAGGCCATGTAGGCCTGCACATCGACGCCGTCATGCTCGACAGCCTCGGCCATGGCGGCGATGTAGCTGCGGAAGTACTCTGCGCGGAACTCGTCGTCCAACAGCTCGTCGACGGCCAGGTCGTTCTCGCCCTTCAGGCTCGTGCCGTTCTCGGTGACGTAGATCTTCGGGTAGCCGTAGCGCTTCGACAGCCAGCCGAGCAGGGCGCGGAAGCCGGGCGGGTTCGGGCGCAGCCAGAAGGACTGCGTCTCCGGGCCGATGCAGTCGCCGTGCTTGCTCTCGAAGAGCGTCTCGAGGTTGCCGAGGAAGTCGTCGGCGTCGGGGGGCGTGGGCTTGTGCTTGATGTAGTTGGCGGTGTAGTGGTTCATGCCGTAGAAGTCGTTGGAGCCCTTGACGAGGGCGGCCTCGGCGGGCGTGAAGGTCGGCAGGCGGTCGCCGAGCTGCTTCACCATCGACGCCGGGTAGTGCCCGAAGTAGATCGGGTCGGCGAACCAGGAGATGGCGAACTCGATCTTGCGATCGCACGCCTCGACGTCTTCGGGGTCCTCTAGGTCCCAGGGGTAGACGGCGTCACCTGGGGGTGTCAGCGAGTCAAAAGAGGCGGAGTACGCGAGATGGGGACGTACCGTTCAAGGTGATGCCGATCTCACCGCCATTCTTCGGCTTGAACTCCTCGCGGTAGACCTTGACGGCATGGCCGTGCGCAAGCAGGATGTTGTGTCCCACCTGCCAGCACTCCCTGCTCGAGTCGCCCTCGGCGCTCTTCGTCCTATCGCTCGTCCTTCCCGGCGCATGGAGCCCGGTATTGTAGCCCAAGACGGACGAGCACCATGGCTCATTGAACGTGATCCAATGCTTACACTTCGGGATGGCCTCGAACATGACCTTGGCGTAGTGCGCGAAGTCCAGCGGGAACTCCTCCTTGCTCAACAGGCCGCCGTAGCGCTTGTCCAGTCCGTCGGGCAGGTCCCAGTGGAACAGCGTGATCATGGGCGTGATGCCGGCGTCGAGCAGGTCATCGACGAACTTGACGTAGAAGCCGAGGCCCGCCTGGTTAACGGGGTCGTCGCGGCCGCCCAGCGGGATGACGCGCGACCAGGAGATGGAGAAGCGGTAGGCCTTGGCGCCGGTCTTCTTGAGGAGCTCGATGTCCTCGGCGGTGCGGTGGTAGGAGTCGCAGGCGACGTCGCCGGAGCAGGCGCCGGCGATCTTGCCGGGAACCTTGCAGAAGGTGTCCCAGATGGAGGGGCCGCGTCCGTCGGCTTCGGGAGCGCCTTCAATCTGGTAGCTGTGTGGAGAGTCAGCACGGAGATGGGGATGATTGAGGGATGATATCGGACATACGCAGCGGTTGCGAAGCCCCAGAGGAAGTTCTTTGGCAGCACGGCCTTGGTGGGTGTTGGAGTCACCATAGTGAAGTGTTTCTGTATTCTTCCTTGTATACGAATAGTGCGAATACGCAGTCAAATGAGAGCAAAAGAGCAGCAAACTGCGTCCCTCCGCGGGGCAGAGGCACAATATATAGAGCACTGGCTAATGTCGTCAGTCAGCACGGGTCAAGGACTCAAGGCTCAAGAGGGTAGGCGTCTCATGATGATTGCGTCTCCTCCATGGCGGACCGTCACGACCGAGATGCGCAAAGGGCCATTGACGACGGCCGCGCATCGCGCTCCTTCCGTCTTCCCGTCGCTCTGGGAGAATGGAAGAAGGCGCGCGGGTGGGGCGGGCGATGGCGGGGTCGCCCTCCGGGGTAACTCCGGGGTTCATGTGCAGACGGCAACACGGGCCTTGACCCCGCGCTTTCGCTCCCGCTTCTGGCAGGGCAGGGCAACGTGCGCTGCTCACGTGTTCAGCAGGCCCCCGAATACTGGCCGTCTTGCCCTTTCGGGGACTTCATAGGATGCAGTTGATGTATAAAAAGCTCACATATCATCCTACACAAAACGCTCGGCCTGTCGTTCTGACGCGCTGGAAGGAAGTCAGAGTGTGGTCTGGTGAAAGAAAGCATCAGAACTCCAATCAGCACCATCAAGCTTCTCACACCGCCCCCACGCACAGAGCATACGGCTAATGTCGACACGAATATCATATCAACATATCAACACCACAGGTCAGATTCAATAGCTTCTAAAACCCGAGGATTCTCCGAAGGCAGAGACCACTATGCACAGTAGACATCCTGGCTCCTGGCAAAACACGTCGTATAACTCTCTCGTTGTATGATATTGGCGCTTGCTGCTCATTTATCCTCATAACTCTCTGCCAAGCCATGCGACCCTGTGCCCATGATACTTCTCAGCCCACCTGCAGGCGCTCGCAGTGACATCGATCATCGATCATCGATCACCGATGCGAGTGCTGAAGATCATGCACCATCGACCACAGATGCGAGTGCTGCAGATCATCCGCCATCGACGGATCATTGTGCCTGCATGACCACCACCTCGCTATCCACATCCGCCAGCTTCCGCTTGCTGTTGATATTCCCGCCCTCCTCCGCCTCATCCGTCCACTCGACCACCTCCCACTCGACCTTCCTCCCCCCATCCATCTCCTTCTGTCCACGGCTCACCTTCACCCTGCCCAACTTGCTGCCCTCGATCATCGACTCGAACCACGGCAGGCCCTGCGTCACGCGGACGGGCGCACTCGCCGGCGTGCGGACAGGCACGACAGCCTCGGCGGGCGTCTCGACATCGACGTCGCCCAGCGCCTCCTGCGGGAGGAGCCCCAGCTCGCCCAGGTCGCGCAGGTCGCTGCCGGCCAGGGAGCCGAGCGTGAGAGAGATGTAGTCGGCCTCGCTCGGCGGCGACTCGGACCAGTAGGAGAGTGGGGTGCCGCAGAAGCCGCAGAAGTGGCGCTTCGTGGCCTGCGCCTGCGGCGGGGTGTAGACACGTCGGATGCTGCTGTGGGTTTCGTCGTCGAAGAAGGCGTAGGTCGTTGAGTGGTACCAGGTCAGGGGGACGCGGAGCCAGGCGGAGAGGGGGGACGAGTGCGCGTGAGCTGGGATGGGGTGGTGAGCGAGGATCGCAGCATTAATTTGAGGGGACAGGCAGGGCGAAGAGGAGAGGGGGGTGTTTCCGACGTACGATATATGTTGCTGCGATCGAAGATGACTTGGGCGGTGTCTGTTGCGTTCGGGGGCATTTCGATGACATAGGTGTTCCGGCCGCAGGCACAGCCGCCGCGAAGAGGTCTTTCTCGACTCATGGCGACGGTGTTTACGATGAGATGAATTGCAGATGAAGGGAACGAGTGAGTGAGTATGAGATGGATGTAAATGAGGCTGATTGTCGGAAGGATACCGTCTATAAGATGCTATTGGCGATGTATTGGCGAGGGAATATTCACGGATATACATGAGATGAGCTGACGCTTCGGAACTTCGTCATTGGTCTGTGCGCTTCACAACTTGCCTCGCTTCACGCTCTGCCCTTTGAAGGACTTGTCACGTGGATGTCACGTGATTCTAAGAGCAGAGCACAACTGCGGTACTTGGGCTATATATATAACTATATATAACTATATATATACACATATATATACATATATAACTTATAAGAATCACAGTGATACTTCCCACATAATGCACGTGAACCACAGGCCCACAGGCCCCTCCTATGCACTTCCTAACTCTGACCTCCACCGGGATCCTAAAGTCAGAATTTCGCAACTTCATCTGTCCTACTACGCTCAAATTATCTGTCCGGTCCAACGCGATCCTCAGTTCACGCTTCATCTTCAATCGTTACCCACATGCTGGAATCAAATTGATGCACCATTCGGAGACAATGCGTCCTCTTGCCCCAAAGCCTAGGGCCGACATGGAACACCATGCCTCTCCTGCCTCGTTGGCTGAGGATAAGGATTCTTCGCCCGCGTCGTCTACGGAGTTTGCGGAACTGCCAACAGAGCTCCGGCTCCGCATCTGGCGCGATGCCCTCCCTTCCCCGCGAGTTATATATGTATCTGAGTTTGAAATGGACGACGTGGAGGAATGGCAAGACTGTGGCGAGGACGATACACCCATAAGTGTCATTCTCGTGCCCTCACGTCTGCACAGCGCTCAAGAATTTGCCATCGAAAGAAGCTGCGTCGAAGCGCGTGACTTAGTGGCCAGCACGTACAAGCCTGTCGTCTTCCCTCCGCCAGACGACCCTCAGGGTCAGCAGAGGATCTGGAATGGGTTTGCCTCCTTGGAATTTGGCGCGCAGACGAAATCTGCAATTGCGTGGCCGGAGGATATACATGTTGATCTGAGTCGAGATATCCTCTATCTGGACATGCCGAGTGTGATCGCATTTCGATCATTCTTCAAGATCCCGCATCTGGATCTTCCTCGCGTCTTGAAAGAGACGCGGCGTTTGGCAATACCAGTTAACGCCTTTATAGAGTACCGGTTTATGGAGGAGAAGGATAGTACACGTGGCAATTCTATGGTTGACAAGAATGAGAGGGAATTTGAGCTGTTTGATGATATGGAAGCCAACATCCCGCAATCCATAGAGCTTTTAAGGAAGTTCGAAAATGTAAGGGATGTTATATTATCAATGTGCTCGGGCTGCTCTCTTTGTTCCAACCTTTCAATGAAGATCGGCGCGAACGATAAGGAAGAATGGCAGGACTGGGGTCTGGTCCCTTGTTCGCTGTCCTCGCTGCCCACCTCTGCCCCACCGGAAGATCCTGCTGATAGAGTGCACCAGCTTCGGGACACGGTCTACCTGAATGCGAATAAGGTGTGGATAGATCAGAGGATCCAGCTCCGTGCATTCCGCATGCGGAGCGTTGTTCAAGCCCTGGAGGAGGAGAAAGAGAAAGGAAGACTAGGGCGGGTGGAGAAGATACAGCTCGCGGAGGTGGTGCGCAACGTTACAGTGGCGAAGTATTACACTCCCGGGTGGCATCACTGCTGTAAAGCTACAGGGGAGTGTTTTCGTCCAATGGTTCAGGGCATTGGGTTTATTTAGACGACCATGGCGATGACGGGATGAGCGCTTCTTTCGATCATGACGAGGACGATCGTGATGAGAAAGGGGAATCTGTTACCAAGATTGCGTCTGCTACAGATTTTGACGATTCGCCGATTCTGTAGGCAGCTTTCAGTGCTCTCCTGAACTGCTCGTCATCTGCCAACAGTCCTTTCAAATTGTCGAAAGGAGACTCTTCTGAAAGGAACGAGAGCGAGTGCTGACTCCACTGACCACAGGTGGTCAGTGTCATTTCTTGATGAGCCCTACAAACTACCAGAGACGTACGGCCACTCCTCTGCCTCTGTCCACATCAGAGCCTTTGGAGCAACGGTGATGGGGCGGTCGGCTGCCTCGCTAACACATAAATAGAAGTCTGAGGGGGCCCCATCGTATATTTCTAGTGAGAAGCATTGAATTGTTGGTAGTTGCTTGCTATTTGGGATTGAAACTGCTCACCGCGTGATGTTGATGAGAATAGGGCACTTGGTAAGTATGCTCGTTGGTGGGAATGCCGGTTATTGATTTCTGAGTCCAGATTTGACGCCGATTCTGATGGTTCGTCAATCTCATACTCTGTTTTCAGTGCCCTCCTAAATCGCTCGTCTTCTGTGGACGGCCCGACCAAAAATTCAAATCCCGTGAGGCATAAAGGGATATGATATATCCCCGATCGCTCAGTTCTAAGGCCATGCCCGTATTTTGCCCATGCCGGGTATGAAGTGGAAAGACATAGGATAAATGTTCAATGGGGACACCATTGCTGTTTGTGGGGGTGGGCTCCTTGTTAGTTCGGCATGCGTCCTTCAATGCCTTCAAAAATAGTCATCGTCCTTGCAGGCATCATACATGATATCAGATATATACGGCCATTCCTCTACACCTTTCCAGGTTTTACGAGCAATGGTAATGGGATGGCTGGCAAGCTTAGATATATGCAATTCATAAGCTGAGGGGCTCCCATCGTATGTTGTCAACGCAAAGCATTGGATTTGCGAAGGTTGTTCTCTGTGTCTGCTTGTAGACGGCTCATGGAGAAACTTTGGATTTGGTGGCGAAGATCATCTTGAGAAGCATGGCCTCGTGAATTATCAATGCGGTGTATTAGAAGACGATATACTCAAGAGTGAGTTAATACTCTAATACTCCAGCCTTTTTTCTGTAATCTTGGATCTAATGTTCATGCAGCTGTTGGCAAATGCCTGGACCTTCTTCCAAATAGAACATACTGGGCCCGCCCCTACGATGGGTGCTGAAGATCGAATGAGGACATGCTTGGTCGAAAGATTTGAAGAGTTATTCTACGCAACATAATTCTTTATGACATAAACCTATGGAATTAATAGAACCAACCTTAGGTTGCAACCACCGGGCCCTCTACATGGCTTCGGCCACCGCAAAGGAAATGTGATCAAGATAACTAAGTGACGATAGCTAATCATTAGAATCTGCTAGAATGGTATGGTGGATGGCGAGCTTTCAAGTTTTCAGGCCATGAATCAAGACTGTCGAGATGTTCCCTTCAGGACACGTGAGCATCGACCACGATATACTCGATTTCCGATCAGAAGGAAGCTGTTAGTCACCAGGTGTTTGTTACGTACTTCCTCCGAAGTTCACGAGAGGCGGGAGGTGGAGAACGGCCTTTCGGGTGCAGGGTTATAAATGTGTTACAGTTAGGAAGGGGTAGTTATGTAACAGTGTTCTGTTGATGAATAGAGATGAAATGGAGGGTGGAGGTGTGTTGCTGTCGCATCCTGTGCTTAATTATACAATGGCTATGGAGAAGAATTTTCGTCTGCAGCGCATCAAGAGAACTGGTGTCCAAGGAAGGAATTCAGGTCTCACACCTGCATGTCTCACATCATGCATTCACCATTCACCAGAGCAGAGTATTCACCTGCCTTCTAGTCCAATAGCCGACTGATGCCTGAATAGGCACTGCCTGTTTGGGGCATATAAATAGTAGATAGATAACTAGACTTTATGTTTCATACTTTCTCACATTTACCTTCCGTGCCCACAAGTCATCACCTTGTGACTTCAACAACTGGTCTTGGATGCACTCTTCTGGGAGAGCGTAGAGCTACACTTTGCGCTTGGTTGATATGTCTGTCGGCGGCCTAGTTTCACACGCTCGCCGCTAGCGAACCCGCGTCGTTAACGCCCGCGTCCGTTTGCAGTGTTGGATGCGCCTCTTACCTGTCCTACTATCCCAAAGCTCTCTGCGTCTCAGCGAACATACCGAGGCCATGCTGTGAAGACTTGCTCCAGGGTAGTGGCCTCTACATCGCCATCCCTCTAGCCGGTGCCGCTGGTGAAGGCTTTCAGTCAACCTCGTCATTCAGCCAGGGGTCATGCAAGAGTTCCGCAGCGCTCTGCCTATCCTCCGGCGCCCACTGCAGCATCTTCCGCATGAATTGGAGGAAGAGCTCTTTTCTGCGGCCCTCGAGATTCTCCTCGCTGCTTTCGAGGGACAACGAGGCGGGAATATCAGGAGGGTCGAGTAAGCGTCCTGTGTAGACATGTTAGTTACTTGTACCTCTGCCAAATTTCGAACTTGGGCTAGTAAGTGCGAACCTTGCCTGTCAAAGTAGATCCAGCTTTCTTCGCTGCGCTGCAGGAATTCCAGTGGTGGCGGACCCATGTATGCTATCATCTCGGCGAGATGGTAGCGATTCGAGTACTTGCCGGTCAGATCGCGCCCGTCGAACATGTGTTTGTTCTGGAACAGATCCCAAATCTGTTACAGGTCAGTAGTCTGCTCCCCCATGGTGATCATGTTTAGGGATATACCATCACTCCAACATTCCAGATATCTACCGGATAGCTCCAATTCATCTCCAGGATGACCTCGGGTGCACGGTATACCTCTGGCTGTATATCCTCGTTGTTTACTTCGTCCCCAAAACGCGCCACTCCAAAGTCACCTAGAACAGGTGGTCCGAATGTCTTCGGAAGACCAAGCTTTCGGGAGGTGTTTGCGGTCAGGTCTAATGACCTTCACGCTTGGGGACTCAGCTTCGGCGGCTTCAAAGGCTGCGAGTATAGATTCATCTTCAATCTCTGACAAGATGTTGCTTGCTTTGATATCTGAGTGTCTGTTAACCATCCATAGTCGAGGTATATAGCACGACTTGGCTAAAAAACGACGCACCTGTGTGGATCAAATGGCAAGAACTATGTGTTGGATAAAGAGGTTTGGTGCCTGTCTGTAGGCACCCGGGGATTCTCACTTTGGAGAATCTTCACGTCATGCATGGATGATTCCATGCATAGTTCCATCGGCTCTTTGAGCCTTTGTCACGACCACCTATATCAAGAGAAGGATGGTCCATAGCATAGTTAAT
>Ga0209512_1003231_pt1 | contig 15805 bp, 11 predicted proteins | sample frozenSSSSmetaG_FD_184142 | JGI IMG/M metagenome (GOLD analysis project Ga0209512, IMG submission 184142) | Glacier valley bacterial and archeal communities from Borup Fiord, Nunavut, Canada, to study Microbial Dark Matter (Phase II) -... | ecosystem: Environmental > Aquatic > Freshwater > Ice >... | reverse complement strand
TAGCTCTTTTAGCTTTATTACGTCACCCCCGCCCTGCCCCTTTAATTGTGATTGAAGAAATTGAGAACGGTTTAGACCCTCGTACTATTAATCTGATAGTTTCTGAAATTAGAAATTTGATTGAGTCAGGAAAATCCCAGGTAATCATTACGACCCATTCCCCTTACCTGCTTGATTTGCTGGATTTATCTCACATTGTGCTGGTTGAACGGGTAGATGGTCAGCCCACTTTTACCCGCCCCGCCGACCAACCCACTTTACAAAAATGGGCAAAATCTTATGCTCCCGGCGAACTTTATATTAGGGATAGACTTAGCGTTAGAGATTAATTGATGAAGGTTGGGATGATTTTTGAGTGTGGGCCGCAGGGCGCAGATGTCAAAGTCTGTAAGCATCTAGCCCGAATGGTGATACCAAATATTATTATTGAACATGAAACCCTTTCTAATAAACCTAAATTAGTTAGAGAATGTGGTAAAACTGCCGAAAATTTATTGAATGATGGATGTGAGAAGATTATTATCGTTTGGGATTTATACCCGGCTTGGCGCAAGGAAGGTGAAAAACCTTGCCGCAAAGAAGACCGCGATATGATTTTTGCCTCACTAAATAAAGATAAAGTAGATTTGAGCAAAGTACATCTGGTTTGTATTGAGGAAGAACTGGAAGCATGGCTATTGGCTGATACTCGTGCTATCAATACGGTACTTTCAAAGCCAACTCACCCCGTAAAAGTTCCTGAAACTAGAAAACCTGAACAAGTTAGCAATCCCAAAAAGCGATTGAATACTTTGTTTCAGGAACATCGTGGCTATCGTTATAATGACCTTGTACATGCCGCGCAAATCGCTGAGAAAATTCCAGATTTAGCCAGAATTAAAAAAAGCTGTAAAACTTTTGCCCGTTTTGAGAATAAGCTGACTAGTAGGTAACTATAAAAGCCACAATCCCCCTGACACCGTGCCAGAAGGATTGCAGCGAAACCACACACTTAGGATATATTCGGTTGTTGGTCGTTGGTTATTAGTTTTTGGTTATCGGTCAAATTCCTAATCCCGATTATGCAGTTACCACAGCAGCTTCCTTCATCACCCCTGACAGAAGTAAATAAACTTCCGTCCAGGCGGCTTCGGTTTCAGGGGTAAAATCCTGACCTAGCCCCTGTTCAAGCGTCCACAAAAGAGCCATCCCTACCGTAACATAATGATGATCCTGCACCCCGTAAGCGGCATGACGCTGGCCTAATTGCTGAACCACCGGAATGATACTATCCAGTTTGTCCAACCCCTTCACCGCAAGCCGCATCATATCCATAAGTTTGCGCCCCTGTTCAGTCATATCACCTTTGAAAAGAGGCCGCAGCGAAGGGTCTAACTTAAACAGTCGTCCATAAAACAGGCTGGCGGCGGTGGCAGAAATCGGCAATACTTTTTCAAATGAGGATTGTACTAACTCTTTTTGTTCAGGTGTCATAAATCTCTACTTTCTTTTTTTAATAGTGGGTGGATTGACTTAACCCCCTTCCTGTGTCGGGAAGGGGGCTAGGGGGTTAGGTTTAGACCGTTACCAACTCCCGTTCCTCAGCTTTGACCTCGACCACTTCGGCTTCCTCAGCCTCAATCGTAACGCGGGGTATCCAGCCTAGGAATTTAGGCATATACCAGTTCCAATCGCCCAGCAGTTTCATCGAAGCGGGTAACAGGATGCTACGGATGATAGTAGCGTCAATGAAAACCGCCACCGCCAGACCCAGACCCAACTGCCGCAACATCATCAGTTCCATCGTGATGAAGATACCGAACACCACCACCATAATCGAAGCCGCGCTGGTAATCGTGCCACTGGTGATACTGATGCCCTTCGCCACCGCCTCGTTAGAGGTCGCGCCCTTGTCCTTTTCTTCCTTAATCCGGGTCAGTACGAACAAGTGATAGTCCATACTCAGGCCGAACAGGATGGTAAAGAGGAACAGAGGCAACCAGGGTTCAATCACCGGAACTTTGGTGAAACCGATGAACTTACTCAGGAAACCATCCTGGAAGACCAGCACCGTCGCCCCACAAGCCGCCCCCGTTGATAATAGGTTCAGCAGGATGGCCTTAATCGGGATAACGATTGAGTGGAAGGCCACCAGTAAGAGCAGGAAGCTCAAGCCCAGCACGAACCCGAAGACCCAGGGTAACGCAGCAGTGTACTGATTTACCACATCCAGCACTTCCGCCGCCCAACCCGTCACGTACACTTCTGTGCCACTGACAGCCTTGAGGGTCGCCGGAGCTAATTCCTGGCGAACTTTGGTTACAATGTCGCGGTTTGCCTGACTGTTGTAATCGTCGCCCATAATGAAGCGCAACATTACCGCTTTGCCATTAGGGGCAGGGATAGTCTCTACCCGGCCAGACAGACCCTTGAGTTTCAGGGTGTCCGCGCTGAATTTCTCCATTGCTGTCTTTAATTCAGGGCTGTTCAGGTTGTCGGACTTAACTACCACATCCAGATACAGCACCGAACCCTGCGGCCATTTTTCCTGCATCAGTAAAGTAGCCTGCCGATATTCAATCGCTTTGGGTAGGTTCTCCACGCTGGCACTGCTATCACCAAGCCGCATATGCAGCAAGGGAGTCGCTAACCCAACCAGCATAATCACCACGATGCTTGCCAGGATAATGGGTTTGCTCATCACCGTTCGCACAATGTGGCTCCACAGTCCACTATCCTCGGCCCGTTCACGTCCGAAGTAAGGGATGCGACCCCAGTTAATGCCCTTACCCAGAATTGCCATTGTCGCGGGTAAAAAGGTCAGGCTACCGATAATCGAGACCAGCACCACCGTAATTGTACCCACCGCGATAGAGGCAAAGGTGTCGTCGTTAATCAGGAACAGCCCGGTCAACGAAATTATTACGGTCACGCCACTGAAGAAAACGGCTCGTCCGGCGGTGCTGCTGGCAACCTCAATCGCTGCCATTTTCTCGCGCCCCTTGCGGCGTTCGGCCCGATAGCGGGTAATCATAAACAGGCTGTAATCCACCGCCACCGCTAGGCCAATCATTACCACAATGTGGCTGGTTGCCATATTCAAGGGGTTAACTAACTGGCTGTAAATCGCCATCAGGCCAAAAGTAGCCAGTAGCGCGGTAATCCCTAAAATTAGGGGTACAAAGGCCGCCACCAACGCTCCAAAGGCAATCAACAAGATGGCGAAGGTCAGCGGCAGGGTGTATTTTACCGAGCTTTCAAACGAATGACTGAAAATCTCAAGGAATTGCTCGTTGGTCGAAGCGTTGCTAAAACCCACGATAGTGTAATCGGCATATTTGGCCTTGATTGCGTCCATAGCCTTGCTGATATCTTTGGTTTTGTTTTTGGCATCCTCAAACTTACCCGAAATAGTAGCCATCAAGTGAGTTGCCGTGCCATCTGCCGAAGCCAGGGCTGGATTTTGACTATTGTAATAGTTCATCACGCCCAGGAATACGGGCTTTTGTTGTCCATTTTCGTTGTAAGTTACCGCGCTGAGTCTGGCTGAAATATCCTCAACCGTCGCTTTGAAGGCTGGGTCACTCACTTTAATAGTGGGATGATTCACCACCAGATACAAAGTATCGCGTTGCTCGTAGCCCGCTTCCTTGAATAAAGCTAGGGCTTTGGTTGATTCCGATTGGTTTGATTGAACCCCGGTTGGGTCATAAGTTTTGTTGCCTAACAGTTGACCACCAACCATCAAACCAATTGTTACCAGAAACCACAATCCAAACACCGTCCAGCGATGGCGGGCACTCCACATCGCAATTTTTACGGTGACGGGTTTTTTCTTTTGCACTTTGCTTGTTGTAAGCATCTTTGCCACACCTCATTTCGTTTGTTTAATATTGCTCTTATATCCACCCCAATCTTACTCCTGAGCTTACAACGTTGTATGTGAACGACTTCACAAGTGTATTAGCCCTTAGTCTTAGTTGGCGATAGACCTTTTCCAGAGTCAGTTATCGGTTATCGGTGGTCAGAAAAATATTCACAAGAATGGACAATGGTCTATAGGATAGTTTGGCAATAATTGTAGGAGCAGGCTCTGTCCTGCGATAAAAACCATCGGCTGACGGAGCAGCCTCCTACGGGTACAAGGGCAGGCACATTGGTCTACCCCTCCCCTCCCCCTGATTTTATTGGTATAAAAATATTTATATAAAATGTGACAATGAAAATGATTGCGTAGGGTCAAATCATGTGCTAATCTTTGTAATATAAATATCTCTCGCCTTCGTTTTTCTCCTACGTCATACTCGCGGCGGGCAATAGTTAAGGCATAGGTATGACATTAAAATTAAGCGTTCCAGAACTGCGTAATACTATTTACGCCCTCAATTTTGAAGAGGCTCCTTTAGGCTATCACCTGGCCGATATTTCCGCCATGCTTCAACTTTTGCAACGCAACGGGGTAGATGGGTCGGGCCTCTCCGAGATGCGGGAGGCCCTGGATTTATTGCAAGATGCCAAATACGGCTTGCACGTCTTTGTGGACGAGATGATTGCTTTCCTCGAACGCTATAACACCCTCAATAATACGCCTTTGCCGCTAATAGCCAACCTCCTGGGCAAGGCTATTTACGAGGCTACCACCAGTCAGCTACCACTAAAGGGCGATAACGAACCCCTTTCGGCCCAGGAGTTTGACAGTTTGCTGGACAGACTTAATATTCCCCAGAACTACCGGGTGCGGAGCAGTTCCGGCGATACCGACCTGCGCGAGCTTTTGCGACGGGCCTTCAAAAACAAAGATGGGTCATTTAAGTCGCGCACCGACACGCTGGCTGAACTGAAAAAGCTGGGCATCTCGTTTAATAGCGAGCCCCAGGTGAAATATGGCGACCCCCGCGCCGACCTGAATAGCTTGCGCCCCCATCCCCCCGACGGTTCCCAACCGCTTGGCCTGCGGATGGTCAATGGTAAGGTGGTGTATGATGAGAAGAAAGATGGTTTTCTTTACGACCAGAATCTGGAGAGCCTCTTGCTTGATACTCGCCTGGGTTATAATGCCCGCATGCTGGCGAGTTATGCCCTTTACACCGACCATCTTGACCAGGAAATCAAGCAACTTGAGCTTAAATATCGCAATGAGGTCGGCAAAGAGCATGACCTAAACCCGATGGAGGGGGCTGACCGCGACTATGCCCTGTTATTAGCCCAGACTTTAAACGATATGCAGGGGGCGCGTTGGGGTACGAAGCTTAATTCCACCAGTGCCGAACTTAAAATTGTCACTAACTACCTGCGCTATGGCACAGATTATATAAACGGGAACTATCCCAAACCTTCCGACAACGCCCAGGCTCGCCCGACCACCCCGCCCGATAATAATTATGTTTTCTATATCTCTGGCTTTAACTCTAACTGGGAGAATGCAGTTAACGATGCCTATGATCATGCTTATAATTCTGGCTACTCGCTGGACAAGATTTATGTCTTTAATTACAATAGCGGGCAACCTATTCTGCTGTCGGATGTGTTGGACGAAGGCCGCAATATCCGCATGGACGAATTTGGTAAGCCCTTAATCCTGTCTTCCCAGACCTTTAGCCATGAGACTAACCTTAGTTCCAGCTTGAAAGCGGATGCTATGGAAGCGGCCCAACAGCTAAAGATTATCCAGAGCCAACTAGCGGCGGGTGAACGTATCAACCTGATTGGTAATAGTCAGGGTGGGGCAATTGCGGTGGCGATGATGGCCCAGCGCGATGGCGATAACTTTATTATGGACGATGGCCTGAACACCTTTGTGGATAAATACGCTTTCACCGTTTCGGCACAAGGGGGCTCGTATCTGGCGCAAGCGGCGGCAATGTCCCAGGCTGGTAGCCCCACCCTTGCGGTCGGCTCAATCCAAATCCCCCTTTCGATGTTGGAGCTTCTCAAGTTGGTGAGTAACAATGACATGCTGAACGCCCACACTCTCAAGGATTTGACTCTCGACAGCGATTTTATTCAGGCCAATTATGCCGCCCTGCAAGACCCCCAGGTTCAGGCCCGCCTTAAAGCCCATCAGGGGGTCGAGATTTACGCTGGCGACGACGATATTACCACCAGTGCCTCGTTGCTTTCCTTGCCCGGTAGTCAAGTTACCTACGTGGCTGGAGAGCATAGCGGGATTTTTGGCGGAGCTAACAAGAGTGGCGAAAAGGGTCGGCGGGTAAACGATAATATTTATAACAATTTTAACCAGCCCGATACTGAAACCCCTAACCTTTTCTCTGACCAGCAACAATATTACGGCTATGTCAAAAAGGGTTATCCTGACCTTGACCTCCTTACCATGTTGCCCAAGTTGCCTATCGGTGGGACACAGGAATACGCTGGACAGAAGTTGCAATATAAGATTAGTGAAGCGACCCCCGACCCTATCACTGGACGCGCCAGAATCCGGGTTGAGGTTACGCCGGAGTTACACGGGCCAAAACTCGATGCTGGCCCAATCCATCTCGACCCGACGGTTCAGGTTAAAGTCGTGGATGTCACGCTTGACCTGCGCGAGATTGTGCCCATCAGCACCGGGCGGGCGGGAGTAGTGGATTATGCCATCCAAAAACAGGTTTATACTGACCTGGGTAAACAGGACGACTTCAAACTTAAAGTGCCAACCTTCTGGCCTTCTGGTCAGCCTTTACCCAAGTAGCCAACGTCGGCGAAGTATAAAACCTGTCATAACTGAAGGAGGACAGCTTATGAAGCGGTGGAACAGGGAAGTCCCTGCCCAAATCACAGTGGCAACGAAGCCTACCTTACGGCGAGGGAAGCAGCAAGCGTTTTTGTTAATCTGTACAATCACCCTAACAATATTATTAGCCGCTTGCAGTGATAATAACCTCTCTGGCGGCACGATTAGCCCCGGTGCAGGGAAAAGTAAAACAACTATGACCTTACAAGAGCCGTTGGTTATAAAAGTTACCAGCAGTGGAATAGGGGTTAACCCCTATGTACCAACTTTTGCCATTAGCTCCGATAGTAAATATCTGGTCTATCCCAAGCGCGACAGCCTGGAACTGGTAGAACTAGGTAATGGCAATTGGCTGGCTAGTCTCCCAACCTCTGGGGCTAATTACGCCGATTTTCTGAGTTTCCTGGGCCAATCCTCGCGGTTGTTAGTGGATGGCGAAGGGGGAGTGCAGGTGATTGATGTGGCTACGCGCCAGAAAGTGCTGGGCTATAGCGATGGCGGGGGGATTTTTGAAGACTCTCAAAATGCCTCCAAACAGGTCGCGCCCCTGGCAACCAGTTCTTCCGGCGCAGTGGTGCTGAATTATCGGCTGGGCCTGTGGGATGCCCGCAGTGGCAAGTTATTAGGCCAGCTTAACCGCCCCGGTTTGAAAAAAGTCGAAAGTGCCGCTTTCAGTACCGACAATAGCAAGGTTACGGTGGTCTGGCGCACCGATGATAAAGACCCCAAAGTTTATATCACTATGTGGGAGGTGAGCAACGGCAACAAGCTGACTGAATGGTCTCTGGATATTACCAACTCAAAGGTTCAACTCAGCCCCGATGGTAGCCTGTTTTTCGCCAAGCAAGATAAGGTCTTTAGCGTTTGGCAGGTTTCCAGCCAGCAGAAACTGATAGAAGTAGGCAATGGTAAAGGGTATGCCGATAGTTGGCGGGGCAGCATTACCCCTGACAATCGCCGCCTGATTATTTACGATGGTGGCCCGGTGGAGGTCTGGGATATTCTCAGTGGGAAATTAGTAACCCAACTGGACAAAATCCCTAGCGGCTCGACCCGTTCCCTGACTATTAGCCCTGACGGTAAGTTTCTGGCGGTGGGTGGCGACCCTTCGATTCATGTCTGGCCTCTGGAGGGGCTGAAATAGCAAACCTAACCCCCTAGCCCCCTTCCCTAGCAAGGAAGGGGGAACTCGAAAACCGACAACCGTTGGGAGTAAAAATGGCCGATTTTAATTTGTTGCGAAAAGCCGAAATAGCCGAGTCAGTTGCCAGCAATATGGAGAATTTGTCCAGCCAGTTGCGAATGATGGATGCACGGGTGGATGGCTCAATTAAACAGGAGCTTTTCCCGACCATCGAAGGTAATACCGCCAACAAGCTCCACATGAATTATCAGACCTGGGACGGCAACTTGATCCAGGCTTCCGATAAGTTGAGCCGCGCCACCCAATCCCTGCGCGAACGGGCCAAAACTTACCGTTCCCAATATGCCGCCCAGGAGCGCGATGACCTTGAGCGGGAGGAACACGAGAAGAAAGAACGCGAACAAAAACAGAAGCAGGAAGCCGCTCAGGTTCAGTAGGTTGTCGGTGGTCGCCTTTGGTTGTCGGTGAAGGTTATTCTCTTACGAACTCCTACTTTTCTTGACTAGCAATTGCCTAAGCATACCCCTTAACCCTCTCCTAGGGGCAAAGGAGTAATCCCCAAACCTCTTTCCTGAATCAAGGAAGGGGTTTATTTATTTATGAGTTATATTGACCGCTTTGAATAGAATTTTTGGCCCTGCTGCGGTATAATCTACCCAATTTCCCGCATCGAATTTAATATTTTCAGGATATAAAATTGCCCGAAAATTATAAAACGCTTATAGAAAGGACCTAAAATGGCTACCGAGGAGTTAGAATCCGCCGAGGAGCTGGAAGAAAATCTGGAAGAGGAAGCGGACGATGAAGATTTGGGCGACCCCGAAGCCGACCTGAATCTGACCGAAGAAGAACGCCTTGCCCGCCAGCGCGCCAGCCACGAAGCCCGCCTTAAAAAGATGAAAAAGGCTATCAAAAAGGGGTTGGTAATTGTCAACACCGGGAATGGCAAGGGCAAAACCTCGGCAGCTTTGGGCCTGATGCTCCGCGCCTGGGGGCAGGGCTTGCGGGTCTGTATGGTGCAGTTTATCAAGGCCAAAACCTCGAATTATGGCGAGGAAAAGGCCGCCCGCAAGTTGGGTTTTGAGATGTATCCGCTTGGTGATGGTTTTACCTGGCTATCGGACAATATTGAGAACGACAAAAAGCTGGCGCGTGAAGGCTGGGATTTTTGCCAGGAAAAGATAATGTCGGGCAATTACGACCTGGTTCTCATTGATGAATTGACCTACCCAATCAAGTATGGCTGGTTACCCTGGGAGCTAATCAAGGAAACCCTGGACAACCGCCCCGCCGGGTTGCACATAGTGATTACCGGGCGTTACGCCCCCCAGGAACTAATTGACTATGCCGACACCGTTTCGGAAATTAACGAAATCAAACATCACTATAACGCCGGAGTAAAATCCCAAAAAGGTATCGAATTTTAGGGGTTAGGGGGATGAATTATTCCCCCTTCCTTGCTAGTGCATTTCCACAAGAGATATTGTGCAAAGGGCGGAATTATCCCTTCTCCCTAGCAGGGAGAAGGTTAGGATGAGGGGTGAAATCTTGGCCTGACTCTATCCTCAAGGGTCAGTTAAGGCGAACCCTCACCCCGCCCTCTCCCACCGAATGGGAGAGGGTGTAAAACCTCTATTGCACAGTGGCTCCTATATTTCTGCACTAGGGAGGGGGTTAGGGGGTTAGGTTTACGACAACCGACAACCGCAACTGATGGAGAAAGTAATATGACACTGCTGTCAGATACACCAACAATAAATATCCCAAATACTTTTAACGCCGCCAGCTATTTTGTGGATGCTAATCTGGAACGGAGCTATGGCAGCCGCACCGCCGTTATCTGTGAGGGGCGAGAGTACACTTACGCCCAGATTGCCGAACTGGTAAACCGCACGGGCAACGCCTTCCGCAGCATTGGGCTAGACCTGGAACAACGGGTGCTGATGCTGACGCTGGATAGCCCGGAATTTGTTGCCAGCTTTTTTGGGGCAATGAAAATCGGGGCAGTGGCGGTTCCGCTCAACACCCTGATGAAAACCCAGGATTACGATTATTTCCTGAAAGATAGCCGCGCCCGTCTGTTGGTGGTTTCCGAGCCGTTATTGCCATTGGTCGAGCCGATTCTGGCGGGGTTGCGCTATCTGAAACATGTAATCGTGGCTTGTACCCAACCGGGTGGGGTAACTGAGGCTGGGTTAAAGGAAAAAGGCTACCTGTTATTCCACGAAATCACCGCCGCCGCCTCGCCCGAACTGGAAGCCGAACCCACCAGCAAGGATGATGCCGCTTTCTGGCTTTACAGTAGCGGCACGACGGGCTCACCCAAAGGGGCGGTACACCTGCACCACGATATGGTTTATGCTACTGAGCTATATGCCCGGCGGGTGCTGAATATCGGCCCAGATGACCGTTGTTATAGCGTGGCTAAACTCTTTTTTGCCTATGGGTTGGGTAATGGTCTCTATTTTCCCTTTGCGGTGGGGGCCAGCACGGTTTTAATGCCGGGTCGCCCCGAACCTAAAAAGATTTTTGAACTGTGTGCCGCTACAAAGCCCACCCTGTTTTATGGTGTCCCCACCGCTTATGCCGGGATGTTAACCCTGCCGGAGTCGCCCGAATATCGCCTGAATAGTGTGCGGCAAGGGGTGTCGGCGGGTGAGGCTTTGCCCAAACATATCTGGGAAAAGTTCAAGTCGCGCTTTGGGGTGGAAATTCTGGACGGGATTGGCTCCACCGAGATTTTGCATATTTTTATCTCTAACCGAGCTGGCAAAGTCAAACCGGGTAGTAGCGGTCAAGTTGTACCGGGCTATGAGGCCAGAATCGTAGATGAACACGGTCAGGACGTGCCGCCCAACGAGGAAGGCAACCTTTTAATCAAAGGCGATAGTACCACTGCCTATTACTGGAACAAACACGACAAAACCAAAGAAACGATTATCGGCGACTGGATTAGGACGGGCGATAAATACCATGTGGATGACGATGGCTATTATTGGTATCACGGGCGGGGCGACGATATGATTAAGGCGGGTGGCATCTGGGTCTCGCCTATAGAGGTCGAAAACGCCCTGATTGAACATTCGGCGGTGTTGGAATGTGGGGTGGTGGGCCGCACCGATAGTGACGAACTGATTAAGCCAATGGCCTATATTACCCTAAAGCCAGGTTTCGCCCCAACTCCCGACCTGGAGGCCGAACTCAAACAGTTCGTCAAGGATAAAATCGCTGTCTACAAATATCCGCGCTGGATAGAGTTTGTGGATAGCTTGCCCCGCACTGCTACCGGGAAGTTACAAAGATTCAGGCTACGGGAAAAGGCGAATAGCTAGAAAGTCGGAGGTCATAGGTCAAAAGTCGAAAATCAGGCACTCCCGTAGGAGCAGGCTCTGTCCTGCGATAAAAACCATCGGCTGACGGAGTAGCCTCTTACAATTATCTATCCCTGACCTTCGACCTGTGACTTTTGGCTTCAGCCTTGACGTAGCTTCAAGCTAATATTAAAATCAAGTGAGTTTATAACTTGGGCTAACAAATAGGGTTAGCACGTAACTTACCCTAAATAAATTATTAAATTATTTTTTAACCGGGTTACAGCCCGATGAGGATACTTTATGGGTTTGTTATCGGCGATTACAAACCTGAAACGGCGGCGTGACGGTGCAATCCGGGCTACCGTTAATAAAGCGGCAGGGCAGCAAAACATGATTATAGATGACTGTGCGCTGGTGAAAGGTCAGAAAACCATAATCCGGCGTTTTACCCGCGAAGATGTGGATAAATGGTTGAGCTGGGCTTCTCATCCCGACCCGTTATATTCTTCCAGCTACCCCCGTCAGATGCACCGCTACGAACGGGATGCCTGGTTTGCCGAACGTTCTAACCGTTGGGATTATATGATGTTTGCGGCGGACGACCTTCAGGGTCAGTTGGTGGGGCTGATAACCTTGCGGAATATCGAGCGCAGCCATAGCCACGCCGTGTTGGGTATTACCTTGCGCCCGGAAGTTTTGAGCGGCGGTTATGGCACAGACTCTTTGTGGGCCTTTCTGAGTTATTATTTCGATGCGTTAGGCTTTGATGCGATGATTCTGGATGTAGCGGCCTATAACCGCCGAGCGCAACGGGTTTACGAGAAATGCGGTTTTATCTATACGGGCGAGCATTGGGGTCATTACGATGACTACACCGTTTTTTCTAATGCCTATTATCAGGGTATCCGCCATTATTTCCGGCAGCACGGGGCCTGGGTTGAAACCCTTTATTACGATATGGTCTTACGCCGTTATGATTTTTTGCAACGGCGGCAAAAAGGCTTAGGGCCAATTATAAAATAGGTCAGGCCAACTAGAAAAATATTATGACAGACTTTAATTCAAAAGACGAAGCCGCCCAGAAAAAAGCGATTGCTCAACAATTGGTTTTTATCGAGCTAAAACCTGACGCTGCCAAGCGTATGGAAATTCCTGCTAACGTTCCCGTCCTTAAAACTGACTTTGAAATCGAGTCGGGGCAGGGCGAGTTACCCCCGGCAATTTTGGCGGCGGGTATTGAGGCTCTTAAACTGCTTCAGCCTAATTTGCGGCAATATGACCGCTTTTTGGCTCGTTATTATTTGCTGGAAGGACAAAAGGCCCTTCAACAAGTCCCGGTGGACGATTACGAAGCCCAACGCAACTTCCAGAAGGTTTTAGACCTGAATGTTGGGGAGTTATCGGCAGAGGCGGCTTTTTACATCGCCGGAATCGTGGCGGCAGTAGATATTCCCCAGGCGGAGTGGCTCTATCGCCGCTCGATTGAGCTTAACCCGGCGGCAGCCTCGACCCATTTTGAATTGGCGCGGCTCTTGCGGGAACGGCGGGATTTGCCCGGTGCGTTGGAAGAATTTGAGCGAGCCTATCGTTTCGAGCCCACCAGTCTTAATTTGCTGAACGAAATTGGCGATACCCATGTTATGGCGGAGGATTTTGGTAGAGCCAGGGCCAGTTTCGCCCGTGCCTATGAACTCGACCCCGAATATTGGCTTTTCCCGGTTAAGCTGGGCCTCGTGGAATATGAATTGCAGCAGTATGCTTCTGCCATCAAGCACCTGCGTGAAGGTCTCGACCTATCGCCCGACGAGCTTGAGAACGGTTATAGCCAGAGTATGTATTTAACCGGGCTGTATAACCTGGGTCTGGCCTATCGTGATAGTGGTGACACCACCCGCGCCCGTAGGCTTTTTCAGGCGGTGTTGAAGCTTGTGCCTGACCATCAGGGCGCAAGTGAAGCCCTTGCGGTAATGTAGTTGTTAATTAACCTAATCCCCTGGCCCCCTTCTCTGACTCAGGGAAGGGGGAATAATTTTTTAATCTACTAAAAAGATAGGACTACAAGGGCATGGGCCAGACTTTAATTGAGAAAATTGTTGAAAAATATGCCGTTGGTCTGAAACCGGGCCAAAAAGTTTATGCTAACGACTTCGTGTTGGTTAAGCCCAAACATATAATGACTCACGATAATACCGGGGCGGTTATTCCCAAATTTAACAGTATGGGCGCAAAAGGGGTGTTTGACCCTACTCAACCCGTAATTGCCCTTGACCACGATGTCCAGAACAACAGCGAAGAAAATATCGACAAATACCGCACTATTGAAGCCTTTTGCCGCAAATATGGGCTGACCTTTTTCCCGGCGAAAAGCGGGATTGCCCACCAGATTATGGCGGAGGAAGGTTTTGCTTTACCGGGTACGCTGGTGGTGGGTTCGGACTCCCACTCGAATTTCTACGGGGCGTTGGCCTGTCTGGGTACGCCAGTGGTACGGACGGATGCGGCGGCTATTTGGGCAACCGGGCAAACCTGGTGGCAAGTGCCGGAAATCGTCAAGGTGGAAATTACGGGCAAATTGGGGCGGGGCGTGACGGGCAAGGATGTGATTCTGACCCTGATTGGCACTTTTGCTAACGATGAGGTTTTGAATTACGTGCTTGAGTTTGGGGGAGATGGGGTTGCCAGTCTGAGTATGAGCCAGCGTCTGACGATTGCCAACATGACCACCGAATGGGGCGCACTGGCGGGGGTTTTCCCCTACGATGCGGTGTTGCGGAATTATTTGTTAGGGCGAGTAGCCTTTTTCGAGAAACGTGGCGACCTACAGCCCCGCCTGACCCGTGAAAGCATCGAAGCCTTTGACCAACTTGACCTGAAAGCCGATAGCGACGCTTTTTATGCCAAAGAAATAACCTTCGACCTTAGTACCGTCACCCCGACGGTGGCAGGGCCAAACGAGGTCAAAACTATGGTATCTTTGCCCGAAATGGCGCAGCGCAAGGTAAAAATTGATAAAGCCTATCTGCTGAGTTGTGTTAACGGGCGACTGGACGATATTCGGGAAGCGGCAGAAGTGGTGGAGGGCAAAAAACTGGCGGCGGGGGTGAAATTTTATTTGGCGGCAGCATCAGCAAATATCGAGAAAGAAGCGCGAGAGCTGGGCTACTGGAATTCGCTGGTGGAGGCTGGCGCGATTGCCTTACCGCCCGGTTGTGGGCCCTGTATTGGTCTGGGCGAAGGTATAATCGAGGAAAACGAGGTCGGTATCTCCGCCACCAACCGCAACTTCAAGGGGCGGATGGGTTCGTCAAAGGCGCAGGTCTATCTGGCAAGTCCGGCGGTGGTGGCAGCCTCGGCTCTGGCGGGCTATATCACAGGCAAGGATGCGGTAGATACTAAACAGATTGGGGCGACTATCACTGTTAATCGCCGCGAAAATCAGGCCGAAATCGCCGCGCAAGAGATTCTGGCGGGCTTTCCCACCCGTCTGCAAGGCCACTTGCTATTTGCCCCCAAAGACAATATGAACACCGACGGTATTTATGGTAATGAGTATACCTACCGCGACAACCTAACCCCCAATGAAATGGCAAAAGTGGCAATGCTCAACTATGACCCCGAATTTCAGAATATTGCCGAAGAAGGGGATATTCTGGTGGGGGGCTGGAACTTTGGCACGGGTTCATCCCGCGAACAGGCTGCTACCTCCCTTAAATTTCGTGGGATTCAGTTGCTAATCGCGGGCACTTTCTCTCAGACTTTCAAGCGCAACGCTTTTAATAACGGTTATATTTGTCTGGACAGCCCCGGTCTAGTGGAGTGGCTTTATGAGCAATATGCCGGGAGTTCTCAGCTAACTATCCGCACCGGGCTACAGGCCGAGATTGATTTTGTCACTTCCGAAATCCGTTTTGGCGATAATCACTTTGCCTTCCCGCCACTCGGCTCGGTGGCCCAACGACTGGTGCTGGTGGGCGGCTTCGAGCAACTTATAATGCAACAGTTGCAGGGGGATGGGGGACAGAGAATCCCGTAGGGGCGTGGTCTCCACGCCCGGTAGGAGAAATTTTCGGTGACTAGAATACTGGAACAATCTATGGGCATTTCACCCGTGATTGTGGATGATAATGTCAACTTTTTCTGGCACGGAGCGGAAAAAGTCCAGCTTTTGGGCGATTTTAACAATTGGGGGCGGGATAAAAGCCCATCAGAATTTCAACCAGAATCCCCCAACCTGTGGAAATGCCGTTTTAAAATTCCCACTGACTCCTATATCGAATACGCTTATTTGCAGAACGGAGAGCGTTTCCCCGACCCCCTGAACCCCTTCCAAGTCAATGATGGTATTGGACATACTAACAGTAGTTTCTGGATGCCCAACGCCCTTGACACGCCCCTGGCCCGCCCCCAGCCTGATGTAGCGCAGGGGGTAGTGTCCACCCAAACGGTAGAAACCAGCTATTTTGTAGCTGGCCCTGACCGCACCATCTATCTGTACCAACCGCCCGTGTCCCAGCCTGTACCGTTGGTGATGGTTTTGGATGGTAAAGATTATGTTGAAAGGGCTCAACTTACCACGATTGTAGATAATCTAATAGCGCAAGGTCGGGTTCAGCCAATCGCCCTTGCAATGGTTTC
>Ga0209512_1003226_pt1 | contig 15817 bp, 17 predicted proteins | sample frozenSSSSmetaG_FD_184142 | JGI IMG/M metagenome (GOLD analysis project Ga0209512, IMG submission 184142) | Glacier valley bacterial and archeal communities from Borup Fiord, Nunavut, Canada, to study Microbial Dark Matter (Phase II) -... | ecosystem: Environmental > Aquatic > Freshwater > Ice >... | reverse complement strand
TAGCCGGCTCATTCCACGGATAATTGCGCGCGCAGGAGTAGGCCATTCTTCGTTTTCTTTAGGAATACAAGGACTCGATAAGATTATATCGCTCATCTTTGATTTAGTAGTAATTTGGTAAAGTGGTCAATGAATTAAGAAATTTACAAAAGTAGGTGTCAAAAAAGCGACGCGTCGCGATGCTCGCTTAGGTGGGCGGAGAGTAATGGCCCCAACTCTTACGAATGGACAAGCCAGGCTTCAGCGAGGGATACGTAGTGCTGCGCCACTGGCTCGAGGAGGAATTTCTGATGGAATAGATTATTATGCCGATACCTAATTCTGGACTTTACTCCGTAAAAAAAAAGACAAGGCGGCAGATTTGGATTTCTTGAAAACGCGCGATGTTAAGCGTTTGCATTGTAACTGGTTTACTTGCGTCGGTGGCTACTTGGTTGCGTTTGATATAAAGGTGTTCACAGGGGATGAGGATATCATGGAGTTTTGATGGTGTGCCACGATGGTGTTCGCAGGCAAGCACATGAATCTAGAGGTACATAGAATTCTTGTTGTTTGCATTGGTTCATACAGCAGGTCATATTAGCATCGATTATCCATGCAGTGAGTGGCCCGATACTTGCGCATATCAGAAACGCGAGTGCGTCTTCTCTTCTCAGAGTACACTGGTTATCATGCCAGAAATTAACTCCTGAATAATCCCTAGGGCAATTTCCGTCCCACGTTCAATAGGATGCGGGCATTCCTTGCTGTGCACAGGGTAGATAGGTGATAGAGGTGGACGTGGAGTGGAGGTGGAGGTGGACATGAGATAGGAATAGGTCTTAACAGGTTGGCGCTGCGCATTCTGCCCTTCCGCTATTCTTTTCTTTCTCTCTTAAGCAGGCCTTAACCCACTTGGCAAGTCGAAAGCCGCGATCATCCCACCCACCAGCGCTCTTTCGTCTGTCTCATGGCCGTCTTACATAGGCAGATATGTACATACATACATATCTCTCCACCATCATGCTCGTTCGGTCAATGTCACCATGTGCTCCAGCGCCCATAGCCTCGGCCGACGACCTGGCTAAGATTCTTCAATCGCAATTCAATGTGCATCGGCAACGCGGCCACTCAGCATAAAGTATGTACACACATACCTTACTACTAGGGAGTTATGGCCGTTAACCGCTGGACATACGGGCCGCAGGAAACGATGGAGAAATTACCTAGGTACGTACACTTTTCTGGGCATCCAGCCTTGGATGGGAGCAGAAGGTGAGATCCCATGCATCCGATTTCAATAATACACAGTAAGTAATGGCGGTTAACGACCCCTCCCTCGTGGAGTCATATGAAGGGCATATTGTAGAGTACAGTAGTATGTATCTCTTGGTTAGATACATACATACCGCCTCCCTTATTACTTGCTGCGTGATGTTCTCTTGTCTCTTGTCTCTTTTTGTACATGAGGTAAACTACATTTTTATCCTTCATATCAACATCTTTATCATAATGACAGAGACACTAAAGGATACAGAGGTATTGTCATTGATCAGTAGTGAGCCTGCTGCATTGGTGGAGAGCTCAAGCGAGTCACTTAAGCAGACGCGTTTCGTATCAATTTCACCTGCTGTTGTAGAGATTTCAAGCACAGTGGTTGCGACTCCGCCGGAGGCATCGCCAACTCTCAAAAAGGACTCACCAGAACCGCCCACTGAGGCTCCATCCGCTGTCGATGTGAGTCCGCTGTACAGCTTCACGAAGCCCTAGCTCCCATCTATGTACAACCCACTAATACTTCCCCAGATTGACGAAGGGCACGGCTCTCTCGCATCCGATTCCGACTCTGCCCTCGGCTCCTCAATCCGAGAGTAAGTTCTTCAGAACCTATGCGCTGCTTGGGCCAATGCAGCAGCGTCCAGACCCGATCGTGAGGACGATCGCTAATACACACTCTTTCAGCACCACCCGGTCCATAACTGACAGTATCTTCAGCTCGATCGAAGAAAACGGACGTCTCTACCACTCTTTCAAAGATGGCAAATATGTGCTCCCCAACGACGAGCAGGAGCAGGCACGCCTAGACTTGCAGCACCACCTCTTCGGGCTCACCTTGGATGGAAAATTGACCACCGCGCCAATCGAGGAGGCAAAATTGCATAATGTCCTTGACGTGGGAACCGGTACGGGCATCTGGGCGATCGACTTCGCCACCGAGCATCCGGAGGCCAAGGTCGTCGGGATTGATTTGAGCGCCGTGCAACCCAAATACGTGCCACCCAACCTAGAATTCCAGATCTGCGACGCGGAGGAAGAGTGGGATTTTAGCACGAAGTTCGATTATGTCCACTGGCGGATGATGGGGATTTGCTTCCGAGACTTCAAGGAGGTCTTTCGGCACGCGTTTGATGCGTTGGCGCCTGGCGGGATTATCGAGTGCCAGGACTGCAGCTTCCCGATGAAGAGCGACGATGGGAGTCATATTGGCACACCTATTGACCAGTGGTTTGGATATATGCTGATGGGTATGGAGAAGCTAGGAAAGACCTTTGGGACGGAGCCGAAGAATTACAAGAGCTATCTCGAGGAAATCGGGTTTGTGGACGTGCATGTTGACATCAGGAGGTGGCCCGTGGGGCCATGGATGGAGGACAGGAAGAATAAGGAGTTGGGATTGTGGGTTAGGGCGGATGGATTGGATGTTATGCAGGGGGGTTCCTTAGCCGTTCTGACGAGAGGTATGGGATGGAGCCTGCAGCAGGTGGAGGGTTTCTTGGTCGATTGCAGGAAGGCATTTATGAATAGGAATATCCATGGGTATATGGATGTGTAAGTTTCTCCTGGTGCCACGAAAAGTCATGGCAGAGTACTAATGGAACAACAGATACTTTGTCTGGGCAAGAAAGCCCGAGTAGATATGCTCCTTTTACGATGTGTTTATTATTTCAGCGGATTGTGGCCATTACGGTTCGATGCCACTTTTGATATATCTTGGATACATAACTACAGTTGGTACCTACTTGGAGTTGGTCCTTTTGATATTGCATGATGTCATGTCCAGGTTAAGGGTCCTGATATCTACTGAGACTTAAATATCACCGATTCATCCTCTTCATCTTGTCTAGTTGATGCTTTTTATGATCCCGGCTGTCAGTGATTGGGTGTTTCATAATGCATGAGGAGACAGGAGTTTGTGTTTGGGTGTGTTGGGTTGGGGGGTTATGAGCAACACAGGATGTTAACCGCAATTCGGCGCAGAGAAGTAGGGAAGAGATTTGGGTCTTCATTTTCGAAGTTTTATTGTCCCAAGGTGCATTCCTAAATCAAACCAACACTCGCTTGCTGGCCAATATCCAGCTCCGGACTCCAACAGTCCATACCTCTATATCAAATGATGACCAAAGAGGTACAACCACGATGCAATATTGTCAAATTTTCCACCCGATTGGCGACATATTGAAGCCTGGATTTGTCAGGGACGCCTTGCGGAGGACATCGTCGCAAGGGTGAAGAGAAAGTTCTCCGTCCCATATTGGTCATTTTGTCTCAATATTTATGTAGTGATACAGAGCGTTTGGATTGATGTTGATTGTTTTGTTTTTGGGGTGGGGGGACTGTCATAACAAGGGATGAGATCTGGCCCGACCTCAGACCCAAATAGAGCTTGACAATATCGTCAGAGATAGAAGGAGGGAATAGCATTGATAAGTAGACTGTGGGATCTTTCCATAGACGCCGTGGCACCACGTCTGTTGATCATGAACTCTTATATGGTATTATTCCTCAGAAATGGGTTAAGAAATCATCAAGGGTCAACGGAGTTTGATCTGGATGATTTTTGTTTCTCTTTTCTCTGAAAGCATTGGCAGGACTGATCTTATCTGAAAATAGATATCCGGTGAGCCAGGGAAAAAAACCATGTGGAAAAATACCAGCGAGAATTGCCTCAAGACGTTGATATCCTGGGGCCGATGAGAGATATGTATAATAATAGCTTGCCATGGTCTTCCTATTTGATATTACTGACTTGGACGTTGAGAAGGCGTACGACTGCAATTTCGAGGGCACCGATGGCGGAACGACTGTTTTTTTTGTGAGAACCATGGCCAAAGGCTGCACCTTATCATCTTGTGTTTACCATGCGCCAGAGCGCACAGTGCTCTCGGCGAGGATTGCTGCGCGTGATGGTCATCCTCGCCGGAACATTATTTATTTATCAAGGCCAAGAAATTGAAGTGATAGACGCTCTTAATGAACTGAGGATCGAAGAATACGAAGACATTAAAGTGCTGAAATGACTATCAAGTCAGTAGCGAAATGCGCGAACAATGATCTCTATCACGGCAGGGAGTGTTATGCAATATATACAAAGTGGGTGGAAACAACGGATATATATGAAATTGGATTCAACGCATAACGTAGGCTTTAGCGGAGCAAAAGTAGAGCCGTGGCTGCGAGTCCATGACATATGTCTAAAGATCAACATTGCTGGTCAGCGGCAGGATAAGTATTTGGAGCCGAACTTCTAAAGGAAGATGTTCGGTATCTAATATCTAAAGGAGTGTATATGCATCTACTTATCTATAGCAGTCTCCTCGTTATGGACAAGTGGGAAGAAGAGCAGAGGTTGTTTATGTTGAGAATATTGAATCGTACAGAATAAGCGCCGGTCTCTCTACTTGACCGAAGATAAACGACAATGGGGGGAAGAGGGAAACTACAAATATTTCGTTGCTAGTTATGGAAGGGCGAAGGGAGAAATACAGTTTGGCAGAGGGATTCGTATTGTGTCTTGAAATCCTCTGGATCTGTAGAGCTTAGAGGTTTAGGATAACGATTTTTGATAATTATACGACGTGGGAAATTGGAATAGTGAGAATTCCAGCATTAACTTACAACTAGATATGTATATATAAATGCCTAGACTACTTATGCTGTGTGAGATCCTCCTAGGGTTTCATACCGACGGCGGCAAAAAGGAATAAACGTCAGGAAGTGTATGTAAATGCTCCAAGCCCATGTATGAAAACAAGGGGGGGTTCCTCGATATATAGAAGTCGAGTCTCACTCGGCTGCGTTTACACCGGTGACGCCTCATCCGTTAGCGTCCTAACCTTCTGCTTGACCGCGTCACCGGAGTCCACAGGTGGTCCGGCATTTCCAGTCATCATAGCAGTGTAGTGTTTCCGGTGGTATCAGTGATTACGAAGTAGCAACATCCGAGCCATCATGTTGCGACGCGAGACGTTCTCCAGACTCGCATGGCTGCCATGGCTGCCATGGCTGCTAGAGTAGAGAGTAGAGTAGAGTGCCTGGAATCTGGAGGGTTTTCAGAGTTGATGCTTATTTCCAATTCATGTTGAGGTTTCGGAGAAGGGAGGGGATGTACTCTGTAAGATGTATCAATCAATTCATCAACGTCAGTCATTTTCAGCATTGTGTATAGGCATACATATGTACCTTACATACCTTACATATTAACACGATTGATGATTAGTGACTTGGTGACTAGCGCGTAAATAAAGGTCATAAACGCATGCATTAGAAAATGAGACACTATTGATATATAGCATATGTACATACTGTAGATACTCCATAAGGGTAGTGATGAACGTCCCAAAGATGAAACACATTAATTATTAAACCATAGAGTTTACTCCGTATATGTATCTTGCAATATATACAATATATATGCACGTGTCACGTGGAAGTGCCGAATTTCAATTTCCCAGATGACAGGACAGGTTGCGAAAAAAGATGAGGTGGGTTTCCATTAACGTACTAGCCAGGTACCCAGGTACCTATGTCCAAATTGGAACTGGCTGTCATGGAGAACGCTTGAGCCTCTAACCACGCCAAGCCAGTTTTGGACCGCATTCCGCAGATCTTATTTTCAAGGCATCCTTGTTGTGCCGAATTATCATGAGTTGTGTACCTATCTGGTACATGCCTGTATGTGCCTGGTGCCCGCCGGGTACATATACAGACACAGGTATATATATATATATATACACACACATTTTACTGTACATGCCTGTGTGATCTCTGCGAAATATCCTGTTCCGTGCCCCCCCGCCCCCTATGTAAATATCTAGGTACGTACACATGTAGCTAGATACCTAGCCCCCTACATATCTACCTAATTCTCGCGTCCTGAACTAAAAAGTAGCTCTGTCCTTGACCACCTACCTTATCGACTAAACCCCATCGAGCCACAAAGCCCTGACCGCTAACACGTTCCATATGCCCCCTCGAATCCCCCTACGTGTAATCTGACCTCTGTTCTGCTCTTCCAGTTCTCATCCTACTCTACTCTGCTACTTATCCATAACTTCATCCACCGCCTCCCTCCCCCCCCACCTGCACCAGGTGGTCAATTGGGGTTGTAGAGCATAGAGCAAGATGTCGTCCAACCCTCAGAGCGTCCATGGCTCCGAGAGCGACTTTGAGTTCATCGAGACGCCCAAAGCTCCAGCGCCCACCTTCGAGAAATTCGAGGACTGTGGTGTCAAGACGACCTCAGTAAGGACACCTCTCTTGAAGCTTCGATTACGGCCCCATCGATCAAAATCGATCCAGGACTGAATCTTTGAGCTCATACTTACTGATGGCCTATTATTATAGTATCCTGCGATCAAGAACGCACCTCTCCCAGCAGATGGGTCGGGCAGCGAAACCTTCTCCAATGCCGTCCTCTTCACACTGCTCTTCATCGTGCCAGCATATTCCGCGTGGAAGGTTGGTGGAGGCCTGAAGACGACCATCTTCTTCGCCATCTTCACCTCTATCCCAATTCTTATTTCTTTCTGGACTGTGACGTCTAGCCTCAGCCCTCGCCGAAATGAGAAGGTTAGACTGCCCGGGCGCCCAATCGAGCATTACCTTACCTTCAAGAACGAGGCCGATAGACTGAGGTATCGTGGAAAGACGAAGATCCCGATGGAGACTTTCCACAACAAGTACTTCGATGGCGATGTCGAATTCAATGGTGACTGCTTGGAGGTCCTCGAGTACCGAGCCGATTGGGCTAGCTTCAGATTCACCGTCAGCCTTTTCAAGTTTGTCTTCTTCCAATTCGCACCAGAGGTCATCATGCACACTCGGTCGCAAGGTAAGTCTCGGTTTACCTACGTGCACTGGCCCCCGGAACTAACTGCTCGCAGATGAGGAGCAGGTTCGTGACCATTACGACCGTGGTGATGACTTCTACGGTTGGTTCCTTGGCCCACGTATGATCTACACCTCCGGTATCATTTCCGACGTCAATAAGGAGGAGACTCTCGAGGAGCTCCAGGACAACAAGCTCGCAATTGTTTGCGAGAAGATCGATCTCCAGAAGGGCGAGAGAATGCTTGACATTGGTTGCGGGTGGGGAACGCTGACCAAGTTCGCCAGTGTCAACTTTGGTGCCAATGTTACCGGTATTACTCTGGGTCGCAACCAGACCGCCTGGGGTAACAATGGTCTTCGCAAGGCTGGCATTGCTGAAGAGCAGAGCAAAATTCTATGTATGGATTACCGTGATATTCCAGTCCCAGATGGCGGCTATAACAAGATCACATGTCTCGAGATGGCTGAGCACGTTGGTGTCCGCCACTTTAAGTCCTTCCTCAAGCAGGTTCATGACATGCTCGATGATGACGGAGTTTTCTTCTTGCAGATTGCTGGTCTCCGCAAGTCTTGGCAGTACGAGGACCTCATCTGGGGCCTATTCATGAACAGATATGTCTTCCCAGGTGCTGACGCTTCGACACCACTTGGATTCTTCATCGACAATCTTGAAGGCGCGGGCTTCGAGGTGAAGGCCGTGGACACCGTCGGTGTACACTATTCCGCAACTCTTTGGAGATGGTACCGGAACTGGATGGGCAACCGTCAGAAGGTTGAGGCCAAGTATGGCGCCAGATGGTTCCGAGTAAGAAACCTTTCTTGTTGTATACCTGACTTGAGTCTAACTGTGCTCGCAGATCTGGGAGTTTTTCCTCGCCTATTCTACCATCATCTCCCGTGAGGGAGGTGCCACCTGCTTCCAAATCACCTTAGTTAAGAACATGAACTCCACGCATCGTGCCGATGGCATCCCAACTCAGTTTGGCCTCACCGCGGCACTTGCCAAGGGCAAGGCTGACATTAAAGCCAATGCCGTTAAAGCTTAGAAGCACTGTTTGCACACCGAAATCTACGACAGGGATGATACGACGACAAAAAAGATAGCACAGGTTAATTGCGCTGTATTGAGCCAAGATAGTTTTGTTATGGAGTTGTAGATGAGGAATTTGTGTCGTGTGTGTTGCTTGTTGCGTAGACCATCAGCGAGCGGGTCGTGCTGGCTGGAAGGATACATGTATAACTTCGAAAGAGATATGATTATTGTAGATCTGCAAACATGACTGAATGATAGAAATGATTCAGGGGTAGACAATATCAATATTGGGCATTTTGGCACGTCGTCCAAAAAATAGTATGATTTGAGAATAGGTAATGATGGCCCCAGATTTCACTGACGTCGTGGACCTGCTACAGTCACTGTCAGCTGGCCACTGCAGGTGGACCAGGGCTTGTGAGGACTCTGGCCAGGACTTTGCAAGGAATGGTGCCTTAAAACTCTCATGGCTCCTGGGCTCAAAGATGATTGTGAGGTCAAAAGTGACTGTACTCTAAAATAGGAGCTAAGGTCAGTAATGAGCTTTAGACCATGGTTGCCACTATGAGGGTAATCTGATAATCTGGTAATCTCCCTCGGCGGAACTTGCCTCCGGATCTGGGAACCGACGGGGCGACACTACCTGTTGTCGTCAGCTACTGAGGTTGGACATCAAGCTTGTATTTGTCTAGCAACTCCTTTCATCAGTCATTTCTTTGTACTCAACATTTGCATTTCGTTCATAAAGCAATGTTCTCGGGCTCCAGCTCGTACCTAGGCGGTAACGCTGCCCCTCCAACTGCGCCGCAGCAGTTCAACTCCTATAACCCGAACCAACAACAGCCAAATGCCTTTCCCCAACAGCAGAACTTCCAAGGTGGCGGATTCCCGATGAATCCGCAGCCTACTGGCTTTCAACCTCAGCCGACAGGTTTTCAACCGCAAGCGCCGTTGCAATCTCAGTATACCGGCTTTCCTGGAGGTCAACCTCAGTATGGCCAGCAGCCCCAGCACCAAGGATTTGTAGCCCCTCCAATGCCCCAGCAGCAACCCCAACAGCAGCTGCAACAGGCTCAGGTCCAACCACAGCCTACTGGGTTCAGTCAAATGACTGCCTCTTTCCAAAATGCAGGATCTTCAGCGAAGCCCAAAGGGAGAAGGGCTCCGAAGGCGCCCGCCAAGATTCCCAATATACGACTCTCGTTCATTACTGCGAAGGATCAAGCACAATTCGAGACATTGTTCAAGTCTGCTGCTGGGGATGAGCAGGCTCTTTCTGGAGACAAGTCCAGGGATATTTTACTGAGGTCCAACCTGGATGGAGACTCCCTGTCGCAGATATGGTATGCCCAGCTTGTTCACAGGACATGACATTCGCTGATATACTCAGGACACTTGCGGATACGACGAGATCTGGACACTTGCTATTCCCAGAATTTGCCTTGGCAATGTACCTTTGCAACTTGAAATTGGTTGGGAAGCAGTTGCCACAAACCCTCCCTGAGAATATGAGGAACGAGGTCTCAAGCATGGTGGATATCATAAATTTCGGAGTCGTGGATGACGCTCTTCCTCCACCAAGAACAAATATTCCAGATTTCAATACTCGATCCTCTGCCGCCTCGCCGCCGACGATTCAGCAGCCGCAGCCGATGACGTCGAATTCTCAGCTGCTCACTGCACAGATGACCGGATTTCATTCGCAGCCAGCCGGCTTTCAGGGAGGATTCCAACCTCAGCCGACTGGCTTTTCTGGCCAGCAGCAAAGTAATCTCCAGAATATGTCCAATCCACAAGCGACTGGCTACAACGGCCCACGACCACCAATGCCTCCTATGCCTTCAGGATACGGTCAAACTACCTCACTAAACCCTACTACAATGGGTGTCATGATTGCTCCGCTCAATGCTCAGCCCACGGGAATGCCTGGGCAATGGGGCCTCGTTAATGCACCCGCTACTGGGCTTCCGAATATCGATGCACTTCAAGCTCGGATGATGCCCCAACAAGGTCGCGAGCAAGGAAACTACACTACAGCTGGCTTGTCTGGAAACGCTGTTATTCCTTGGGCTGTGACAAAAGACGAGAAGACCAGATATGACTCTCTCTTCAAGGCATGGGATGGCTTTAACAAAGGCTTCATAGGTGGTGATGTCGCCATCGAGGTTTTCGGTCAGAGTGGCCTGCCTAAGCCTGACCTTGAAAGAGTTTGGACCTTGGCGGATAATGGAAATAAGGGCCGACTAAATATGGATGAATTTGCGGTCGCTATGCATTTGATTTACAGAAAATTGAACGGGTACCCGCTCCCAGCTCAGCTCCCCCCTGAGCTTGTTCCTCCGTCGACCAGGAATTTCAACGATTCAATTGGCACTGTCAAGTCTTTGCTCCATCAAGAATCGACTTTTCGCAAAGATTCCGGTGCCTATCTTCTTCCTCAGAAGACTGGTGTAAGCTATCTAAAGAATCATTCTTTTAGAGGCGATTCCGGAATTCTTAAAAATGTCCGAAAAGATGCAACCGTTTTCAAGAATAATGATGATGATGTCGGATATAAATCGAGCGCACGTCGCCGTTTGGGTACTGGGTCGCCTCGTCCCGATTCGCCAGCATCAGTAACCTCAAATGACGATCTTTCATTAGAACAACTGAAGAAGAGAGTTCGTGAGAAACAAGTCATTCTGGATTCCCTGGACTTTAAGGATCAGAACGCAGCCGAGGAAGATGACGTTCTTGATAGGAATGACCGGCGTGAAGCCGATGAGCTTTACAGACGCATTCGGCGCATTCAAGAGGATATCGATAGCCATCCTGATGCCGCGCTACGTAATGTAGACTCAGGTGCCGAGCGACGCGCTTTGAAGCGCCAATTGCAAGCTTTGACGGACAAACTTCCGGAAATAGCGAGCCAAGTTCGTCGAACTGAGCGCGGCATTGCTGAAGCTAAGCTTGAGCTTTTCCGTCTCAAAGATGCAAAGGCTCATCCAGGCAGTGCATCTGCCATCGTGGGCACTGGACTAGGTGGCGCTGTTACGGAGTCAGACAGGCTTAAAGCACGTGCCAAGGCTATGATGCAGCAACGTTCTGCCGCTCTTACAGGCAAGAAAATTGAGACCAGTGATGATGACCTCACGGCACCAAAACGTCTGGAAGAGGAGAATATCAGAATCAAGACAGAAAGGGAAAACAACGAGAGAATGGTCAAGGATGTTGAGGATAGTGTTCGGGAATTCTCTCAGGGTCTCGAAGATAGCTTGAAAGATGGTGCTCAAGATTCTACGAGCGAACATGAAAAGCGGAGATGGGAGGATGGACTTGGCGTTGAGGACGAAGTCAAGGATTTCATCTTTGATCTGCAAAGGTCGAGCAGAAGTGCCAGAGTCCGTAACGAGGAGCGCACCATCAGTGGAAATGCGTTGAAAGGTGATCGCACTAGGGATTCGTCGTCATCTCGTTTTCAGAGCTCAGCCTCACCTGCGCCTGGGGAAGTTCGGCTAAGTGCTTCTCCAGCGCCTGCTGTAGGCGGAGGCTTATATTCATCATATAAATCTGCAGACGAGAGGGCCGCGTTTATTAAGCAACAGGCAGAGCAACGAATGGCGGAACGACTAGCTGCATTGGGCATCAAGGCTCCTTCCAAGCCCGGTGAGACGACTCAACAAAGGATAGACCGTGAGAAGAAGGAACGAGCAGATAAGCTCCGTCAAGCCGAAGAAGAGGACGCTAAGCGCGATAATGAGAGGCAGGCCAGAATCGCTGAGGAGCAAGGCGTACCAGCACCTACAACGACCGCAGCGCCAGTTGAAGCCGCAAAGAAGCCACCTCCGCCTCCGACGCGAAAGGCTGCCAAGAGCGATGAAGCTGAGAGGGAAGCCGCAAGAAAAGCTGAAGAGGATAGGATTCAGCAAGAACATGAGGCACAGCAATTGGCAACTATGGGAATGGAGTAAGTTTTCTTGGTATCTGATTATGAGTAGCAACTAATGAAGTAGGGACGATGCGGCACGTCAAGAACGCGAGATAGCCAAGGAGCGTGAGGCTGCTCAGGCCCGTCTGAAAGACCTCGAAGAGCAGGTCAAGGCTGGCAAGATCAAAAAGGAAGAAGAGAAGCGTAGAAAGAAAGCGGCACAAGCTGAAACCAAGGAGAAAGAGGCAAGATTGGCTGCTCAACGTGCTGAAATTGAAGCTGCTTGTGACCGCGAGAGAGAGCTTCAGCGCCAACTCGAGGCGATAGATGCCGAGAGTTCGTCGGACGATGAAGGGCCACAGGATATCACACCACAAGCTTCAACTCCCACGCAAGGAAGCCAAGAATTCGAGAGGAAGGTAGTCTCACCTCCACCGGCTCCTGTTGTAAGACCTCCTACACCACCACTGGCACCTGTTTCGAACATTAGCTCTCCACAAGCGGATACTGAAACTCGCAATCCATTCTTCAAGAATTTGAACCAACCAGCTGCGGCAACACCAAGCTTCGCAGTCTCATCGCCTGCTCAGAACGAGGTATCTACAAATCCATTCCACCGCCTCCCAGTGAACCAGATCGTCAAGTCTCCTGAACCAATCCAGGCACAACCAACTGGTGCCAGACCCTCTCGCGTCCGTCCAGAAGAAGACGAATGGTCTGTGGTAGGCTCTGATAAGGATGACTCTTCTGATGACGAGGAAGGCCCAGGCGCTGGGAACGCGCGCCAACTGGCCTCTATGCTCTTTGGTACCATGGCACCCCCTCGACCACTTTCTGCCAACGACAATAAAGCCGATTTCTCTCCGATTAGTCCTCCGATTACGTCACCAATCATTGAGTCTCCTTCATTTGTCTTACCGCCGCCAGCAGCTCCACCTGCACCTCCAATGTCTGGTGCTGGACCACCCTCACCACCTCCTATGCCTGGAATGGGTGCTCCTGCTGCTCCACCACCGCCGCCTCCCCCACCACCAGGAGCTGGACCTCCTGCGCCACCCCTCCCTACCTCTGGAGGACCACCGGCCGCTGGTAGACCAGCAGCGTTGCTTGGCGAGATTCAAATGGGTCGGTCTTTGAAAAAGACTCAGACGAAGGATAAGAGCGGAGCTGCGGTTGCTGGGAGAGTGCTTTGATAATATTTGAGAAACATCAAGAAGGTGAGGATGGCTATTTGAGCGGTATTTTAGGGGTAGCCTACATGTATGATATTCACGCAAGATGGGCTTTACCAGATTCATACGTGGATCTGCTTAATATAGGATTCCTTGCATGCTCAAAAGGTTCCATGTTGCGTTTTGGATGAAAATGGCAACGATGGTAAAAATTATTTTCGTTTTCATTTGATGGAGGATGAAATAGAATCGAGCATCTTTGTAGACCTGTCTGTCCTACATCGCTCGATATCAATTGAGAACCTCATAGAACTTTCGTAATGGCACGTGTGAAATCAAACGAGAAATTACAAATTCCTCTTTTTAAATGGCTTTTGAAGAAATCTTTTGGTAAAAGAAAATTCAGTTACTAGCATTTGATTATTAGCTTTTTTTGCCCCTTCAGTTGAAGGAAATTTTATAGTTAACGTTAGAGAAGATGAAGAAATCATGATTTTTGTAATAAAATTTGTTGTTGGGAATTAAAATAATGTTAACGGTAAATGACTAGAATGCCACCCACTGTTTGTTTCTGAAATGACAGAACTGCCACTGATCAATTTAAAAATGATAAGAATGCCACTCTATAAAATTTTCGGCAAATGACTGGAATGCCACTGTTTGTTTCCAAAATGACAAAACTGCCACTGATCAATTTAAAATGACAAAAATGCCACTGTTTTCCTTATCACATTTGAAAATGACAAACATGCCACTGTATATTTTTTATGTAGCATAGCATTATTTTATGTATATAGTATTATTTTATGTGTAGATCTTAATTTGCTTGCCACGACCTATACTGCCCTAGTCGCTTTTTGAAAGTAATTGCCGACTTTAAACATGATAATGAAATAGATTTGAGAGTATAGTTAGTAGTGTTATGATGTAGGTAAACTTTCATAAAAGTGGCTAAGCAAATGCCAAGCAAATGCTAGAAATAAGCTCGGCTAAAATGCACTAAAACAGTGGCAGTTTTTGTCATTTCCAAAAGAAACGGTGGCATTTCTGTCATTTTGAAATTGATCACTGGCAGTTTTGTGATTTCCAAAACAAACAGTGGCATTCTGGCCAGCATTTGCCGATGTAATTAACATAATAAAGTTCATAATAAAGTTAAAATGGAAAATTTCTGAAATAGTACCCAAATGATTAAAAGCGACCAAATGTCATAAAAAGTCTGAAATACATGAAAATATATTTAGCAACTGAAATGCCATCATGTATGATATTCTAAAAAAGATAGATATGGCAAATGCCTGAAACGCCACCGTATCAAAATGACTCAAATACCATAGTTTTTTTTTGGCAAATGTCTAGAATGCCACCCAAATTATCATAAATGACAAAAATGCCACAAAAACATATTTTAATGATGAAAACGCCAGAACCCCCTAAAAATTATCAAAATGACGAAAATGCCACGAGTTTTTGTTCACCGCCTTGTTCACCGCCTTTTTGAGAAAAAGCCCCCCAAAATGGTCAAAATTGCCAAATTTCTTCACCGCCTTTAGGGGGCTTTAGCGGCTTGGCATATTGAGGCTCAAGATGCGATGTGACATATTAAATAAATATAGTAGACTGAGGCTATTAGGACAGAAAACCCTATTTCCTATCGTAATAGCCTTGTTTCCTCTCAATCTTTAGAGTATTAATTAAGTCTAACTAGGATGAATCCTCTGAATACTCAATTAGATACTGATCCCCTTATGTAAAGTGGCAGAAAATTAGGTAGTGGCAGAAAAAGTCTTGGCAGTGGCAGAAAAGTCGTGGCATTTTCGTCATTTATGATAATTTGGGTGGCATTTCAGACATTTGCCGTTATAATTTTATGTATATGCTATTATTTTATGTATAGATCTTAATGTTGCTTGCCACTTGTACTGCCTTAGTCTCTATTGTTTGAAAGTAATTGCCGACTTTAAACATAATAATGAAGTAGATTTGAGAGTATAGTATTTGTTATGATGTTAAAGTTCATAGGACTTCGTAGGTAAGCTTTCATAAAAGTGGCTAAGCAAATGCTAAGAAATAAGCTCGGTTAAAATGCACTAAAAGAGTGGCAGCTTTGTCATTTCTAAAACAAACAGTGGCATTTCAGTCATTTGCCGTTAAATAAATCTGGATTGATAAGATTGATCTCTGAATATATTGTTGAATTGCCTTATTTTGGGCATCTAAGAAGATCTTATTGTGGCCTTTATGCGTTGCATTTGAGATCTAGGACTGTCGACGTTTGCGTGAGGGCAGGGTGTCTTCATTAACTTTGAATATCCAGCTTACTGTAGCTACATTGAATTCAAGAGCGTCCTATTTACGTTTCTCAGCTTTATAATCGAGTTTTTAGTGGCATCGTGGTTTTGTAATTCATTCATTCATAAATGCATTGTCATTGATTACGGTACTAACGTAGGTCGTGGCGTAATGGGTACAATGGCGTAATGGGTAACTATAGTAGGGTTGGGGCCATCCTAAAAAATGAAAACAATTTAATTGCTACTATCCTAATTCATCTAAATCACTGTCTTCACTCTCTTCCTCGCTCTCTTCATGCTCTTCTTCACTACTATCATCAAT
>Ga0209512_1003225_pt1 | contig 15819 bp, 8 predicted proteins | sample frozenSSSSmetaG_FD_184142 | JGI IMG/M metagenome (GOLD analysis project Ga0209512, IMG submission 184142) | Glacier valley bacterial and archeal communities from Borup Fiord, Nunavut, Canada, to study Microbial Dark Matter (Phase II) -... | ecosystem: Environmental > Aquatic > Freshwater > Ice >... | reverse complement strand
TCGAAAAGATCCTTAATGATCCTGAAAATGAAAAACGAATGTTGGCTGATTACCGCGAAATGATGATCCTTTTAGGCGATAAAGGAGCTTCGGAACGTGCTGCCACATTGATGATTAGTAAGTTAAAAGATTTAAAAATAAATATATAGATTTCATTAATTATTCATTCATATTTGGGTATGTTCAGTTTATTGAAAAAAGAGATTACCAGTTTTTTTGGATCGCTGACCGGATACATCGTTATTTTTGTATTCCTGTTGGCAACAAGTCTGTTTTTGTGGGTCTTTCCTGGAAATAACAATATTCTCGAGGGAGGATATGCTTCGCTTGATGCCCTTTTTTCTCTAGCTCCATGGTTATATCTTTTTCTTGTTCCTGCTGTCACCATGCGTTTGTTTGCTGAAGAGAAGCGCCTTGGAACCATGGAGCTTTTACTTACCAGGCCGCTTTCTGTTTTCCGGATTGTGCTGGCCAAATATCTTGCAGGTTTACTGTTGGTCACAATATCGTTGTTACCTACCTTGGTATATTTTTATTCCGTTTATTCGCTCGGCAATCCGGTTGGAAGCATTGATACCGGGGGAACCTGGGGTGCTTATATCGGATTATTTTTCCTGGCTGCCATTTATGTAGCAATCGGTTTGCTGGCTTCTGCCCTTACTGATAATCAGATTTTTTCTTTTATCCTTGCCATGGGCTTGTCATTTATAGCCTATCTCGGGTTTGATTTGGTGGGTTCCATGCAATTTCCATCGGCTATTCAACAACTTATAACAGGATTTGGTATCAACGAACATTATACTTCCATCAGTCGTGGAGTTGTCGATTCACGCGATCTGATTTATTTTCTGTCCACCATTTTCCTTTTTCTTTTCCTTACCAGCCGACTCATTTATTTTCATAAAATCAATCTCCGGAGAGAAATAAAACTGGGTGTTTGGGCTCTTACAATTGTTATTCTGCTCGTTCTACTGTCCGGACAGATGTTCTTTCGACTCGATCTGACGGCTGAAAAAAGGTATTCAATTACTACCGTTTCAAAGAATCTGGTTAAAGAATTTGCCAGCCCGGTAAATATTACGCTTTATCTAGATGGAGAATTGCCAGCCGGGTTTAGAAGGCTTCAAAAATCGGCTCAGGAAAAAATTGCAGATTACAATGTATATTCCTCTCACTTGATCAACCTGACGGTCATCGATCCTTATGAGATTACAGATGTCAAAAGACGAGATAAACTTTTTCTTGAGCTGGCCGATAAAGGACTTCAACCTACTGATATTTTACAGAATACAGAACAGGGTACTGTTACCAGACGCATTTTTCCAGGAGCGATTATTCAATATGGTAATAAGGAATTAAGTGTCAATTTGTTAAAAAATAATCCGGCATTACATGCAGAAGTGAACCTAAATAATTCAATAGAAAGTCTGGAATACGAATTTACAAATGCATTTTCGGAACTGATGAATACGGAAAAGCAAACCGTTGCCTTCTTGAATGGACATGGTGAATTGAATGAGTATGAAATTCATGATTTTGCTGAGGCATTGACTGAAAGATATACCGTTTCACAGGTCTCGGCTCAACAGCTTATTTCGAAAAGTACTCACATCAAAACCCTGATTGTGGCAAATCCCACCAAAGCATTTGCAGAAAGCGACAAGTTTTATATCGATCAGTATGTGATGAACGGAGGCCGTATTATGTGGCTGGTAGAGCCAGTGTCAGTGAGCCTTGATAGTTTGAGTACAGGATTAACGACTTTGGCTTTTCCGCAAAAGCTGAACCTGGATGATCAGCTTTTCAAATACGGACTCCGATTAAATGCCAACCTTGTTCAGGATGCTGAATGTTTGATGATCCCCGTCAATACTGCCCCTATTGGTCAGCCGGCCAAGTTTACTCCTGCCCCCTGGTATTTTTCACCCTTGTTGATTCCGTCGGATGATCATGTTATCAGTCGCAACTTAAACCGTGTGAAAGCCGAATTTGTGAGTTCAATTGATACCGTTGGGGGACAGAAACAAGTACACAAAACCGTTATTCTGGCAACTTCGGTATATTCGTTGGTAGCAACTACACCCATGGAAGTAAGTTTGGCAAGTATAAATAACCCGCCTGATCGTCGTCTATTTAGTCAACCTCCGCAATCTACAGGCGTGCTACTTGAAGGGATATTTTCTTCGGTTTTCAAAAACCGGATGGTGGATACGTTTGGTGTAAAGGCTTCCCAGGTAATTACAGAGAGTCAGCCAACCCGAATGGTCATTCTTTCGGATGGAAACCTGATCGCCAATAAATACAGAATTTCAGGTGGCAACGTAGAATTTATGCCATTGGGCTATGACCAGTATTCGCAACAGACCTTTGGAAACAAAGATTTTTTACTGAATGCAGTCATTTACTTGTGCGATGACCAGGGATTAATGGACCTTCGTTCGCGTGTATTAAAAATCCGCTTGCTAGACAAGGTCAGGATAAGGGAAGAAAAAACATTTTGGCAAATACTTAATGTGTTGATTCCTTTACTGTTAATTGCTTTATTTGGAGGAGTCTTTGCGTATGTTCGCAATCGAAAATATAAGTGTTGATTTCTTTTGTATAAATAATTGACGATCAATAGGTAGAAAAAAATCAAAGTTTGTATATTCGTGGTCTTCATATTTAAAGGAAGCAAAGCTGATTTACAGTCTTATAAGTTAAAAAGAAACTAAAACTCTAAAAAATAACCAATGAAATTTGTTGTTTCAAGTACCGAATTACTTAGTCATCTTTCTGCAATCAGTAAAGTGATCAATTCTAAGAATACCCTTCCTATTCTTGATAATTATTTGTTTTTGTTGGAAGAAAACCTTTTAACAGTTACTGCATCCGATCTTGAATCAACATTGATTACAAGTCTGGAGCTTGAGAACACAAGTGGAACGGGCGCTATTGCTGTTCCTGCAAAACTCATGAATGAAACTCTCAAGGAATTTCCTGAGCAGCCATTGACTTTCCAGATTGATGCTGAAACATTTGCCATTGAGATTTTCTCTCAAAACGGTAAATTCAGTATTGTTGGTCAAAATGGTGAAGATTTCCCTCAACAGCCTATTTTGAATGAGGCACTTGCTTCAACTATCAATGTCAATCACAGTGTACTGTTGAGCGGAATCAATAAAACACTTTTTGCCACTGCTGACGATGAACTCCGTCCTGTCATGAATGGTATTTTTATTGAATTGTCAACAGAAGATATCAAGTTTGTAGCTTCTGATGCACACAAACTCGTGCGTTACAAACGTTTCGATGCCAAATCTGATAAAGATGCCTCATTTATTCTTCCTAAAAAGCCGGCTTCTTTGTTGAAAAGCTTGCTACCTAAGGAAGATTTTGATGTAAAATTAGAGTTTGATGATAAAAATGCCTTCTTCACTTTAAGCAATTTTAAGCTCATCTGTCGTTTGGTTGAAGGCAATTATCCAAGCTACAATTCTGTTATTCCAACCAATAACCCAAATCAGTTGATTATCGATAGGGTTGAATTTTACAATACTGTTCGCCGTGTTTCTGTATTTTCAAATCAGGCCAGTAATTTAATCCGGTTGAAATTAACTGAAAACCAATTGGTTGTTTCAGCACAGGACGTCGACTTTGCAATTGCAGCTGTTGAACGTTTGAGTTGTCAGTATGAAGGTGAGGATATGGAAATCGGTTTCAAATCAACTTTCCTTCAGGAAATTCTCTCGAACCTTTCTGCAACTGATGTTAAGATGGAATTGTCTGATTCCACACGTGCCGGCTTATTATTGCCGTCTGAAAGCGAGCATGAAGAAGAAAACGTTTTGATGCTTCTGATGCCTATGATGATAAACGCCTGATAACAACGGGTTCATAAATATAAACCTAACAGTGAAAAGCTGTTGGGTTTTTTAGTTTTTACCAATTTGCAACTTCTAAATTATTGCTCATGAATCTGAATCTTAAGAATCCAATGGTTTTTCTTGATCTGGAAACGACCGGTATGAATATCGTAACTGACAGGATCGTTGAAATTGCGCTTATAAAAGTACACCCCGATGGAAAGGAAGAAGAAAAACAGTATCGGATAAATCCCGAAATGCCCATTCCTGACCTTGTAAGTAAGATTCATGGAATTTATGAGGAAGACATTAAAGATAAGCCCACTTTTAAGGAAGTTGCCAAAACCATTGCCCAGTTCATTGAAGGCTGTGATTTTGCAGGTTTTAATTCCAACAGGTTCGATATTCCATTGCTGGCCGAGGAGTTTTTGCGTGCCGATATTGACATCGACATGAAAAAGCGCAAGTTTATTGATGTTCAGGCCATCTTTCACAAAATGGAAAAGCGTACCCTTACGGCTGCCTATAAATTCTATTGTCAGAAACCACTGGAGGATGCTCACAGTGCGATGGCTGATACCAAAGCTACCTACGAAGTCCTTAAAGCACAGCTCGATCAATATATAGACACAGAATATGAAGATCATGCCGGCAAAACATCTAAACCAATTGTTAACGATATTCAGTTGCTAAGCGATTTTTCAGCTTATGATACCAATGTTGATTTTGTGGGCCGCATTGTATATGATGAAAAAGGTATTGAAATCATCAATTTTGGTAAAAATAAAGGAATACCTGTTGAAAAAGTCCTTCGTGAACAGCCTGGCTTTTACGGATGGATTATGAATAATGAATTTCCGTTATACACCAAAAAAGTGTTGACAGCCATTAAATTGAGAATGAAATAAAGAAAGTTTAAAGTTCAAAGTTGACCCTACTCCGAAAAGTTTCAAGTTTCAAGTTCAAAGTTTCAAGTTGCGTGCCGATCTGAGTGCAACTTTGAAATTTGTAGTCGCTCCCTGATCGGCACGCAACTTGAAACTTTAAACTTGAAACTTGAAACTAATATAACCATTGAAGAGATGAAGATTATATGTGTTGGCCGAAATTATGTGGCTCATGCCAAAGAGTTGAACAATGAAATTCCCGATGAGCCGGTACTGTTCCTGAAACCTGATACAGCCCAGCTTCGGAACAATGATCCTTTTTATATTCCTGAATGGTCGCATGATGTGCATCATGAAATTGAACTGATTGTCAGGATCAATAAGCTTGGGAAAAACATTGATGAAAAGTTTTCTCATCGCTATTACCAAGAGATAGGTATAGGGATCGACTTTACGGCACGCGATGTTCAGAATGAATTAAAAGATAAGGGATTGCCTTGGGAAAAGGCGAAAGCTTTTGATTATTCAGCAGTCATTTGTCCTGAATTTGTGAAAATTGATTCATTGCCCGATCAGTCATCCATTGGTTTTCGGCTCGATGTTAATGGTAAAACGGTGCAGCAAGGAAATTCAGCATTGATGATTTTCTCTATTAATAGCATTATCTCGCATGTTTCTAAATATTTTACATTGAAAATTGGCGATCTAATTTTCACAGGAACCCCGGCTGGCGTGGGTGCTGTAAAGATTGGCGATCGCCTTGAAGGATATTTGGAAGGGAATAAGAAGTTCGATTTTTTGGTGAAATAACCTTCCATTTTCAGGAAGCAGTTTCAAACTTTCCATTTTTTTTGCACCCTGTTTATGGGTTTTCCAAATTAATCAGTTACTTTTACGTTCGAAATGCTAATTCTTATTTTGCTTTCATTCAGTAACATAAGATTAAGCGGACCTTAACCAACAACTATTAATCATGAAAAACAAGAAGGGACTCTTGGTTGCAGTTCTGATTTTGTCTGTATTGTTCTTGTTATTTATTTTACTTGGTATAACCGGAATCCCCTCATTTCTTACTTCTGATTCCCAAAAGTATCACATTTCTATTGTCGATCGGGGCCAGGTTTTTATTCCAATCGATGCTGTCGGAGTTATTGAACCCGAAAATGAGGTGATATTACTTAGTCCGCTAAACAGTATTATTCAAAAAATAAATAAGGAGCCTGGAAGCCGCGTAAAAAAAGGAGAAGTGATAATCCAACTTGATCAAGAGCCTACCCTGAGTGAAATTGAACAAATCAGTGATCAGCTGGAGGTAAAGTCCAATTCGTTAGAACGTTCAAAGCTTGAAGGACAGATGTCACGCATTGATCTTGATTACTCGGTGGAAGTGAAAAAACTCAGGATTGCTTCGATTAAGGCACAATTGGCAGACGAAGAACAATTGCTCATAGTTGGGGGTATTTCATCGGCAAAAATTGATGAAACCAAGCAAAGCCTGGTATTGGCTGAGAAAGATATGGAAGTATTAATGCAAAAAAACGCCCTTCGTTTAAGGCAGTTGAGAACAGAAGAGGATGGTTTGAATTTGCAGATTGAAATTCAGAAAAAGCAGTTGGCTGATAAATTGGAACTGCTTGGTAAGGTAAATTTAAAAGCTCCGTCAGATGGAATAATCCTTTCGATTGCTGGAAAAGTAGGAGAGAAGGTGGGCAACGATAAGATGTTGATCAGCATGTCCGATCTTACTACATTTAAAATCAGAGGATCGATTGATGAGAAATATTCGGAATACATAAAAACCGGCAATTCTGTATTCGCTTTTCCTGAGAATGAAAAGCTGAATGGTACCATTGGAAATATTACTCCTGCCATTGCCGACAATAAAATTCAATTCAATGTTCACCTTGAGGTTAGCAATAATCCTAAACTGATTCCAAATCAGACCATTAAACTTCAGGTATTAAAGGCTATCAAAAATGAAGTGTTGCGCATTGCAGCTAACAATAAATTTAAAGCCAACTCCACACAAATCATATATATTCTCGATTCAGGTAATAGGATTCAACGAAGCGTAAACCTTGGAATTAAAGGCGGAAATTATCAGGAGATAATTTCCGGATTAAAATTAGGAGATAAAGTAATAACTTCAGATTCTCGATCTGTTTGGCATAAGAAAACCATTGACAAGAAAAAGTAGATGAGCACATTGATAAAAAAAATAAGGTTAACAGCGATCATTGTTTTTATTTCAATGATACTCTTGTCAGGTGTTAGCGCACAAGATACCATTCGGTATAGCCTTGATATTAATGATGTTGTGTCGCTGGCAATCGAACAATCTTACGATGTTAAGTATGCACAAAATACGAATGTAAATTATTACTGGCGCTATAAAAATTACAAAACACAAAACATGCCTAAGTTGGTTTTGTCGGGTGACTTGCCTACTTTTGTTAATTCAATTGAAGCGGTGAGTCAAGACAATGGCAGTACTGAATTCAGGAAAGTTCATAATTTAACTACCTCTGCCAGATTGTCACTTGCTCAATCAATTGCGTTGACAGGAACCTATATTTCTGCCTCCACTTCTGCTACCAGGTTTCAGGATTATATTCAAAATTCAACTCAGTTTAATGGTAGTCCCCTGTCATTTAGTTTTTACCAACCAATTTTTGCTATCAACTGGCTCAAATGGCAGAAAAAAACTGAACCCCTGGTCTATGATGAAGCACAGAGAAGCTATATTGAAACAATTGAAACAATTTCATTGAATTCCGTTTATCGTTTTTTTAGATTTTTATTGGTACAAACCAATTACAACCTGGCTGAAAGTAATTTGCTGAACAGTACTAATAACCTGATGATTGCTCAAACCAAGAAAGATATTGGGACAATTTCAGAAAATAATTATGCCCGCAATGAATTGGCTGTTCTGAATGCCCGCAAAGCTTTAAATAAGGCAAGAATGGATTTGAAGAATGCTGATTTTGAACTAAAGTCATATATTGGTCTTCCTCTGGATCAGAAAATTGAATTGAAAATGCCCCTGAATGCTACATTGTTTGAAATAAATCCCACTAAAGCATTGGAAGAAGCCAAAGTAAACCGAAAGGAAGGATCGGAATATAAGCGCAGGCAAATTGAAGCCGACCGTAATTTGGTGAGCGCCAAACGTGGTACCGGATTAAGTGCCACGCTGCAAGGATCATACGGATTGGCAAACAGGGCAAATACGATGGAAGGAATTTATAAGGATGCCCCCCTGCAACAATACTTAGGCCTTGAATTGAGTATTCCAATTTTAGATTGGGGGCATTCGGCATCAGCAGTTAAAATGGCTGAGTCAAGGCGTGACCTGGTTATTTATGATGTCGAGAAAGACCGTACTGATTTTGAGCGTAGCGTGATCGTTCAGGTTGAACAGTTTAGCCTGCTGAAAGATCAGTTGGTGACCACCAAGGAGGCCGATAAAGTAGCAGCCAATGGCTACCTGATTGCTTTAAAACTATTTCAAAATGGGGAAACTACCATTACCGATTTGAACATAGCGCTTTCGGAACGCGACAATGGCAAACGTGATTATATTTATTCTTTACAATCATACTGGGAAGCTTATTATAAATTACGGATACTTACCTTGTATGATTTCGATAGGAATGAAAAAATTGGATATGTAAATCCTTTACTTTCAAAGCAATAGATATTACTTTCAATTAATTTACTCCTCATAACCGGATTAATTAAATGATCTTCTTTCTAGCATATTCTAGTGTCTTGTCACAGCTAATATGACGCAGCGAGAGGTTACAATCTGAAAATATAATTTCAGGGTATTAAAACGTCAAAACGTCAAAACGTCAAAATGTCAAATTCAGACTTCCAAGACTTTCGCAAAGTATAGTGCTGCTATTTTAAAAACTGAGCAATAGATTGCACTATTTTAGTATTGATATTCAGTATTTTAAAACTCGCAAAGTTGCACCTGAACATTGTATTAATTCAAATATATTGCAGTATAAATTTGCGAGGAAAATAGGCTAAATTGTTGATTTATAGTAATAGGTCTTGGAAGTCTGAATTTGACGTTTTGACGTTTTGACATTTTGAGGCAGATAAAGGAATGTAAGGGCTTATGCCTATGCAATTTTTTTGTACAAAAACGTCACATGATCCGTGACACGACACTAATGTCAACGTTGAAATGTCGCAAAGTCATTTAAGGCCGTCAGGAACCATAATCGGAGTTTTATTGCGAGAGGGAAAGCTATTTTTAATAGTGACAATTCTGGAATGACACGGAGAAAACAAAAATCACGCTCTTTACTTTTGAAAAAAGCAATATACGCCTTCACAAACGTAGCACCTTAATTAACCTTTCTATTTTTCAACAGTTCTACCACCAAAGATATACTGGTCTATAGGTTGGTTGTGTGTAGAATAAGTGTACATTAAGTGTTGGTTGTGTGTAGATTATGTGTATTTGTAAATACAAGCAACACTTAAGCGACACTTATTCTACACACAAATTACACAAATCACATAAATAACAGAAGAAAAATAACCACACTCATAAAACTGCAATAATACTTCATGAATGGCACAATGCCTGAATCTTATGCTTCTCATATTTAGTAGTTTATATAAACTATCATTGGTAGAAACGGCCTAACAATGACGCGTTAATGAAAGCTATCTCGTTAATGGAGATGCTTTCTCTTGAAGCCTTAACGATCAAGTATCGTCAAGTGTAACATGTTTCAGGATGACGCTTTGAACATGTATTGCCAGTGCCAGATGCATCAATACAAAGCTGACACGACACGAGAAAGCAACAACCTGAAATTAAATACAGAAAGAATATTCAGGATATGCCCAAAAATTTGTACTTTTGTAATTCTTAATACCGGGGCTGACTGGTTTTGACAGCGGGTAGAAGAGGTATGTAAGCATGTCGGGCCTTGATCGCACAGCCCGTAAATCTCGGCGTTCACAACTCAATTGGCGAAAATAACTACGCTCTTGCTGCGTAACCGAAATTAAGTAGGTTACACTTCATTCCGGTATTAGATACTGGAACGAGACATCGCCCGGGTGCTACTTCCCTGAAGCGGCCCGATCAGGCGGTGCAAATAAATCGGGGATAGCGGAAATTAGGCTTCGGGATTTCTGCAAAATTAAGAAGATAAGGTAAAAGTCGGTAGCCCTGATCCTGCTTTTATTCGAAAATTAAGTCTGGGGATAAACATGTAGAAGGCATATTGCTTCCTCGTTTGGACGCGGGTTCGATTCCCGCCAGCTCCACCAACAAATACGAATGTCTAACTTTAGATGTTCGTATTTGTTTTATATAAGTTGGTTGTAAATGAAGTAAATAGACTAATTTTTCTGTTATCGAATTTGCACATTGCGTATGAATTAACTTTATACCGAAGTTATATTCAGTTGTTTGCAAATGTTTTTACACAATTGGTCATCAATTTCTTTGTGCCTTGCAACCGCTGATTGTTTCATAGTTGAAGGGTTTACCCAGATTGAATGGTTACCACCTTCCCGTAATAATTTACACCCATGTTGGGGCAAGTGTTTTTCAAAATCTTTCAATTTCATAGCGAAAAGATCAACTTTCGCTTTATAACTTTCCGTTTCGAATAATCCTTTTCAACCTGTTCCTTTTGAACTTCCAAAAAAAGCTTCAGCGCATCTTTCAGATTTAGCTCCAATTAATCAATAGTTTCACCCTGAGACATAACCGGAGGATATTCTTGTATTTGACCTACATAATAACCATTTTCTCCTTTTTCGACCAACATGGTTAATTCCATCTTTTTCATTATTAAACAGTTTTAAAGTTTGTAAAATAAAGGTATAAATTTAAGAGTTACAAATGATAGTCAATGTAAGGTTGCTATTTTTTTATTGCCAAACAATAATTACTTTCACACTCTCTATTGAAAATATTTAATAAATAAATCCAGCATGATAAAGTCTGTTTATTTACTTGCAGTGGGAGCTCTTTTGTTCTCATGTTCAAATCCGAAAACGACCAAAGAAATGGAAAAGAATTATAATCCCGAAGTCCGGAAACTTACTTCGGACCTCATGACTCCTGAAGTGCTGTGGAGTTTTGGGCGTATTGGTGAACCTGCTGTTTCACCTGACAAATCGACTGTGCTATACGCTGTTACAAACTATAACATTGAAGAGAATAAATCGTACCGCGAACTTTATACCGTGGGGGTGAAGGATGGTAAACCTGTTAGAATTACTTCAACACCTGACAAAGAATCTTCGGCAGCATGGAGACCTGATGGTAAGAAGATTGGCTACCTGTCGGCTAAATCTGGTGACATGCAACTTTGGGAAATGAACGCTGATGGTTCTGATCCTATCCAGGTTTCAGAAGTCAAAGGGGGAATTACAGGCTTTAAATATTCACCCGACGCCACCAGAATTTTATACACTGCTGATGTGAAAGCAAAGCCCGATGTCCATGATTTGTTTCCTGATTTACCCAAAGCCAATGCCCATCTGGAAAATGACCTGATGTACAAACATTGGGATGAATGGGTTCAGACAGTGCCTCATCCTTTTGTGGCTGATTATAAAAATGGAAAGATTGAAAATGCGGTTGATTTACTGGAGGGCGAAGCTTTTGAAAGTCCAATGAAGCCTTTTGGGGGTTTAGAGCAACTGGATTGGAGTATAGATGGGTTAACCATTGCTTATACATGTAGAAAGAAATCAGGAAAGGAATATGCCACTTCTACCAATTCAGATATTTATTTCTACCATGTTGAAACAAAGCAAACGGAGAATAAAACGGAGGGTATGATGGGCTACGATCAGAATCCTACCTTCTCGCCTGACGGTAAATACATGGCCTGGGAAAGTATGGAACGCGATGGTTATGAGGCTGATAAAATCCGGTTGTTTGTAATGAACCTGGAGACAGGCGAGAAAATAGATTATTCAATTGGTTTTGATCAGAATTCAAATAACCTTAGCTGGAGTGCTGATAGTCAATCAATTTATTTTGTGAGTTGCTGGCATGCACTTACTCAGGTTTACAGGCTTGATATTGCAGATAAAAAGATCAGCCCAATAACTACCGGGGTTCACGATTATGCCTTTATTGCCCAGGCCGGCGATAGGCTGGTGGGTGTCAAACATTCTATGAGCAAGCCTGATGAAATTTATTCCATCGACCCCAATACTGGAGCTGAAACAGAACTTACCTTTCTGAATAAACCCATTTTGGATCAACTTACCCTGTCGAAAGTGGAGGAACGATGGATCAAAACCACCGATAACAAAGATATGCAGACCTGGGTCATTTATCCACCTCATTTTGACCCGAATAAGAAATATCCAACGATTTTGTTTTGCGAAGGAGGGCCTCAATCCACTGTCAGCCAATTTTGGTCCTACCGCTGGAACTTTCAGCAAATGGCTGCCAATGGTTATATCATTGTTGCTCCCAACCGTCGTGGATTACCAGGTTTTGGACAAGAATGGCTTGAGCAGATAAGTGGTGATTATAGCGGTCAAAATATGAAAGATTACCTTTCGGCCATTGATGCACTGGCCAAAGAACCTTTTGTAGATAAAGATAAACTGGGTTGTGTAGGTGCAAGTTATGGAGGATATTCTGTCTATTGGCTGGCAGGACATCATGAAAAACGTTTTAAGGCATTTATAGCTCATGATGGAATGTTCAACCTGGAACAACAATACCTGGAAACAGAAGAAATGTGGTTTGTAAACTGGGATTTAGGTGGACCCTACTGGGATAAATCAAATGCTGTTGCCCAGCGATCGTACGCCAACTCTCCCCACTTATTTGTTGACAAATGGGATGCCCCAATTCTTGTTATTCATGGGGAGAAAGATTACAGAATATTGGCTTCTCAGGGTATGGCAGCTTTCAATGCCGCCGTGTTGCGTGGAGTGCCTGCCCAGTTATTGATTTTCCCTGAGGAAAACCATTGGATACTGCAACCACAGAATGGAATCCTTTGGCAACGTGTATTTAAACAATGGCTCGATAAATGGCTTAAGTAATTGTCCTACAAAACCCTGAAGGTTTTTAAAACCTTCAGGGTTTAAAACATTTACACTATTATTTGGTTCCTTTTTGTCCTCCAAAAATCATTTGCCTCGACTGGTTATTCACTTTGCAGATATATACTCCCGTTTGAACTTGCTGACCTCCTTCATTGGTACCATTCCACATTAAATTCAGGTGTTCATTTGTATTCCCAATGGCAAGGTTTTTAATTCGTTGTCCGGCCATGTTGTAAATATCCACTGTAATCTTTGCCTGTTGTGGATTCTGGATTTCAATGGTCATTTCTCCCATAAATGGATTGGGATAACATTTAAATTGAGCAATGTTCTGATCTGTTTCATTCAATCCAGTAGAAATTGTTTGTTGAGTGATTAAAATGGTTTGGGAATAGGCACCTGTAGCATTAAAGGTGACAATTGCTGTGCGGGCAGCTGGTGAAGAATTGGCATTGGCAATAAAGGCAAGTTTATTGCTCCCATTACCTGAAGCGGGGTTTACCGTAAGCCATGGTTGGTTACAACTGGCCGTCCATATTACATCAGAAGTTATTTCTACCGTTGCTGTGCTACCCTGTGCAGCTTCAACGTTGGCAGTAGTTTCCGATAACTTTAACTTAGCCATTTCAATTATATTTGTAAAATATTTCCATTCAGCAGCAGCAGCATACAGTTGAGATGACCCGTAAGGCACATATAATTTGCAGGCTTCCTTGTTTACATCATAAAAAACACTTGCAGCACGAGTTAAATCAATTGGGGTATTGTTATTGGCATATATGGATGTCAGATTTATGCAGCCAAAAAAGGCTCCCTCTTCAATTCTATTTACTGAGGATGGAATCGTGAGTGAAGTTAATCCGCTACAGCCAAAAAAAGCACTCATTGAAATCGTAGTAACAGAAGATGAAATCACCACTGATGACAATGAGCTGCAATTATAAAAAGCGTCCATTCCAATAGAAGTGACTGATGCCGGCATTACAACAGATTGTAATTGAGTGCATTCAAAAAAAGCTTCACTATTAATAGAAACAATTGTTGGAGGAATGGTGATAGAATTCAGGCCATTACATCCACTAAAAGTCGATTCTTGAATAGTAGTTAACCCTAATGGCAATTCAATTGATGTGAGGCTCTTGCATCCATAAAATGCTTTCGTCCTGATATTAGTTACCGAAGGCGGTATATCTATTGAAGTCAGACTTGTACAACCACTAAAACATCCATAGCCGATATCAGTCACCGTTGGCGGTATAACTATTGAAGTCAGGTTGATACAATTACTAAAAGATCCATTGCCTTTATCCCGTAGAAGGCCAATAGAAACCAGTGAAGAAGGTAATATCACTGAAGTTAGGTTTTTTAGTCCTGCTAAATTGTATGTATGGTAATCACCATAAGAGGGTGAAGGAATAGTATTTTCAGGATAATAATAAGGGTATGGCGTTAGGGTATCATAATAAGCGGCAATTGTTGCCCCTCCCATATCCAATATAGCCAACAAAGGCATTTCATCACTAATAGTTCCAATATCGCGGGCATCGATCGTACCGGAAATTATTAGATGAGCAATGGTTCTTTTTTCCTCGTAGACCAGTGCTGCACTTAATCCTCCTGGTATAATATTGACTGAAAGGGGAATGGATGCCTGTGAAACATGGATGATTTGGGAAGGTACACCTGTAGCATTTAAGGTGATAATACCTTTCCTGCTACTTAAAGCTACGTTGGCTTCAGTGCTAACCATAAGTGTATGGGAGCTGTTACCTGATGAAGGGGTTACCGTAAGCCATGTCTGATCAGAGGTAGCTTTCCATGCAAAATTGGCAATCAGGTGAAGGGTACTGTCAATGCCACCATTAACATCAAAACTTAAAGTAGTTGAATTTAATAGAAACCCCCGGGTGCCCTCAACAATAGTTGAAAAATCCTTCCATCCATAAGCTGTGGCATAGCGTTCTTTTGTTCCGAAAGGAACATGGAGCGTTGTAATAGTTTTGTCAATACCCTCAAAGACATTGTTAGCAGCATATAATGATAACGGGATCAGGTGATGGACTTCAATGGAAGTTAAGCTGCTGCAACGATAAAATGCCTCTTGTCCAATGGAAATAACTGTTGAAGGTATGGTAAGTGAGGTCAAGCCTGTGCAATCCGCAAAAGATCGAAATTGAATGGCAGTAACCCGGGGAGGTATGATCAATTCTCCGGTTAACCCGCTACAGCCATAGAAAGCAGATTCTCCAATATATGCAAGTGATGGTGGAAAGGATAATGTACCTGTTAAACTACTGCATGTATAAAATGCATAAGTACCTATATAAACAAGTGCTGAAGGAAGAGTTAATGCTTTTAAACTGATACAGTTATAAAATGCTGAAAATTCAATTGAATCAACCGATGATGGTATAACAACGGAAGTAAGACTGCTGCATCCATCAAATGTTCCGTATTTAATGGATGTAACCCCTTGAGGAAGAGTTATTGGGCCAGTCAGGCTGGTACAATCTGAAAAAGCACTTTCTCCGATAGAGGTAAGGTTTGGTGAAAGTGTTAATGAAACCAGTGAATTACAGCCGGAAAAAGCATCGTCTCCAATGGAAGTGACCGGTGATGGAATAGTTACTGACTCCAGCGAGCTACAATCAGAAAAAGCATAATTTCCAATGTACCTCACTGAGGATGGAATATACACTGTCACCAGTCCCCTGCAATATCTAAAGGTTGAAGATTTAATTGAATCAACTGATGATGGAATAGTTACCGATGTCAATCTGTAGCATTCGTTAAAAGCATCGTTTCCAATTGAAATAACCGATGCGGGAATAGAAATTGATGTCAAACTTTTGCAGCTACCAAAAGCGTATGGATGGATGGCCGTAACTGATGATGGTATGGAGAACGAGGTCAAACCAGAACATCCAAAGAAAGCACGAATTCCGATTGCCTTGGTAGATAAAGGAATCAGTACCGATTTTAAGGATATTTTATGACTTCTCACATCTTTAGTTGCGTCATAA
>Ga0209512_1003223_pt1 | contig 15834 bp, 15 predicted proteins | sample frozenSSSSmetaG_FD_184142 | JGI IMG/M metagenome (GOLD analysis project Ga0209512, IMG submission 184142) | Glacier valley bacterial and archeal communities from Borup Fiord, Nunavut, Canada, to study Microbial Dark Matter (Phase II) -... | ecosystem: Environmental > Aquatic > Freshwater > Ice >... | reverse complement strand
CGTAAGTGATCCCAAGCGGAATACGGTTTGTGGCTTGTTCGGCACATCAAGTTCTAAATTTGCCATTCCATAACCCCTACTAATCAAAGGTTTACCGTCTCGCGCCACGAGAATTGAACCACTAAAGCGATTCACTTTCACAGCAGCATTTATGTACTCTTCAGCTTTGACAACAATCTGCTGTGCGGGTTGCGATGCAGCAGAAGTTCGCGCCGGAACATAGTGAATGAACAGCAAACACAAGACGATTAGCGCGACAAAACGATTCACGCGATTGAAATCTATACGCATAAAATTCATCCTCTAAAGTAATGAAGGCATCGAATTAAGTGTTAAGCCATCGATATAGTGTTGTCAGTTTTCCTTATTTAGGCAATGATTACCTGATCAAGCGATCGTCTTAGCGATCGTGGTGTTTCAGTCCCATATCCAAACCGAACCACTAGATCGGGACGGCGATCGCCAATTCCTAAATAAGAAGCGAATTGAGGGCGCAAGGTAGAAACCTCAACGGGCTGGTTCAAAAAAGCGTTTTTGATGCTTAGAGCCGTAGCTTGCAGAGCGAATCGTTCGTAACATCGTCCTGTTTCTATCCAATGCTCCTTGTCATTGCGATCAGATACAAACACAGCAATACCCGCAGAACTGCGAATTTGTTTGGCATATTTGTCATTCTCGTTTTTGGCACTAAAAAACAAATTAAACATCTTCGCTCCCAACCATCGGGGAACAACGGGATTTCCTGTAGACCCTGAGAATAATCCATCGCCTTGACTCACGGCTTCGTCATAACCAAATCGAATCCAAGTTTCCAGTTCATCAACAAAGGGGCGATCGCTCATTTGGGTAGTATTGGCTTGAACCACATACTCAAGGATTTTCTCGATTTTTTCGGTTTCTGTAATCAATAAAACAGAAACTCCATTGCCCTTTCCCGCAGTTGCGAGGGATTTTAAATCTTCATTACTTAATTTTTTACCGTCATACTCGGCTCTCGTACATTGGCGTTTCGGAATTGCCTCAAAAAGTGGAGAAGTAAGAACTTTTGCAGGTTCTAAATTCACTTTCACCATATCTTCAATCTTAGAGTCAAAACTTACTTCTCCATACTTGCCAAAAGCTTGCGCTGCTTGAATCAAATTCTCAGTGGCACAGCCCAGACTGACATAGAGATGATGCCTGTCAGGATCGACCGCAGGGCATTCTCTCGTCAAATCTGGCAAGATTGAAATGGTCTGATCTTCGATTCTAAATTTCCAACATTGCGTATTATGGCTTGAGGCTGCAAGTGTGGCATAGCGAACTAGTTCGCGATTGATGGCTAATGAACCGATTGGCGGATTTTCTGTAGTATTTCGCCATGTATTTCGCACAGCTTCTTTGTATCGATTAGCAGCATTTTGAGAAGTTCCAATTGCATAGGCAGCCGTGCCACCTATCAAGGCAGTAATGGCGAAAATAGTTTGTCGTCGAGTTGACATATCTAAGATTTCACTCCATGATTCAGTACTCGAAATCAATTATTCAGGGAATCACCACAATTTCCGCGACGAGATAGGCGGTGGAAATCCAAGAACCTTCCTCTAGGGTTGCGCCTAAGACAGCTTGGATATTTTGGAGTGAGGAATTTGTGATTTGAACATCCAGCACTGCCATAAATGCACCGAGCATACTAGCGGCGACTCCAATCCAGATTTTTAAGGGAACATAGTTTGGTGGGCGAATAGAAGTTTGGCTTACTGATTTCATCGCAACGACAGCCATCTTTGGAGATTGGGCTTACAAGCTAAGTATTCACGGGTACAGTAAGCGTAGGCATTTTTTTTTAGTATAAGAATTAATGGAATCGGGATTTATGGGGGCAATATACTTCAAATTGGCCCTGACATAACACTCACCTAATTGATCGAAAGTGAGAGGTCGGACGGGGTAGGCTAATTCATCTCGTAATCCTTTTACCCGCAACCAAGGCAAACCATCGCTGTCAAAAGCGATCGCATCATCAGAGGGATCGGGACGATTGGGTTTACGTGGACTCTGATTCCCTTTAAAAACCGTAGTCATAATCGCGCCCCTTTCAATTCGCGATCGCACTTCTCCATTCGGGGTATATCGACAATTTAAGGCGTAATCTCGCGTTTCCGAATTCCTTGGCTGCACGACTAGCCATTTGTCAATGGTATAAAATCCACGATTGCCCTGTTGAAAAGCGGTTTTAAAGTCGCCATTTTGATCGGGATTGGGTACATCAGCAGTTTGGGCGATCGCCTTTGCATTATCGAAGTATGGTGGACTTCCTGATAAGAAAATCACCCACAAAACAAAGGATTTAAGTGATTTCAAGTTTACATTCATATTTTTTCTATTCAACTGACTTTAGCTCGGCTCTGGTACATTGCCGTTTCGGAATTGCCTCGAAAAGTGGAGTTTTAAGCTCTTTTGCAGGTTCTAAATTCACTTTCACCATATCTTCAATTTTAGAATCGAAACTTACTTCTCCATACTTACCAAAAGCTTGCGCTGCTTGAATCAAATTTTCAGTGGCACAGCTCAGACTGACATAGAGGTGATGCCTGTCAGGATCGACCGCAGGGCATTCTCTCGTCAAATCTGGCAAGATTGAAATGGTCTGATCTTCGATTCTAAATTTCCAACACTGCGTATTATGGCTTGAGGCTGCGAGTATGGCATAGCGAACTAGTTCGCGATTAATTGCAGATATCTCGGCAGGCGGATTATTAGTGGCATGTTGCCATGTGTTTCGCACAGCCTCGTTGTATCGACTAGCAGCATTTTGATAAGCTCCCACTGCATACGCAGCCATACCACCCGCTAGTGCAGCAGTGGCTAAAATAACTTGTCGTCGAGTTGGCATCTGCTAGATCTCACTCAGGGTCATTCAACGGAGACTGTAATGCTTGAAGCCGCGCCTGTAGCTGGGCGATTTCCTGCGCCATCTCTAGAACCATTGCTGCTCCAACCAGATTGAGTCCTAAATCTCGACGCAACCGCAAGATTTGAGCAATGCGCGCAATTTCCCGTGAGTGCAGCATTGAGCCGATCGGTTCAATAACTCCTACTTGCACAAATTGCTCAATCACAATTGTTGAGGTTTCCGTCACCCAAGCGGCATATTCAAACGTATAAAGTTGATCGCCTTCTGGAGAAACAACCGTTGTGGAAAGGCTAAATTCGGTCATAGTGTCACCTCTTCGATCTCAGAACGCGGGTTAAAACTGCTATTTGCCTGAATCTTTTCATAGCAATCCTGCTCAAGCTGACTCAACTCCTTCGGAGAGACAATCTGGAGTTTGACAATCAAATCCGTTCGGCTTCCTTTCGGCAATGTCCACCCTTTGCCTCGCAGCCGCAACGACTGCTCAGAACGTACCCCTTTTGGAACAGTCATCGTCACGCGACCTTCTGGTGTGGGCACTTGAACTTGAGCGCCTAACACTGCTTCATCGGGGCGAATGGAAATTTCGCAGGTCAGGTTATCACCCGAAAACTGAAAAAATGGGTGAGGAAAGAGGTCGATCGTTAGATATAAATCACCTCGCTGTTGCGAAAAAGGGCTAGGACGACCTTTGCCTTTCAGCCGAATCCGGCTACCGGGTGTAGCCCCTGCGGGAATGCGAACATTGATGGTTTCATCGTCTAACTGCAACCGTTTTTGAACTCCATGAAAAGCTTCTGAGAACGAGAGCGCGATCGCGGCTTCTGTATCCGGTGCAGGTGCTCGACTCCGAAAGCTAGCAAAGTCATCTGACGGTTGAGCCGAGGTGCGGTATTGCGATCGTCCTGCTCTAGCTCTGCCGCCTAACAAATCATTGATAAAGCTATCAAAGTCATCGTATTGATCAAAGTTGCTAGAGGGGTCAAATCCCGCTGAATTTGCAGTTGTTTCTTCAGGCGGCGCACTGCCTGCTTGCTTCCAGTGCTGTCCAAATTGATCATACTTCTCGCGCGTTTCAGGGTCGGACAAAACCTCGTTCGCTTCATTGATATCTTTGAATGTCTCCTCAGCTTTTGGATTGCCAGGATTCACGTCAGGATGATGTTTGCGGGCAAGCTTACGATAGGCTCGTTTAATTTCTTCAGCGGTTGCAGTTTTGCTGATTCCCAGAAGAGCGTAGTAGTCTTTAAAGTCAGTTGCTGTAGGCATGATTTAATACTCAAAATCCGATGATGCTTGCGATCTCGAAGAGATATCTGCTGGAGCAGATCGCACTCTCATTCATTAACTGAGATCTTGCACCTGATTAAAACTCCCTCGTTGCTGGCATTCACCCGCCCGTGATTGAAAATCACGGTCTAACAGTGCGGAGTCCCCTGAAGGGGCTGAATACCTTAAACCTTCTCCCAGTCCCTTTAGGGGACTTCGCAAGGCTAGCCCCGACTTTTAGTCCGAGGCGGGACAGAATCGCAGCGAAGAGGCGGGTGCAAGATTTCAGTTAACCTTCATACGCTGTTTTTACTCTCCTTGGTTTCGACTTCAGTGCGGTTTTTGCCGAGTAGATGCCAGCTACGATTCCCAAAATGTTTGCTATCCAAGTATGCCAGTCAGGACTGTACCCAAAAACGACAATCATTTTGCCGAATAACACAGCATTGATGATAAGACTACAAAATGCTGTGACGAGAAGATACATGATCAGGAACAGGAACACTGCTGTGAAATATCTCATGAGTGCTGATACTGACTTACTTTCATATTAGGTTTCAGTTAACTTTTTGGGATGTTGGGGCATTTTCACGAGGCGAAATACAGAAATCAGTGCCAGTAAGCCAGGAGCCGCAAGCCACACCCAGAAACCAAAAAGCGGCTGGTTCAGTGTGAGTTTAGCGATGCCACCACTATCAGCAGGTAACGTGAACCAAAATGCTGATAATGTTCCCCCAAAACCGATGATCACTGAGGCGAGTCCAGCTATTGCCGAGAACTTATATTGCTGCCTCATGAAGAGTATGCAACATAGTCCATAGATTGGATTGGCAAACCAACCGATCGCTGGAATTTGCAGGAAAAGCAATCCAATAATTCCAAAGATAGTCAGTTCCGCTCCCTTCATTGCGTAAACGTGAGTGGGATTCACTGTAGGAGCGATCGGCACTACATTAAACAATAGGCAAGGCAGCGCGAGTGCTATTCCATATAGCAAGAGCGACAATCCCAAAAATATAATCCTATTCTTCATGAGTTACACTCCCATATCTAGCGCTTACAGGGAAAAAAGGCATGGGTGAGTATTCAAACTCCGATTATTCTGCGATCGGAACATCATTGATCAGCGATAAATTTTCTTCATCACCAAGTTGTTCAACGATTAGATGATCTATGGCTGGATTGTTGGGAGTGTTCGTCGCTGCTGGCTGATCGATCGGAGAGTGGTCAGTCTCGGCTCCTGCTTCAGCTTCGGCGCTTAACAGTGCATTGCCTCCTGCATAATGATTTTGCCCTACGATCGCTTGTAGCGCTTCGGCAGCAGCCTGATTAGAAACCGTTCCTTGAGCCAACATTGATTCGTCATTCATGATAGAGAACTCCTAAACTACAGTGTGTGGATCGATGCTTCATTGCTGGGTTGGATCGTCACCAACCTGAATGATTAACTTGCCAAAGTTTTCTCCTTGCAGCAGACCGATAAAGGCATTGGGCGCAGCTTCTAAACCTTTTACGACATCTTCTTTGTACTTGAGCTTCCCTGCCTTTAACCACTGAGAGACATCTTGGATAAACTCGGCATAACGTTCTTGGTAATCGCCCACCAGAAACCCCTTGATCAGCGCCCTTTTTACCAGTAGCGGTAATAGATTCGGTCCTGGAGGTAGCTTTTCGGCATTGTACTGAGAGATCAGACCCACTAAAGGAATTCTGGCTTTCAAATTGATCTGTTGCAGTACTGCTTCTAAAATTGCCCCTGCCGTGTGATCAACATAGATATCAATCCCGTTAGGGCAAGCAGTTTTTAAGGCTGAATCCAAATTTTGAGTTTTGCGATTAATGCAGGCATCAAATCCTAATTCATTCACAACGTAATCACATTTTTCATTGCTGCCAACAATGCCGACTGCCCGACAGCCTTTGATTTTAGCAATCTGACCTACCACTGAACCGACTGCACCAGAAGCAGCAGAGACTACAACCGTTTCGCCTGCTTTGGGTTTGCCAATGTCAAGCAGTGCAAAATAGGCAGTCATTCCGGGCATTCCAGTAATGCCTAAAGCATAAGAGATCGGAACTTGATTGGGATCAAGCTTTCTCAAGGTTTCGCCTTTTGAAATTCCATACGCCTGCCAACCGTCATAGCCCACGACGAACTCTCCTGCTGAGAATTGAGGATGGTTTGACTTCACGACCTGGCTGACGGTGCTCCCCCCCATGACTTTGCCTAACTCGATCGGAGTTGCATAAGATTCACGATCGCTCATCCGTCCCCGCATATACGGATCGAGAGACAAGTAAATCGTGCGGCTGAGTATTTCTGCCTCTCCTGGCTCTGGAATTGCCGTTTCGACCACGGCAAAGTCACTTTCTTTTGGTTCCCTAATCGGGCGATTTTTAAGCAGAATTTGTTGATTCATTGACCTGGACATAGATACCTCTTAACTTCAAGACTCAGTTGCAGCATAGAACGATCGCGCTTGTGCGAGTAACTGATCGTCGGTCATGTGTTGTTCGTTGACGATGACGGTACCAATGACTTTCTGCGCGAGATCGGGGTGATGGTCTTTGAGATCGACCAGCAGATGATCCATTGCGCTGCTTGATCCAGTGGAGCTACCAAAAATCAGAACCTTCTCTGCACCCCTCAAGGTCTGCGCTACTGCTTCGTAGAAAGCTTTGAGTTCTGGCTGACGCTGACCATTATTTTCTTCTGCAACATAGTGCAGGTGCCGATGTAGACCATCAGGATCGTAAGGCATGATCCGCTCTGGGACTGAGCCGTGCAGTTCCGTCTGATAAATCCGAGCTTCACGATGATCAATCACGACCAGCAGGTGAGTTCCCTCGGCGACTGTTGCTAGGTCAGGTACAGCCGATCGCTCTAGAAAGTGGCGAATCTTTATCAGTTCTTCGATGTCAGATAAATCTTTATGCTTTGGAGGATGAACGGTCAGCGTCTCGCCATGTCGTGTAAATTTTAGATTGCCGTTATGCTCCTCCTCTACGTCGGCGATCGAGTTGAGCAGCGATCGCACATCATGCCACTGAAGGTTTCGGGCGGCGGGGTGCTGAAAGAGAGCTTTGTAAGTCGTTTGATGAGTGCCGGACATTTGGCTATCCATTCTGTTCTCCTTCCCAATATTGCTAGGTTCCTCTATAACTTTGGACAACCGCTGTTTGAGTTACTGTGTGAATTGATTGATTACGAGACAACTTGTTATCAAAAGCGATAAAAACTTGAAGGTGCAAGATTAATCTGCGATCGCAGTTTTTTGCACCAGATTCTTTAACTCAGATTTTGCACCAGTCTATTCGCTGCGGTTCTGTCCCGCCCGTGAATGGAATTCCGGGCTAGCCTTGCGAAGTCCGTTGAAACGGACTGAACCTCAAACCCTCTCTCAGTCCCTTGAGTGGACTTCGCACCGTTAGACCGTGATTTTCAATCACGGGCGGGTGAATGCCAGAAACGAGAGCGTTTTAGTTTAAGTGCAGGATCTCGGTTAACGCTCTGACAGTCTAAAAACCGCACGAAAGATTAGTGAATCCGACTTATATAAACATCGGAAGATCTGGAAGCATTTGTTTGGGTAACGATTTATCTCATAATCAATCAATTCACGCAGTAACTCAAACAGGGGTTGCTCAGAATGGAGAGATCATATCATCTTAAAATTTTGTCCAATTAATTTAATAGATAGATTAGGAGCCTTAACGATGAACTGGAAAACATTGACGATCGCATTCATCTCCACAGTAGTATTGCTGTTTGCCGGAAATGCGATTGCACAAACTGACCTCAACATCAATAATACCAATCTGATTCGATTGGGGGGAAGCGTCACGGTTACAGAAAAGCAAGTTGTAGAAAATGCGATCGCGATTGGTGGCTCGGCGATCGTCCAACCGAATGGACGGGTGACACAAACTGCGATCGCGATCGGTGGAGATGTCATCCTCAATCAAGGCGCACGGGTAGATGGGGATGCCTATGCGATCGGGGGCAAAGTCGTACAGGCAGAAGGAGCCACAATTGGCGGCTCAAACGGCACATTCAACAATCATTCTGATGGACAAGGCATGATGGGAATGCACCGCGAGCAAAACTACTTTTTGCCGATGTATTTCTTTCACGCTAGTCTTCGGATTTTCTCGGCGATTGTCGGTGCTATTGTTGGCATCATTTTGTTACGCACCGCACCCTCTTTTCTACCGAATTTAGCCGCTACCGTGCGCCAATATCCAGGTCAAAGCGCATTATGGGGGATGGGAGCAATCGTTACCTTTGTTGCCCTTAATATTTTCTTGGCAATCTCCCTAATTGGCATTCCACTGATTCCACTTCTCAGCGTAATTTTCAGTCTGACATCATTAGTTGGGGCATTGGGAATTTCACTATTTGTTGGTCAACAAGTGGTGAAAAACGATCGACAAAGCAACGTGTATCGGTTCTTAATCGGGCTGCTGATTATCACACTACTTGCGCTGATTCCATCTGTCGGCGGGATTGTCATATTTGTGGTGAGTCTGTTCGGTTTGGGATCGCTCTTTACCTGGAAATTTGGTAAGGTACAACCGCCGATCTTGGAGTAACTTCAATCAAGTCGATCGAATGATCTTTACAAAATTTTTTAGGTAGGGCTATGCGGTCTGATTCAACTACTCCCAAACAGAACAGTGCAGCACTGTGGATTTACTTTGTCGTTAGTTTTGTGTGGTCATGGTCGTTTTGGCAACTTGCAGTCCTAACGTATCCTGTATTGAGTATCGTTGGAGGCTTCGGTCCAATGATTGCAGCCTATGGCGTGACAGGGTGGCAATCCGGTCGAGCGGGCATTTGGGCTTTGCTCAAACGAGGAATTCGGTGGCGGGTCAACTGGCGCTGGTTTATCGTTGTTTGGACATTACCTGCTCTGGTTTTGTTGATGGCTTTGGGATTGCATGGGATCTTGGGTGGAGCATTGCCCAACTCTCCGGCTACTGGGCGCTGGGGGTTGGCGATCGGCAATTTTTTCCTAGTGATGCTGTTTGGCGGTCCACTGGGAGAAGAATTTGGTTGGCGCGGATATGCTTTACCCGCTTTTCAGAGAAGGTTTAGTGCCTTTTGGTCGAGTGTGATTCTTGGAATCATTTGGGCATGTTGGCATCTACCGCTATTTTTCATATCCGGCGCAGTGCAACATGAGTTACCGTTTGGATTGTTTTTGCTGAATACAATAGCGCTCTCCATCCTATTCACCTGGGTCTACAACAACACATCCGGCAGCATCTTGATGTCGATTTTGCTGCATACGGCAATAAATGGCTGGGCGTGGGTGATTCCGATTTTGCCCAGTGCTGCTGATAGCTTGCGACCTTACGCGATCGCGACAGCATTGCTCATAATCATTGCTGCCCTGATCGTGTTGGTCTTTGGAGCGCGAACGTTAACAGGACAGGTCGATCGAGCCACTTCAAGCCGATTAGGGAGGCAATGTTGAGAAAGACTTGAGTAAGAAACTGGTTGTAAAGAAAAGCAAAGAGAACCAGGATGGAGATTGGAGAGGATCTATTAAGGAATAGACGTTCTCTAATCGGATCAAGGTTACTCAAATAAAGTCGATCGAAAGCTATTTATTGTTTGAGGCACTCTTCTATGAAACCAGATTATCTGATTGTCGGTAGTGGTTTATCTGCATTGGTCTTTGGTGCTTTGATGGCAAACTCAGGCAAGACCGTACAAATCCTTGAGGCTCATGAGCATCCCGGTGGCTTTGGTCATACATTTACAATGGCTCAGAAATATACATTTAATGCCCAATTTCATTACGTGTGGGATTGTGGTGAAGGACAACTGGTCGATCGAGTCCTCAAAAAGCTGGGCTTAGATCAGGAAGTAACCTTTGAGCAGTATGACCCGAATGGCTTTGACCATATGCGAATGCCGGGACATGCGTTAGATATTCCCTCGGAACCAGAGGAACTGATTCAGCGATTATCAAAGCTGTTTCCGGCACACAGCGATCGCATTCGCCAATTTGTCAACGACGTTGAAAAAACGGGCGCAGGTCTGAAAAGGCTGGCTCCTCCCGTAAAGCCCATTGAACTGCTCAAACACGCCGGTGAAGTCGCTTGTGCAGTCCAATATCTCAACAGCACGCTTCAAGATGTATTTGACAAGTTTCAGCTACCCCAAGCGGCTCAAACTCTATTAGCGCTGCAATGGCTTGATTTTTTGTTGCCGCCAAATCAACTCTCGTTCTATGCCTGGGTTGCATTGTTTCGAGGTTATCAAGCGGGTGCGTTTTACCCAACTCAGCACTTTGAGCAGGTGATCAATTCGCTCGTCAACGTGATTGAATCTCACGGAGGGAAAGTATTACTCAACCAGGAGGTCACGAATTTTAGAGTTACCAATAAAACCGTCACGGGAGTGGAAGCGATGGATCTTACCACCCATCAAACTCACGAATTTACAGGCAACACCGTGATCTGCAACATTGATCCCCAAAGAGCCGCCAAAATGATTGGTGAGGAAAAGTTCTCTAAAACAGTGCGCCGAAAGCTCAACTATGAGTATTCAGCATCTAACTACATGGTCTACTGCGTCGTTAAAGACCTTGATTTGCGAGACTATGGATTTGGCAAGTGGAATGTCTCTCATACCGGGCATCAGGATCTAAATGAAGCCTTTGCTCAGATGTATGAACACAATGATTTTTCTAATCCTAGCTTTGCCATCACAACGCCCACTTTATTGACAGAAGCGAGTCGGGATTGTCCTGAAGATTGTCAGATTGTTGAGTTCCTCACCGTTGCCAACTACGACTACTTCAAGAAACTGTGGGATCGCGATCGCAAAGCCTATCGTCAGAAAAAGCAAGAAATCTTAGATGCCATCCTGGATGTTGTCGAAGAACACTATGTGCCAAATTTTAGAAAGCATATGGTTTTTCACATCACAGGTAGCCCTACTACCAATGAACGTTTTTGCTGGTGTCCCAACGGAAATTCCTACGGCTCTAGTCTGACACCGCGCAACATGGGACTGGGACGGCTAAATCATGAAACCTCCCTCAACCAGTTCTATTTTTGCAATGCCTCATCGGGCTATCCCGGCTTTGCCCCCACATTCTGGACAGGAACACTACTCTATCAACGGTTGTCCGGCGACGTGCTTCTAGATAACAGCTAGACGGCAATACATACTATTCATTTCATAAACTCAGAGGTCAGCCATGAGAATTGCAGTAATTGGTGGTGGAGCCAGCGGTATGACGACAGCCTACCTCCTCGATAAACAAAGGCATCATGTCACCGTGTTTGAACGGCAGCCCATCTTAGGAGGACATATTCGGACACTCAACCACAATGTTCAGCCTGACCAAGCAGCTTGCAATCAGCGGTTAGAATGTGGAGTGCTAGAATTTCCGAGCGTCTTTCACACCTTTATTGCACTCATGGAAGAGCTAGGGGTAGAACTAAAACCCGTCAAAGTTGGTTCAGCCCTGTTCCCCAAGGATGGCAGCCACTTTTTTTCGGGGGTTATGACCAACGAAAACTGCACAGGCATCCAACGTCTGATTGAATATCTGCGATTTGATCTGATCCATGCTCGTTCCGCTGGATTATGGTTGAAAACACGATTTGCTGAAATGGAAGATTTCTACGATCAACCGCTGTCGAAGTATGTCAAGAGCAAAAGTATTAGCAATACCTGGCTAAAGTTGCTGACGATGTATAGCTACTCAATGCCGTTGGAACTGATTGATAACTTTCCGGCAGAACTGGCGATTCCAATGTTACGCGACTATATTGCGGTCAAGTGGCTCAGAATTGCAGGGGGGGTCTATTCCTACATTGAAAAAATTCTGGAGCGTTTTAAGGGTGACATCTTGCTGAACGTGAAGATTGCCAATATTTCTAGAAGCTCGGATGCGGTCACGATCGAGCAACTAAGGGGCGAAATCCAGACTTTTGATAAAGTTGTGTTTGCCACGCCACCTGACCAAGTGATGGCGCTGTTAGCTGACTCAACAGATGCGGAGACCAAACGCTTTTCAGCTTGGAAAGCTAACGATGTAATCACGACGGTTCATCAGGATCATTCCATGTACAGCAATCAGAACGTTCAGCATCCCTCAGAATTTGATTTCTTTCAGACAGAAAACCAATGGGGATATAACAGCTACTTAAATCAGCTTTGCGGCATCTTGTCACCCCAGCAATATTTTTTATCATTCCACTTAGAGGAATTGATCGCTAAACGCTGCATCATTCACACCCAGAAGCATCATACGCCGCTGTATACTGTTGAATCTTTTCGATACCGAGATGAAGTCGTTGCGACCAATGGAGAAAATAACACCTACCACGCGGGCGCTTATCTAGGCGATGGCTTACATGAAGGAGCGATCGTATCTGCCTTTCGGGTTGCTCAACTGATTGGTTAAGCCTTGACTCTATTCAGAAATGACGATCGCCCTCTTCGAGTCAATGTATGAAAGATGTAAATCGAGTAGGATCTGTGACTTCTTCAAGAAATTACAGATATAGAGACTTTCACTGACATCACGATTTATCTCGTAATCAACCGATTCAATCAGTAAATCGAACGATCGCTCTTCACAGTATAAGCAACACCATCTTTAGGATCTCCCAACAATATTGCCGCGATCGCTCCGTTTTTCTGAAGAGACTGCAATTTAGCTCGGAGACTTGCCCATGCCCACATTACTTATTGTCTGTCCCAATCGACGGTATCACCTATGAGCATTTCTCTGAAGTTTAAAAAGTTGAAACGTCTTAGCTTACCCAAGCTGAATCCTTGGTTACTGGGCTTACTTGTATTGGTCTCGGTGGGTGGCATTAGCGGTGTCGCTTACAACCAATTTGTTGTAGTGCCCAAACAGCAAGCAAAAAACAAGGTGCAAACGGCGATCGTCGAGCGGAGCAATCTTACGATCGCCGTTTCTGCCAATGGAACTGTGCAACCTGAGCGATCGGTGAATGTCAGTCCCAAAACATCGGGAATTTTGAAGCAATTGCTGGTCAAAGAAGGCGATCTCGTCAAAGAAAACCAGATACTTGCTTACATGGATGACACGAATCTTCAGGGACAATTACTTCAGGCTCAAGGGAACCTCGCGGCGGCGAAAGCCAATCTAGAAAAGGTGATCGGAGGCAACCGACAACAAGACACGGCTCAGGCAAACGCTAAATTGCAGGACTCTCAATTTGCGCTTCGCCTTGCCCAAAATGATTTGCAGCGCAATCGAGCCTTGTCTCAGTCGGGAGCGATCTCCAAACAGACGTTTGATACAGCACTGACGACTCGCGATCGCGCTCAAGCTCAAGTCAAGCAAGATCAAGAAGCGCTGAATCTCTCTCAAGCAGGATCACGATCGGAAGATGTTGATCAAGCTCGTGCCCAGATGGTAGCGGCTCAGGGAGCGGCACAAATTATTCAAACCGACCTCAACGACATGGTGATTCGGGCACCTTTTGGCGGAGTTGTCTCCCGGAAGTTTGCCGATCCGGGTGCGTTTGTCACTCCGACTACGGCAGGCAGCGCAGTCACTTCTGCTAGTTCATCTTCGATCTTGTCGCTTGCCTCCACAAATCAGATCGTTGCCCAGGTCGCAGAAGCCAATATTTCCCAAATTCGCATGGGGCTATCTGCCACGATTCAGGCGGATTCTTATCCCGGCAAAACTTTTACGGGACAAGTTGTGCAAATTGCCACTCAGTCGGTTGTGGTTCAAAACGTAACCAGCTTTGAGGTGAAAACATCAGTGCCCGATCCCGAACATCTGCTGCGATCGGGAATGAATGTCAATGTGACGTTCAACGCTGGGGAGTTGAAAAATGTTCTAGTCGTACCCACTGGAGCGATCGTGCAGCAAGACAATGCTCAGGGCGTATTTGTTGCCCAAGATAAAGGTGATCCAGTCTTCGTGCCGATCGTCGCCGGGACAACGGTGAACGACAAAACCGAGGTCAAGTCTGGCTTAACTGGAACCGAACAGGTCTTACTCAGCTTTCCACCCGGCACCCGTAGGGTTTCTAAACTAAATGGTGGCTAACTTAGATCTTGCACCCGCCTTTTTGCTGCGTTTTCGTCCCGCCCGTGAATGGAATTCCGGGCTAGCCTTGCGAAGTCCGTTGAAACGGACTGAATCCCTCAAACCCTCTTGCAGTCCCTTCGGTGGACTTCGCACCGTTAGACCGTGATTTTCAATCGGCGGGTCTGAGCCAAAAACGACCCGATCGAACGGGGCTGATTGAGTGGGTGGGTGCAAGATCTCAGCTAATAAGGAGTCTTTATTTCCTCATGAAAAAACTTGACTTACCGCCGCCAAACAGTCGATCGCGCCGTCGAAAAAAGCGCAGGGTTTCGCTGCGTGAAATTCTGATTATGTCGATCGAAACGCTGTGGAATAACAAACTGCGAACCGGGTTGACGATGCTGGGCGTGATTATTGGGATCGCCTCGGTGATTATGATTACCGCCGTTGGGCAGGGCGTACAAAAGTCAACGGCGCTGCAAATCCAGGCGTTAGGCACAAACGTGATGATCGTCACGGCAGGGGCAGCTAGAACGGGTGGGATTAGCCAAGGCGCGGGTTCAGCCAGCACACTCACCTGGGAAGATTCTCAAGCGATCGCGACCCAGGTTCCAGCCGCTAAATTGGTTTCGGCATTTTTACAGCGCCCCCAAATTCAGGTTGTCAGGGGCAATCTCAACATTGCTACCCTGCTAGTAGGCACAGATTTGAACTTGCCAAAGATTAGAAACATTCAGCCCCAAGCAGGACTCTTTTTTAGTCAAGGTGATTTGGATGCAGGTCGCCCAGTGGCGTTTATTGGCTCCAAGGTGCGCGACGAATTGTTTAGCACCGACAAATCGGCGATCGGGGGAGATTTGCGGATTCGGGGCAAGCATTACACCGTAGTTGGGGTGGCGGAATCGAAAGGCTTGTCTGCCGGAGAGGATCTGGATGATGTAATTTATATTCCCTTCACCAATATGTCGTCCCAAATTGTTGGCAATAACGCTTTGACAGGCATTGCTATTAATGGATTCTGGTTAGAAGCGATCGATGCCGATCAACTCAACTCGGCTCAATTTCAGGTGACAAATATTCTGCGACTCAGGCATGGCATTAAGACATCCGGTATTGATGATTTTCGGATTATCAATTTCGTTGATATTATGAGCGCGTTCACTAATGTCATGGGTTCTTTAACCCTGATGGTGGGAGCGATCGCTGGGATTTCGCTAGTGGTCGGAGGCATTGGAATTGCCAACATCATGCTGGTTTCTGTAATGGAACGAACGCGAGAAATTGGCATTCGCAAAGCAGTCGGTGCAACTAGCGGCTCTATTTTGAGCCAGTTTCTAACGGAAGCGATCGTCATCTCGGTCGTGGGTGGAGTGATTGGTGTGGGATTGGGAATTGCTCTGGCATACATCGCAGCAATGTTGTTCAAGTTTCCCTTTGTGATCCCGTTGTGGTCGATCGGGGCAGGGTTTGGACTCTCACTCATCGTAGGTGTTCTAGCAGGCGGCATCCCGGCGCGAAATGCTGCCCGATTAAATCCAATTTCAGCCCTACACAGCGAGTAATAGCGATGACAAACATGATTCGGATGGAGGGCATCACCCAGACTTTTCACCTAGAGGGAAT
>Ga0209512_1003221_pt1 | contig 15837 bp, 18 predicted proteins | sample frozenSSSSmetaG_FD_184142 | JGI IMG/M metagenome (GOLD analysis project Ga0209512, IMG submission 184142) | Glacier valley bacterial and archeal communities from Borup Fiord, Nunavut, Canada, to study Microbial Dark Matter (Phase II) -... | ecosystem: Environmental > Aquatic > Freshwater > Ice >... | reverse complement strand
GCCATCCGCCTGCGGCAGATCGCTTCCGGCCTGCTGGCGCTGGCTCAGTAGCTCGGCGTGTAGCCTTCGCCCCAGTAGAGCTGGTAGGTGGTCATCTCGTGGCCCTGCCGGACGATCGGAAACTCCGAAATCGGCGTCAGCGTCGCGAACTGCGGGTCGGCCAGTTGCTTGTCCATCCCGGACTGCACGATCACCAGCGCGTTCTGTCCCCGCCGAGCCTCGCGCCCGGCCTTGTCGAACCAGTAGTGATACTCGCTGTTGCGCGGGCTGATCGACACCACGTCTGGGTCGTTCAGCGCATAGCCGACCACCGACGCGCTCTCCCACTTGGTCGAGGCGATGAAGTCCGGGCGGTACTTTTCGATCGCCGCCTCGATCGGTACCGCGATCTCGTCCCAGCCATAGTAGCGCTCGCGCGTCGGGTCGCCCCGGTCGAACCAGTTGAGGATCGGAAACACCGACGACGAATAGACGTAGAGCACCGAGAGGAAGATCGAGAGCGTGATGTGCCCCCAGAACAGCACGCGGTTCTTCATGTACTTGCCCATGAACGGCATCAGCAGCACGTAGGCGCTGACATTCCACCAGAAGAACAGCTGCTGGGTGAGCGCCACGGCAAGGAAGCTCAGCGTCGAAATCCAGAAGAACCAGCTCGCCAGCCCCCACGCGGTGCGCTCGAACGGCTGCTTGGGCCGTGCGAACGCGAAGGCGAATAGCCCCCAGATGCCGAACGGCGTCAGCGTCAGCGCCGTCTCGCCGAAGAACTGCCAGACGTTCTGTAGGTTGATCTGGTGCAGGAACCCGGCATCGTGCCGGTCCACCAGGTGGAATTCGAACGAGGCGAAGTTGTTCGAGATGTTCCAGATCAGCACCGGCGAGGCGATCAACACCACCAGCAGCGCCGCGAGGTAGAGGTGCGGGTTGCGCAATAGCCGCCGCAGCTTCGGGCTCGCGACGATATAGGCGAACAGCGCCACGCCGAAGAACAGTGCATTGTACTTGCTGAGGCCCGTCACGCCCATGAACAGCGCGCCCAGGTACAGGTCGCGCAGCCTCGCCGCCCCGCCCTCGCGCACCGCCAGCAGGTAGTTGATGAAAAAGTGCGCCGATAGCAGCACGAAGAAGAACAGCAGGTGATCGCTGGTCGCGAAGGTCGGGTAGACCCCGAACATCGGTGCCGCGAGCCAGATGCAGAGCGAGCGCCAGAAGATCGGCTCCCACTGCTCGCCACCGAACCGCTTGGCCCAGTTCCAGAAGATCACCCCGGTGCCGATCGCCGTCAGCACCGACCACATCCGCAGCTGCAGGATGCCGTGCCCGAACAGCTGGCTCGAGATCCAGATCAGCCACGCGTTCAGCGGCGGATGGTCGAAATAGCTGAGCTCCGGATGCTGCCCCCACATCCAGTAATAGGCCTCGTCCGAGACGAGGTTGACCGCCACCAGCGACCAGATCTTGATGCCGATGAGGATCGCCGCCAGCACCTTGAGGGTGAGGTAGCGGGGCCGCGCCGTGTTGACGGCGTCGGTGGGACCGGAGGCGATCGTCAAAACTCAGGCCTCGTCGTCTTCGGGGTTCAGCAGACGGTGCAGGTGAACCACGAAATAGCGCATCTCGGCATTGTCCACCGTCTGCTGCGCCTTCGATTTCCACGCCGTGTGGGCCGCCGCGTAGTTGGGAAACACCCCCACCAGCTCGACCGCGGTCAGGTCCTTGAAGGCAATGTCGTCACCCTTTTCCACTTCGCCACCGATCACCAGGTGGAGCAGCTGCTTCTGCGGGGGCTTCTTGGGGGCTTTGCTCACGGCTATGATCTCTCCAGATCGACTTCGTGCGGCTGCGGGCAACCATAGACCTTCACCAGCGCAGCATGTAGGGGCGCTTTTAGCGAAGCCTCGCCGAGTGCCGCAAGCGCGCCGTGCCGGATTTCCGGGCGGTTGAAGCGCAATGCACCTATGCAAACATCCTCGAACCCCAGCCCGGCCTCCTTGAGGATGCACGCCGCCCCGGCAATGTCCCAGTCGCGTGCGCCGCGCCGTGCCACGCCCGCATCGAGCCGGCCGGTCGCCACCTGCACCAGTTGATAGGCGAGCGACGGGAAATACGGCCCGCGCGTGTACTCGAACCCAGCCGCCTGCAATTCCTGGTGCACCGCCCCCGGCGCCGGGATCAGCGGCGATGTCCGCCCCGGATGCCGCTGCCGCGTCAGCGGCTGGCCGTTGAACCGCGCCCCGAGCCCCAGCGCCGCGTCATACATCTCGTCGCGGGCCGGCGCGTACACCACTCCGGCGATCGGCACCCCGTCTTCGACCACCGCCAGCGATACCGTCCAGCTGTCGTCGCCGCGGATGAAGCCGCGCGTCCCGTCGATCGGGTCGACGATGAACACCCGGCGGTGCTGCAGCCGGATCGGATCGTCCACCGACTCCTCGCTGAGCCAGCCATAGCCCGGCCGTGCCGAGGTCAGAGCGTTGTGGAGATAGTTGTCGAGCACGATGTCGGCCTCGCTCACCGGCGAGGCGCCATCCTTGGTCCACGTCTTGAGATCACGCCGGAAGTATCCCGCCGCGATGATCCCCGCCGTGACGGCCGAAGTGCGCAGCAACTCGCGGTCCTCGGCAGGCGTGGTGATCGTGGCGGCGTCCATCTGCATCCCATATTGTCCGCGCGCCTTCTAGGCCCATCCAAATGGCGGAACAAGGGCAGCAGCACGAGGCAAGCCCCGACGCCCTTGGTGCTCCCCTGCGAAGCGGGAGAGGGGGACCGGCGTAGCCGGTGGAGGGGGCGACTAAGGACGCCGTATCCGGAGCAGAATCCAGACGCCCAACGACCTGGTTAATCCCCTCCCAATCCCCATCATAAACAGCTCGTTACACCTGGTGACACCCCGTAAACCCTGCTCAAAACACATATAAACTTAACTCCGTTTCTTAAGCGGGGTGGCAAGGGCGGCGCGTAGATTGGGGTCATCAAAGAGGGCGGCAAGACAACAAGCTCTCGAAAGTTGACAGTGAGGCATACCATGAACTCTTCCGTCGGGATCGATGGTGCGACCGTCGTCATGCTGTTCGGCGAAGGCCGGACGCCGCGTCGTGCCACCTCGCCGGCCAGGCATTTCGGCCCGGCTAACGACAACGGCCCCAGGGAGCCGGTGAAGACCGTCACCGTGCGCCGCACGCTCGAAAAGAGCGGCGTGGCGATCAAGGTGAAGGTCCCGGTCGATGAGTTCGTCGGCGTCGCAGTTTCCACCACCATCTCGGACGAGGGCATCCTGTCGAGCGCCATTGAACTGGTGCACGGCGATCCCGATCTCAACTACCGGGTGTTCGAGGAAGAGGGTAATTCCAACGTCGTTGCCGAGTGGCAGAACTGGGGCAAGAAGCTCCGCCTGCCGCTCTACATCAAGGCCGGCGACGGCAATCTCCTCCCCTATTCGCAGACCGTCGACGGCGTGCACCTCGGCCAGAACAATGGCCGCCGCAAGCTCGTCGCCGAGGCCTCGCGCCGTCCCGCCTTCCTCAACCGCCGCAAGCCCGGCGAAAACACCGGCTCGTAACGCCGGACCGGTGCAACCCAATGGGGTGAGCGCCGTTAACAGTTCAAAAGCCGGCAAGGATCCCATGCACGTTTGACTTGCCGGACCTACCTCGTACGACCTCCAAACCTACGAGCAGGGCCGATCCCACAAGGATCGGCCCGTTTCTTTTGGCCCGCTACCAGAGCCACTCGGCGATCAGCGCCAGCGTCAGCACCAGCCCAACCCAATGGTTTGCCCGGAACCGCGTCAGCGCGCTCCTGGTATCCCGCGGATCGAGCGACCACACCTGCCACCCCAGCATCAGCGCCACCGCCGCAAGCCCGGCATAGAACAGCCCTCCGGCGCCCACCAGCGCAGCCGCCACGCCCCAGGTGACCGTCGTCGCCGCATAGAAAATGCCGATGATCATCCGCGCCCGCCGCCCGAACAGCCGCGCCGTTGACTTCACCCCGATCAGCGCGTCGTCCTCGACATCCTGCAGCGCGTAGATCGTGTCGTATCCGATGGTCCACAGGATGGCGCCCGCGTAGAGCATGAGCGGCGCGAGGTCGAGCGATCCTGCTTGCGAACTCCATCCCACCAGCACGCCCCAGTTGAAGGCGAGCCCGAGGAACAGCTGCGGCCACCAGGTGATCCGCTTCATGAACGGATAGATCGCCACCAGCACCAGCGATGCCGCGCCCAGCCCGATGGTGAACCAGTTGAACTGGATCAGCACCAGAAAGCCGACCAGCCCCTGCGCCACGAGAAACGCCGCCGCCTGCTGCTTGCTCACCTGCCCCGAGGGGATCGGCCGCGACCGCGTCCGCGCTACCTTCATGTCGATATCGGTATCGACGATGTCGTTGAACGTGCAGCCCGCCCCGCGCATCGCCACCGCGCCGATCAGGAACAGGGCGAGCGCGCCCCAGTCGAACCCATGTGCCGGCGCCGCAATGGCATAGAGCCCGAGCCCGAGCCCGCACGGCCAGAACAGCAGCAGCAGCGGCAGCGGCCGGTCCCACCGCGCCAGCCGGGCGTAGGGTTTCAGCCAGTCGGGCGCATGGCGGTCCACCCAGTTGCCCTGTGCGGCATCTGCGACCCGCCCCGCCGATTTATCGGTTCTTTGCAAACGCGCCTCCGGCATGCGCTAATAGGGATGGCCCTCAGTATCTCGTCCGCCTGGAGCGTTTTCAGGAAAAGTTGCAGACTTTCCGGTTCGAAAACGCGACAGACCAAAAATGCGCTAGCACGATGCCCCGAACGCATAAATCCCTGCCGCGCCTCTATCTCGACACGCCGCTTGCGGCGGGGAGCCGTATTGCGCTCGAGCGCGAGCCCACCAACTACCTCCTCACCGTGCTGCGCATGAAGGCTGGCGAGGCGGTGATCCTGTTCAACGGCCGCGACGGCGCCTGGCTCACCCGCATCGCCGACGACCACCGCAAGGGCGCCGTGCTCGAAGCGGTGGTGCAAACCGAGCACCAGACACCAAACTCCGACCTCTGGTTCGGCTTTGCGCCGCTGAAGACCGGCCGCCTCGACTACCTCGTGCAGAAGGCGACCGAGATGGGGGCAGGGGTGATCCAGCCCGTCATCACCCAGTACACCCAGGTCAGCCGCCTCAAGGCCGACAAGCTCCTCGCCAACGTCATCGAGGCGGCCGAGCAGTGCGAGGTCCTCTCCGTCCCCACCCTCGCCTCCGAGACCGGCCTCACCGAGCTGATCGCCGGCTGGCGCCAGGCTCACGGCCTTCGCCGCCTGATCTTCTGCGACGAATCGGCGCCCAGCCATTCCCCCGCCCAGACCCTCGCCGATCTCGAAGGCCTGCCCGTCGGCGTCCTCGTCGGCCCCGAGGGCGGCTTCTCCGATGCCGAGCGTGAGCTGCTGCTCGGGCAGGATTTCGTCGTCCCGATCAGCCTCGGCCCTCGCATCCTGCGCGCCGATACCGCTGCCGTCGCGGCTTTGGCCGTGGTTCAGGCAAGCATCGGCGATTGGCGATAAAAGGCCATTGCTTTAAGCGCAACCGCCGCTATTTTCGCCGCCGACCGGTCAGAACCGGGTTGCCGTGTAGCTAGAGAGTTTCCATGTCCGGTGAAGAACATGCCCCGCTGATCGAATCGCGGGACGACCTGGTCGAGGTCATGGCGCAGGGCAACAAGCCCCGCGCCGAGTGGCGGATCGGCACCGAGCACGAAAAGCACGTCTACCGCAAAGCCCCGCTCGCTCCCGTCTCCTACGAGGGCGACGATGGCGTCCACGCCCTGCTGAAGGGCATCGAGGCCCGCACCGGCTGGCATCCGTTCTTCGATGGCGAAAACCCCATCGGCTTGCGCAACGACACCGTGGGCGGCATCTCGCTCGAGCCCGGTGGCCAGTTCGAGCTGTCGGGCGCCCCGCAACTCACCATCCATGACGCCGCGGCCGAGCTCGACAGCCACCTCGAGGATTGCCGCGTCGTCGGCGGTCCGCTCAACATCCATTTCCTCGGCCTCGGCGTCACTCCGCTCTGGGCCGTCCGCGATATCCCGAAGATGCCGAAGTCGCGCTACGGCATCATGACCCGCTACATGGACAAGGTCGGCAGCCTCGGCACCTCCATGATGTACCGTTCCTGCACCGTGCAGGCCAATCTCGACTTCTCCGACGAAGCCGACATGGTGCAGAAGATGCGCGTCTCCCTCGCGCTCCAGCCCATCGTCACGGCGCTCTTTGCCAACTCGCCTTTCCTCGACGGCAAGCCCTCGGGCTACCTCAGCTTCCGCTCGCAGATCTGGCTCGATACCGACCGCGCCCGCACCGGCATGCTCCCGTTTGCCTTCAAGGACGGCTTCGGCTTCGACGCCTACGCCGAGCACGCCCTCGACGTGCCGATGTATTTCGTCATCCGCAACGGCCAGTACATCGATACCGCTGGCGAGAGTTTTCGCGCCTTCATGGATGGCAAGCTTCCTCAACTCCCCGGCGCCCGCCCGACGGTCAAGGACTGGGAGAACCACCTCTCCACCCTGTTCCCCGAAGTCCGCCTCAAGCAGTTCCTCGAGATGCGCGGCGCCGACATGGGCGATCGCGACCACGTGCTGGCGCTCGCCGCCATCTGGGCCGGCCTGCTCTACGACCAGTCCTCGCTCGATGCCGCGTGGGAACTGGTCGAGGACTGGACCGACGAGGAGCGCGAAACCCTCCGTAACGAGGTTCCGCGCACCGCGCTGAAGACGAAATTCCGCCAGGGCACCGTCGCCGACATCGCCCGCCTCACCGTCGATCTCGCCACCGACGGCCTCCGCCGCCGCAGGCACGTCGCCGGCGGCGAAGACGAAACCCTCTACCTCCGCCCGCTCGAGCACACGCTCGAAACCGGCAAGACCCAGGCCGACCGCTGGCTCGACAAGTACCATGGCGAGTGGGCCGGCGATCTCACCCGCATCTTCGACGAAGCCGAGATGTAAGCCTACTGCCTGGTGAACTGCGGGTTCCGGAGCGTCAACGTCACGTCGATCACTTCGCCCGCCTCTGCCCAAAGCTGCACGTAGGGCAGCAGTCGCCTCACCTCGACCCCGGCCTCGCCGGAGCCGGCAGCGGACCCCATCGAGGGCTGCAGCGGTATTCCCTCGAACAGTTCACCCAGGTAGGCGTCGTCGTTCAGTATCGCGGTCCGCAGCCAGACGGTGCCGCCGGTGTTCGCCGCCCGCTGGCTCGCACCGTCCACCGACGTCACCCAGGTGCCCGCCGCCGCCGGCAGCGTCGGTCCCACCTCGATGTTGAAATAGCCCTGGCGTGTCGCCGTGCCGCTGAAATGGATCACCGCCTCGGCCGGCCCCGCCGACACCAGCTCGACCACCAGTCCCAGTGTGCCCCGGCTGCCATTGTCGTTGAACCGCCAGCCCTCCGGCAGCACCGCGACCGCGACCGGCTGCTCCACCGGCTCGACCGGCGTTTCCGCCGCCGGAGTCGCTGCCGCCGGAGTCGCCGCCGTGGTGACCGGGTCTTCCGCCACCGCCGGTGCCAGCGCCGCCGCGACCGCCTCCGCCACCGCCGCAATGCTCTGCGGCAGCAGCGGCCCGCGGATGCAGGTCTCGGCGAACCCCGCGTCGCGGCAATAGCCGACAATGGCGCGGATCGTGGCGTTGGTCAGCTGCCCGTCCACCGCGCCACCGTAGATACCCTGGTCCGTGAGGAAGTCCTGCACGAAGTAAACATACCCATTGGCGTCGCTCGCCCCCAGCGCCGTCAGCTCTTCAGCGCTCGGTGGAGACGAAAGCGCGCCGACCACACGCTGCAGTCTGGGCGTGTCTTGCGCGTGAGCAGCGGCGACCAGCGCCAGCATCGCAACCAGGCCTGAAACACTTCTGAGCATCTTCGTCCCCCTCGCCAGATCAATCGATCCTCGAATGAGGGCCGAAGTCAATCGCTCATCGATATGGCAGGCATCGGCGGCCAACCGCCCCCGACCGGCGCTGGCCGTTCAGGATGGTGTCAGCCATCGTTCATCCGGAGGGTCGAAATAGAGCAGATATGCTGACCTGGTTTAAGCCGCCTGCCCGGAAATCAGCGCTTTCGCGGACTTATCCCCGCTCCCGCCGGTCCGGCTACACTCTGTGTGAAATCGCCGGGAAAGGGAATCGCGCTTGCTTCACATCACTCCGCCGCCATCGGCAGCGCATCGCGCCCGTCGAGATTGCCCATCGACGCCACGATGTGGCTCGCCAGCGCATCGTAGATGCCGCCATAAGCGTGGCTCGCCCGCATGATGGCGATCTCGGCATCGCGCAGTCGCGGCAGGTCGCGGTCCTCGGCGATCACCCGCATCCCCGGTTGCAGCGCGCTTTCCGGCAGGAACCCGACTGCGAGGTCGGTCAGCACCGCGCTGGCAATCGCCATGGCGTTCGAGCTGGTATAGGCGATGCGATAGTCCCGCCCGATGCGGTTCAGCGCCTCCACCGCGTTGTCCTTCCAGCAGCAATGCAGGCCACCGGCCAGCGGCAGCGGCTCGGTCGATAGCGCCTGTCCGCCATGCGATGCGACCCAGAACATCCGCTCGGTGCGGAACAGCTCGCCATACTCGTGGTTCGTGCCCTGCGTGAATACGACAAGGTCGTACTTGCCCTTCTTCATCCCCTCCAGCAGCTCTTCCGACGGCTGGCAGCGCACATCGACCACGATCTTGGGGTGGGTGCGCTGGAAGCTCGACAGGATCACCGGCAGCAGTCGCACCGCATAATCGTCGGGCACGCCGAAGCGGATCGAGCCCTTGAGATCGCCATCGGAGAAGTGGTCCATGATCTCGGCATTGATCCGCAGCATGCGCCGCGCCCGCGAGTACAGCACCTCGCCATGCTCGGTCAGCGCCACCGTCCGTCCGTCGCGCGTCAAAAGCGGGTGGCCGAGCCGCTCTTCGAGGCGCTTGATCTGCATCGACACTGCCGACTGCGTCTTGTTCACCCGGCGCGCTGCTTCCGTGAAGCTGCCGCAGTCAGCAATGGCGCAGAAGCTCTGCAGCTGGTCGAGATCGAGCGGTGTCGTCACGGCGAACCCCATCACGAATTTTGATGAACGGGATGAAATCTATTTGTTGGACGAATGGAAGGCAAGACCATAGATCATCCAGCATCAGCAGCGGACTTCTTGTCCACCTGCTTCCCGCCTCGGCATCCCCGCCCCGGCACAACTGAACAACTTGGAGAAGGACCATGGTCCACTTGCTTTCGAGCGAGCGGCCGTCGATGGCTGCCGCGTCGTCCAACCCGTTGATCGCCTTGGTGAACTGGTTCGCCAAAGGCCGGGCTAACCGTGCGCGTCACGTCGCCCTGGTATCGCTCCTCGACTACGACAGCGCCCGCCTCGAAGACCTCGGCATCAACCGCCAGGACCTGTTCGAGGCGCTCGATTCCCCTTCGCAGCGTCCCGGCCTCCGCCTCTCCCAGAAGCGCGCCGAAAGCTCCCGCAACTGGCTCAACCCGTAACGACCTCCAGGGATGAGCCTCCGCCTGGCACGACCTCGATTGTGCCATCTTCGGGCCGGTCCACCCACCGGCCTTGTTTCCTGATAAACTGCCGGGCTCGCAAGGCCCGGCTTTTTTCATCTGGAATCAGGGCGTTGCGTCCAGCCGCGCCGCCACCATCTCCTGCAGCCGCCACAGGTGCGGGTCGTGGATGCCCATCTGTTCCAGATGGTGCACGGTGTTGAACAAATACTCCACCATCGAGCCGCGCCCGCCGACCGCCTTTGCCAGCACGTCGGCAATCTGGCTCTCGTCGAGCCCGGACACGTAGCGCCCGCTATTGCGGTCGATGCAGAAAGTGAAGGCCCTGACCGGCCCCTGCTCGGTCATCACCGTCACCCAGCGCGGCGGGAACGGCGAGGGCTTGTAGCCCATCTCGCGGCGGCACAGCAGCTCGACATTCTCGGCCTCCTGCCCCGGCGGCAGCCGGTAGAGCGCGCCCTTGCACGCGCCACCCCGGTCGAGCGCCAGCATCAGCCCCGGATTCGTGTCCGAGCCGCGGAACCGGTTGTTCCAGCCGAGGCAGAACGACCGGTGCCAGCCGCGCACCATGCCCGTGCGGATCTCGACAAACGCGCAGGCCGGCTTCCAGATCAGCGAGCCATAGGCGAACACCCAGATCTGGTTCGGGTCCGGCGCCCCGGCGATGATGTCACGGACGAATCCGCGAAAATCCTCGTCGCTCGCCGCGACGAACGGCGCCGGTGGGGCAGGGGGCTCTGATTCCGGCACCACCAGAAGCGCCATCCGGGCCACGTGGGCCTCGGTCAAGCGCATCTTGCGGGGTGCTCTTGGCATGAAGATCCTACGGGAGCTGCTTGAATCCATCGACGAAGCCGCTCAGCGACACCGGAATGCCGACGCCTTCCTCCGGGGTGCGGAACACCACGAAGATCGCGTTCTTGCCGGTCTGCAATTCGCCGATCAGCTTGTCGTCGAGCACCACTTCAGCCACGCAGCCATTGGGCAGGCAGCGCACGAAAGGCACCCGGCCAATATTCTTCGTGTCGATATTGAGCCCCAGCCCGTTCGGCAGCAGCACCCCCAGCGGCGCCAATACGCGCAATAGGCGAACCTGCTTGTCGGCGGTCTTCAGCACGATCACCGACAGGCCCACATTGGGCTGGTCCTCGGCGGTCACGTTCTGGATCAGCGCGCACTGCTCGAAGCTGGCGCCGGGCGGCGTGTCGCAGCTCATCTGCCAGTCGCCATACTGTGCCTTAACCACGCCCTGCGCCTGCGCGGCACCGGCCGAAAGCCCCAGCAACAGGCCAATAAACGAGCCAAGCGCCACGCCCATCATGAGCTGCTTCAAATCGTCAGATCCTTCGTGTCCGCGGGACGAATCCGCTGTCGCGGAAGCCGTCCTCTCCTTAGTCCTTTAGCCCGCCGGCCTTGTCAACTTTGCCCCGGCAAAGGGCGGGCTTCTTGGCGCCGCGACAACGCAACGGGAAAAAGGCGGGTGTGAGGCGGGCAGGAATCCGTGCGGTCAGCGCGTTTTGACGCACGAAGCCGCCGAGCATTGAATTGCCTTGGGCCCATCGATGTGGTTAGAAACGTTCCAAGTTTCAAGCGCTCCGAGGTTGAGTCGGGGCGGCGTTTGCTATGCCGCATCTGTCACCTCAACCCTGCTGCCGCTGAGACCGGACCAGACGGGATTCCAAGGGGGTTATTAGGTGACCGGCAAACTACTCAGCTCGATTGGCGCCATCGGCACCCTTGCACTCGCACTTCTCCCCGGCGCCGCGCTGGCGCAGGAAGCGGGGCAGGAAGTGCTGGGTCACTCGGTTCCGGGCGAAATCGGCCTGCAGCCGGGCGTGACCCCGATCATGGACTCGATCCATGCGTTCCACGATGGCCCGCTGCTCTGGGTCTCGGTGCTGATCGCGGTGCTGGTGCTGGTGCTGCTCATCGTCGTGATGATCCGCTTCAACGCCAAGTCCAATCCTACGCCGTCGCGCGTCACGCACAACACCCTCATCGAGGTGGTATGGACCGTCGTCCCGATCCTGATCCTCGTGATCATTGCAATCCCTTCCTTCTCGGTGCTGACCGACCAGCTGACGATGCCCGACGGGCAGCGCAAGTACCTGGGCTCGAACATCTTTTCGTTCGGTGAAGTCGAGGTTCCGGCGCCCACCGTTACCGTCAAGGCCACCGGCCAGCAGTGGTACTGGGACTACGAGTATGTCGATGACGGCCTGACGCTGACCTCGTACATCCTCTCCGAAGACGACCGGAAGACCAAAAAGCCAAACCAGCCGCGCCTGCTCGCGGTCGATAACGAGCTCGTCGTGCCGGTCAACGCCACGGTCCGCGTGCAGGTCACCGCCGATCCGACCGGCGTCATCCACGCCTTCGCCATGCCGTCCTTTGGCATCAAGATCGACGCCGTGCCCGGCAAGCTCAACGAAACCTGGTTCAACGCCCGCAAGGAAGGCCTCTACTACGGCCAGTGTTCCGAGCTCTGCGGCAAGGATCATGCCTTCATGCCCATCGCCATCCGCGTCGTGAGTCCGGAGCAGTACGCCGCGTGGATCGCCGCCTTCAAGGGTGGCGACATCGACGCCGCCAACGCCACTCTGCCCGCAATCAGCTGATCAGGAAGCGCGGGGCCTCGGGGCTCCGCCGCAAGCCAACGGAATAGAATAAGAGGACACGTCGCAAAATGGCCGATACCCACGCACTGGAAGCCCACGAGGGCCCTGCGCACGCCGAGGCGCATGATCATGGCCATCCGACCGGCTGGCGGCGTTACGTCTACTCCACCAACCACAAGGACATCGGCACGATGTACCTCATCTTCGCGATCGTCGCGGGGGTGATAGGTGCGCTGTTGTCCGGTGCCATGCGCCTCGAGCTGATGCAGCCCGGCATCCAGTACTTCCACGGCCTCGCCGCCATGGTGTACGGCACATCCGACGCTGCCGCGGCGCTCGATGCCGGCAAGCACATGTACAACGTGTTCACCACCGCGCACGCGCTCATCATGATCTTCTTCATGGTGATGCCGGCAATGATCGGCGGCTACGGCAACTGGTTCGTGCCGCTGATGATCGGCGCGCCGGACATGGCGTTCCCGCGGATGAACAACATCTCGTTCTGGCTGCTGCCGCCGGCTTTCCTGCTGCTGGTGCTGTCGATGTTCTTCGAAGGCCCGGCGGGCGCCATGGGCGTTGGCGGCGGCTGGACCATCTACCCGCCGCTATCGACCTCCGGCCAGCCCGGCCCAGCCATGGACTTCGCGATCCTCTCGCTGCACATCGCCGGTGCGTCCTCGATCCTCGGCGCGGTTAACTTCATCACCACCATCTTCAACATGCGCGCCCCGGGCATGACGCTGCACAAGATGCCGCTGTTCCCGTGGTCGGTGCTGGTTACGGCGTTCCTGCTGCTGCTGTCGCTCCCGGTCCTCGCCGGCGGCATCACCATGCTGCTCACCGACCGCAATTTCGGCACCACCTTCTTCGCGCCTGAAGGCGGCGGCGACCCGATCCTGTTCCAGCACCTGTTCTGGTTCTTCGGTCACCCCGAAGTGTACATCCTGATCCTGCCGGGCTTCGGCATCGTCAGCCACATCGTCTCGACCTTCTCGCGCAAGCCTGTCTTCGGCTATCTCGCCATGGTCTACGCCATGATCGCCATCGGCGGCGTCGGCTTCATAGTGTGGGCGCACCACATGTATACCGTCGGCATGTCGCTCGACGTGCAGCGCTATTTCGTCGCCGCCACCATGGTCATCGCGGTGCCCACGGGCGTGAAGATCTTCTCGTGGATCGCTACCATGTGGGGCGGCTCAATCAGCTTCCGCACCCCGATGCTGTGGGCCATCGGCTTCATCTTCCTGTTCACCGTCGGCGGTGTGACGGGCGTGGTGCTGGCCAATGCCGGCGCCGACCGCGCGCTCCACGACACCTATTACGTGGTAGCGCACTTCCACTACGTGCTGTCGCTCGGCGCCGTGTTCGCCATCTTCGCCGCCTGGTACTACTGGTACCCGAAGATGTTCGGCATCATGTACAACGAGACCCTCGCCAACGCCCATTTCTGGATCACCTTCGTGGGCGTGAACCTGATCTTCTTCCCGCAGCACTTCCTCGGGCTGGCCGGCATGCCGCGCCGCTACATCGATTACCCCGATGCCTACGCGCTGTGGAACATGGTCTCCTCGATCGGCTACTACATCACCTTCGTCGGCCTGATCGTCTTCCTCTACACCCTGTGGGAAGCCAGCCGTAAGAAGCGCATCGCGCCGGCCAATCCGTGGGGTGACGGTGCCACCACGCTCGAGTGGACGCTGCCCTCACCGCCGCCGTTCCACCAGTTCGAGACCCTGCCGCGCATCGGCGCCTCCTCGGACCACTAAACAGGCACTGCGCGGGGCCCGGATTTCCCAGATTTCCCGGCCCCGCGAACCCAAGGCAGCTGAATTGGCTTACATCGACCATTCGAGGGATGTTCCGGCACTGGCCGGCGGGGCGCGGGTCGAGGACTACCTCGCCCTGCTGAAGCCGCGCGTCATGTCCCTCGTGGTCTTCACCGCCTTCATCGGCCTGCTGCTGGCGCCGGGCGGCATAAACCCGGTGCTGGGCGCTATCGCCATCCTCTGCATCGCGCTGGGGGCAGGGGGCTCGGGCGCCCTCAACATGTGGTACGATTCCGATATCGACGCGGTGATGAGCCGCACCCTCAACCGCCCGATCCCGGCCGGCCGCCTCGAGCGTGACCACGCGCTGGCGCTGGGCCTGATCCTCTCCACCTTCTCGGTGCTGCTGCTCGGGCTGGCCACCAACTGGCTCGCGGCCGGGCTGCTGGCCTTCACAATCTTCTTTTACGCCGTCATCTACACGATGTGGCTGAAGCGCTCGACGCCGCAGAACATCGTCATCGGCGGTGCCGCCGGCGCCTTCCCGCCGATGGTCGGCTGGGCCGCCGTCACCGGCACGGTGAGCCTCGAAAGCTGCCTGCTCTTCCTCATCATCTTCCTCTGGACCCCGCCGCACTTCTGGGCGCTGGCGCTCTACAAGCAGTCCGACTATGGCGCAGCCAAGATCCCGATGCTGCCCAACGTCGCCGGCGAGCGCGCCACCAAGTGGCAGATCCTGATCTACTCGGTGGCTCTCGTCGCCACGACGCTGGTCCCGGGCTTCATCGGCTTCATGGGTCCGCTGTACATGGTCGCCGCCGCCGTCACTGGCCTTGGCTTCCTGTGGCTCGCCTACCGGCTGTTCCGCACCACCGACGACAAGGCGATGCGCAAGGCTGGACGGACGCTGTTCACCTATTCGCTGAGCTACCTGTTCATCATCTTCCTCGCGCTCATCACCGATCGCGCCGGGAGCATGCTGGGATGGTTTTGATGACTGAACCGACGCCTCCCATCCCGCCCAATCCGCCGCAGTACGACGAGGTCTTCCTCGCCCGCCGGCGTCGCCGGTCCATCGCGCTTGGCCTGGTGCTGGGCGCCATCGTGGTGATCTTTTACGTGCTCACCATTGTGAAGCTCGGCCCCAACGTCTTCGACCGGACGCTGTGAGATGACCGACGCTTCCCTGCCGATCAGCGATGAAGGCCGTCTCAGTCGCAATAAGCGCGTGGCCTACTATTGCGTGGCGTTCGTCGTCTTCATGGTCGGCGCGGCCTACGCAGCCGTGCCGCTCTACTCGATGCTGTGCAAGCTCACCGGGCTGGATGGCACGACCCAGGTGTCGACCGGCAACGTCAAGGGCATCATCGACCGCGACATGACTGTACGCTTCGATTCCAACGTCGATGGTGGGCTGTTATGGAAGGTGACGCCATCGCAGCCAATCACCGGCAAGATCGGTAGCGTCGAGACCATCATCTTCAAGGCGCGTAACCTGTCGAACAAGCCGCTCACCGGCCAGGCGATCTTCAACGTCACGCCCGAAACTACCGGGCTCTACTTCAACAAGATCGAGTGCTTCTGCTTTACCGAGCAGACGCTTAAGCCTGGCGAAACCGTCGATATGCCGGTGACGTTCTTCGTCGATCCGGATATCGCGAACGATCACCACCTCGACCCTGTTCGAGACATCACCCTATCCTATACATTCTATGCCGTTCCGAGCGAGGGAAGCTGACATGGCTGCGCATGCCAAGCATCACGACTATCACCTGGTAAACCCCAGCCCCTGGCCCGTCGTCGGCTCGGTTGCGGCGTTCGTCACGGCTGTCGGTGCGATCCTGTGGTTCCATCACATCATCGATATCTGGCTGATGTTGATCGGCTTCGTAGGCATCCTCTACACCTTCTACGCTTGGTGGAGCGACGTCATCCGCGAGGGCAAGGCCGGA
>Ga0209512_1003220_pt1 | contig 15840 bp, 13 predicted proteins | sample frozenSSSSmetaG_FD_184142 | JGI IMG/M metagenome (GOLD analysis project Ga0209512, IMG submission 184142) | Glacier valley bacterial and archeal communities from Borup Fiord, Nunavut, Canada, to study Microbial Dark Matter (Phase II) -... | ecosystem: Environmental > Aquatic > Freshwater > Ice >... | reverse complement strand
GAAATTTTGCTTCCGCAGTGATCCCCGTCACCTGTGCAGGTGTTAAGTCTTTCGCAGTAGGCATGATTCGTAAAACTTCATTTGCGCGTTGTATCCCGGCCCATACAACATTCCACTTTTGCTGTATAATGCCATTTGCTGAAGTGGTGGTCCAGGTTTCTGGCGCCAATGCCTCATTGAAATCCGAGTTGTCAGAACCTTTGTAAGCATCATCGGCGGCAATACCACCGTATATCCAGTTCGAGGCGCCGGAACCGGTACCATCACCGTTAGTACCCTCCCCATCAAGTAATGAATAGGCTCCAACTAACAACCCATTGACACCATCAGCCGATGCCAGAATCGTAGGATCGAGCGTACCCAGCGTGGGTTTTTGTAAGAATTTTTTATCACATGAGACTACCATAACAGTGGTAATAACCGCTGAGGTAAGTATTAATTTTATATTGAATCTTTTCATATATTTTTAAAATTAAAAAGAATTAAAAATTGACGTTTATACCGATAAGATATTGGGCAGTGTGGGGATAGTTACCATAATCAATACCGAAAGAATTAGAAGCACCATTGATATTACCACTCCGGTCATTAGGATCTGAGCTTTGTAACTCAGGATCCAATCCTTTGTATTTGGTAACGGTAAACAAATTGATGGCCTGCACATAAACCCGGAATTTATCAATACCAATCCTGCTGAGCCTACTCGAAGGAATGGTATAACCCAATGACATTAATTTGTTGCGTAAATAGGAACCTTTATCCAGATAATAACTGTTAATCACGGTAGTTGTACTAAAGCTTGCATCGTTTTCCAGTCTTGGGACTTTTGTATTGGTGTTAGTCGGCGTCCAGGAGTTGAGCGCTGCATCTTTGCTCAGGCCACCCTTAAATAATTGGGGGAAATCGGTGAAAATTTTAGTACCGTTAAAGATGTCATTTCCATAAGAACCATAGAAGAAAGTAGAAAAATCAAAGTTCTTAAAGCTAACACTGATATTTAATCCATAAGTAAACTTAGGATTGGGATTCCCAAAATGAGTCCTGTCATCAGCAGTAATTTTTCCATCCGGTTTACCGGTCAATTTACCCGCCGTATCTCTCCCATTATTATCTTCGTATTTGAAGCGACCCGCTTTAGCGCCATCCTGAACAGGTGATTTCGCTACATCTGCATCATTTTGAAAAAGACCAAGTACTTTATATCCATAAAAAGATGATACCGGGTAACCCACTTCATTCCTAACGATATCTCCGTTGCGACTTCCGCCAGTAGTAAAGTAACCGGTACCGGGTATAGATATAATCTTGTTGTTGTACGTAGTAATCAGCCCGGTGATATCAAATTTCAGCCCATTCTTTAGTCCGCCATGATAAGCAACTGAGGCATCAAACCCGGTGTTCTGCATGTCACCGATATTTATGAACGGAGATGCAGCACTGCCTCTTATCAACACATCATATTGAGCAGGAAAAAGGAGTCCGCTGATTTTCTTCTTATAGTATTCCACTGTCACATCCACTTTGCGCTTAAGAATACTAGCATCAAGTCCTATGTTTGTAATAATATCTCCCTCCCAGGTTGTTTGCTGGTTCCCGATGCTGCTGGCATAAAAACCGGAAGAAGGAGCCGTATTGGTGCCGTTGATATCATAAAAGGATCGGCCTACATTCGAAGCATAGAGAGAGAATGGATTTGTTCCTGGTACATTAGAAGCGGATCCCAATTTACCCCAACTGTAACGCAATTTTAAGTCATCGATAAAACTAATGTCTTTAAAAAAGCTTTCCTGCGATAATCTCCATGCCACTGAAACGGAAGGGAAGTAACCATATTGTCTCCCGGTATAGAACACAGAAGACCCATCCCGGCGAATGGTTGCGTTCAGTAAATACCTGTCAGCATAATTGTATTCAACCCTTGCGAATTGTGAATACAGAGAACTTTGATATGCGTACCCTGTGTTTTGCTGACCTATCGGGGAACCCGTACCCAGCACCCAGAAATTTGGGTTAGTCGAGAAATAATTGCCTCTGGTTCCGGATTCACCGCGCCCATAAAAATTCAAGGCTTCTGTGCCAATCAAACCTTTAACCGTATGTTTTCCAAAAGTGTTGCTGTATGTTAAAGTATTAGTCCAGGTCCAGCTTGAATTATAAGAAGCACCTTCATTAAATGAATTGGAACCGGTATTGCCTTCAGCGTTTTCATAGCCAACGTAACCAAAACTGCGGTAGTACTGGTTGTTGACATTACCGCCAAAACTCGTACGAACCATAAAATGTTTCAAAATGTCAACTTCAGCATATACATTACCGGTGATTTCCCAATCATTTGCTTTATTGACACCGTTGCGGGTGGCATCCGCAAATGGATTCCTGGAGTTACCCAAGTCCTGCGATTTTGTGCCGGCAAAATTTCCCTTTATGTCGTACTGAGGAATGATGCTGCTTTCCCGAAAGGCAAAGGCAATGGGATTTCCCTCATTTTGATTACCAACTGTTGGGTTTGTTTTAAAGAAAACATAGGCATTCTCTCCAACACGTATTTTGTCTTTGATGTTTGTTTGGGTATTGAGCCTTAAAGAATATCTTTTTAAACCGGTATTCATCAATATGCCTTCCTGGTTAAGGTAGCCCAAAGAAAAAAGGTAGCTGCTTTTATTGAAACCGCCACTCATGCTTAAAGTATGACTTTGTAAGGGCGCATTTTTAATAATTGCATGATACCAGTCCGTACCTTCTTTGTTAGCCTTCGTAATCTGGTTGGAATTAATATCATATAAAGAAGGATCTGTACCGGGGGCTCCTTCTTTTACACCAAAAGGAGTAATATAGTCAGGGAGCGTCGGAGTAGCGCCGCTTCCATATTGCTTGGTGCTTGGATTTGCGATACCGGAATTTCTTTGCTGCAGCCATACTGCATTTGCTACCTCTTGTGGTGAGGCCAGGTTAAAACCCTTGCCAGCTGTCTGCACGCCATAGTGAGCTTCGTAATTAACAGTAGCCTTTCCTGATTTTCCCCTCTTTGTAGTAATGATAATGACTCCGTTAGAACCTCGTACACCATAGATTGAGGCGGAGGCATCTTTCAAAACCTGGAAGGATTCGATATCATTTGTATTTAAATCATGCAGGCTTCCTGAAACCCCATCTATCAAAACCAATGGCTGGTTATTACCAAAGGAGGTGATGCCCCTGATACGGATATCGCTGGCTGCACCAGGCTGACCGGAAGTAAGGATACTCACTCCCGATGCTTGTCCCTGTAAAGCTTCTTCTACCGTACCCGCTGGTACCTGCTTCAGGTTTTCCATATTCACTACAGCTACCGAGCCGGTAATATCCTTTTTTCTTTGGCTTGTATAACCTGTAACAACAATTTCATCAAGACCATTTACAATGGCTTTTAAGACGACAACAACTGAATTCCTTCCACTGGCGACAATTTCCTGCGGGTCGTGCCCGATTGCACTGACTATCAAAGTGTTTTTCCCCGAAGGTGATGTAATTTTAAAGGAACCATCTGTATTGGTGGTTGTACCAATCTTAGTTCCTTTAATTGAGACGGTAGCGCTTTGTATGGGCTGGTTATCTTTACCGCTGGAGACATTTCCGGTAATAACTGTTTGCGCACATAGGGTTATACCTAATAAACTGAGCATAAGGGTGCTCAAGGCAAACCGCAAGGTTAACTTAATTTCATTTAGCATAAGCGTAGTTAGTTTGAGAATTATTATTTGTTAAAAGTAAGTAAATTATGTTAAACGGTAATTACTTCTTATTTTTTTTAAAAATCAAGTAGTTGTCCGCTATTATTAATAAGTATTAGTGGAAGTATCTATAGTAAAAAAAAAATTGTTCCTGGCTGTATTCCTTTTAACTATAGAAAAGCTAACAATAGAAATAATAGTATTATAACTAAACCGGTTGTTGTGAAAAACTGTTATCTTCTCCATATCCCACTTTTTAACATTATTGCCTGATAAATACATTCCTTATCCCCTTTTTATCTAACCAATAAAATAGATCCTTTCCGCGTTATTTCCCTACCCGAATCAGCCTTTAATTTTACATCATAAACATATGCACCTGCCGGCTGCGGCTTGCTTTTAAAGGTTCCGTCCCATTCTGTGTTTACACCAGCGGATGAAAAAACCAGGTTTCCCCACCTGTTATAAATCCACAGATGTATTAATTTATAATTGTCGGGCACTAACAAACGGAATTTGTCGTTTTTTCCATCTTCATTGGGCGTGAATGCATTGGGGATATTAACATTATCATACACTTTTACCTGTACTTCATCAGAAGCTGTTCCGCATCCAACTGTTGAAACCACACTTAAGGTATAGATGCTGCTGGAAGGCGGATAGGCTAAGGGTGTTATTGAATTTTTGTCGGAAAGAAAGCCGGGGGATGTCCAGTAATAATTTACGGCGGTACCTTTTGATAGGCCATTAAGCACAACGGTATCACCTTTAAGGATGGTTTTATCAGCACCTGCATTAGCGAAAGGTTTCCTGTAAACATCTATTTGCAGGAAAGCGGAATCTTTGCAGCCATACCCGTTCGTGATAAGTACTTTATATTTCGTTGTATCCGACGGCGTAGCAACCGGATTAGGAATGGCATAATTTGACAACCCTGCTGAAGGGCTCCATTGAAATCCGACGCTATCCTTTGCAGATGCAAAAAGCGGTTCGCTCATGCCCTCGCATATCGGGTAAGAGGGTTTCACTGAAATGGTAGTTCCGGGAACAATTTTAAGGAAGAAAGTATCCGATGAAATGCAGTTGTAATTAAAATTTTCTATCAGTCGGTATAAACCACTATCCTTGTATTGCACATTTAAAATTCCTGCCGTTGGAAGGAGCGAATTGTACCCGTTAGGACCCGACCATAAAACCTTTAAAGCAAATGGATCGGTTGCAGGAAAAAAGAAATTCTTGCCCAGGCAACCAAAGACCGATTTTGGAGCTGCATGCTTTGGCACAGGATGGATATTTGTATAGATAGCGTTGGATGATATCCTGCATTGTACCGAATTGATATTGGTTCTCTCTGCAATGCTTACACGATATTCCACAACACCGGAGCTTCTATGAGGTACGGCATAACCCGGTTGTGTTTCGCCGAGAATATCAAGCCATGTTTTTCCCGAGTCGAGACTGTTTTGCCATTGCAGCAGGGGATCTGCAAAGCCGGGTGAGTAAGCGGCATTCAAAATTAAAGAGTTGGTATAATCAGCGCATACTTCGGTAGGGCCGGCTGTGCCATCGATGGTTGCTGAAACAGACGGGCCGCATGGTCTCAGGGTAATATCATCCAGAGCAAAGGCGCTGCCACAGCCAAACGGAGGGTCTATAGTTATACGCACGATGGCGCTGGTAATACCTGAAGGAGTGGTAAATGACAGTCCATAAAATTTCCATTCTTTGGCATCTACTATTGGGAGGTAACCGGTACTGTCTGCTGCAAGTATTGCCCCTGATAAGGTTATCACCCGGAATTTTATATTAGGCAATATGGGAGTGCCATTGCACGCGAATTTTGTCATTACACTTGTGATCCATAACCCGAACTGATATACGGTATTGCCGCATATATTTTTGGCAGTATCCATATACACTGTACCAGCCTGACTTTCTGCGTTTACCAGCAGGTAATTGCCATTGGCGTCAAGCGTGTGATCACCTACCATCTGAACCCAGGTCCTGCCACCGCAGCCAAAAAGAAAATTACTAAGCGTATAACTTCCTTTTGAAGGGCAACCGGAAACATAAGGGTAAGTAGTTTTATATGCAGGAAGAATTTTACGCCCCGCCCCGAAATGCTCATTGATAATGGGGTCGCCTAAACTTCCTGTGCAAATTTGTGCCCTGGCAGCAACAGTGGATAGTAATGATAATAAGATGGCAAGTAAAAATATTTTTATCATTCAGCGGAACAAATTAGGTACCAGGAGAAATTTCTTTAAAATACGCAGTGATGCTAACAGGTATTGTTTACAAATTAACAATAAAAAAAAATTAGTCTGAACAAATTTTCTGTCCCCGATATATCGGCGGTGAATTATTTGTTATTGATTAAGAAGGGAGAATGCAATGCAACATGCAGGAAGCGAGAACATCTCATAGAAGCTCTTAATAAATTTTAATCGGTACTTTAAATAGGCTATCAAAACTATAAGCTGTCAGGTAGTTAAATGTGTTATGAAATTTCCTCTTGATAGCTGGAAGCCGACGGCTGATAACAAAACGTCAATTTAAAGTTGAAACTGGCCAGGCTTTTTGAATGCCCGCTACGTTCTCATCCTTTCTTCAAGGAGGAGAGTTTCAAAAAAAATGCGAAGCACGTTTTTGAACGGGGTGGTTACTCACCGTAACGGTATACACCGGTTGCGTAGCAGTGCATCATTTGCAAGTTGGCAATTACGTACGGTGGGGTAACGGCTCATGTTACTAATAATCAATCTTTAAATATAATAAAGCTACGATTAGGGGGGCTATTATACTAAGTGATCAAGACACTAATTTTAAATACCTGGCATTGTTTTTCAACATTGCCATTCCTTCCCGGTAATTCATATATCTTAACCCTTCTCTCTGGCGGTTGCCTGCGCTGATCTGGTTCAATGCTTTCAGATGCCAGATAATTTCTTTCCATGCAAAAAAAATAGAATGAGCAGGATCATAAATATGGGTTGGCTCACTTCCCGCGCCATTTAATTCAACTATAGAAAAATTTTTGCCTGCATTAAGTTCTTCCCAGTTGTCGTACATTATATCCATCCTGCCGAAATAAAAGCCGGGTATCTGACGGCATACATGATCGATCGTTCGCGTCAGTTGATCGGTAACCTGGTCACTCATGTCAATAAACCTTGCACCCCTGGCATGATTTCCATAAGGTACCAGCATATACTCCTCCCCCAAATTCAATACCGCCTGAAGAATATCACCGTAAGTGTTTTTTAATACAGGCAACTGTAACAAGCTACGAGGTTCGTTTATTATCAACTCCGTAATGCTTAATTTACCATCACCTGTGACTTTTAAAAATTCTTTGCCAACCATACCTGAAATGCGGCCTCTTTCTTCGCCTGGTATCCTGTAATAAAAAATACCTATTTCATTTTTGTATTCAATGTAAGCCTGCAACAAAAAATCTACTTTCATCTTGTTAACATAATCAGCCAGTTCATTCTCATTGTTAACTTTTTTAACCAGAACACCTTTGCTTCCTACGTCCGGTTTGGCAATCAACGGAAATTTTAAACTATTATGGTTGACAGCATTCATTAAAGACAGCATATTCGTCCCGCATTTAAAACAGTAACGTCAGAGGACAATATTGCCTGGGCATCAGCTCGTAGATCAACCATTTACTTTCCGTAACAAAACCTCCATTTTTAATAAGCGGACTAGCAGTGTTAAAAAAGAAAATGGAGCGTGACTTAAAGCTTAGCCAGAACCAGTAAAACAGGATGGGTCCATATATCACATTAAAAGGCCAGTACTCCCAGTTAAGCAGTCTTATAAAAAATCTTTTTAATGATAAATAAACAGGCCTTGCAGTGATCTTCCGGTATTTTTCTTCGAGGGCTTCGATTGAAAGTTTGCTGGTATACCATTTTTTATCCTGTAAGTCGTGGTATGTCATCACTATAAAACTTTGAGTAACATGAAGACTTGTAATCCTCCTTGTTATCATTCCATCCCTGTCGATTAATAAGCCATCTTTTGTATCTCCCCGGCCGCAATGAGTATGAAAATGAAGAATGTCTGAAGTTGTTTTGAAAGGCATAGACCTGCGCCACTCGTGAAACCAGTTATTTCTTTTGGCTGTTGCTATTTCATCATATAGGGTAACAGAGGACCATATATAAGCGCTTTAATTATTTAATAATCTAACATGCTTTTTTTCTTCGTCCCACCGGCATTCATACAAGTTACCGCCTGCAAACAGTATAATGGTAAAAGGCTCGACGGCATCCAGGTTTATACTTCTAAAATATCTTTCAGGCATCGCTGCAGTAATAATTTCCTTAAGAATCAGCCCCCTGCTTTTTCTGTATGGCGGTTGCGGCAGGTGTTTAATAAAAGCGCCATTGAGAAGCACTGCCAGGTCGCCATTATTTTTTGCTGCAATCCAGCTTCCATGCTTATCGGTATCGCTGGGATATAATAATACGTTTTTTCCTGCAACATATTTCATAGGCGCTAGTGCCTGGCTCCTGCTAATATGTTCATCACGGTTAGCAGTAAGGTGAAAGCCGCCTGTAGTTGGAATAAAGGTTACCGTGCACATGCCTGCCTGTATTTAAGCGTAGCTGCTGATACCCCGAACGCTTCAGGAACCTGCAAATCTGAGATAGCCTGTATGCCAATACGGATCAACGCTATATGATGAACTGTATGTTCCAGGTTGTATGCCAGTTCCCTGTAATAATTGGTAGCTAAGGACACCTGGCTCACATCACTGTCTCCATACGCCGCTTGAAGTATCAGGTTCCTGTCCGGTTTATCTAAGGTAGCCACAATGGAGGTAATAGTCTGGATAGCGTAATTTTTGTCGGATTCAATATCGCGGTTACGCAAACGCTTATCGTAATTTACTATACCAGTTAGATAGCCCTGATTGAGTTCGATATAAAACTCCAGGATGTGACGCGTGTGCTGACCAATAGTCGATGGCGATAATGTGTCTATCTCTTGTTGGTATTGCCCGCCAGTAAGGCCGTTAATAACATTTTGTAATTGGGTTAGCAGAGTTTGAATTGGTTCCTGAAGTTTCATAATATTTATGAATGAATGATTGTTTTATTGTTGATAAACGGAATAAATGACAGAAGCTATTTTCTAAAAATGATAAGTAGCGCGGCACAGATAATAAAAACTACCAGTGCCAGGATAAAAAGTTCTCCGCCATCGTTTTGCACTACAATGCCGAGCTTCATCAAATGTGATAATAAAGCACCACTCATTACTCTTGATGCAATCAGCGCCCCGATACTTGTTAACCTGGGAATAAGCAGCAGTGCTGAAGCGATTAGTTCTATACAGCCGGTTGCAATCCTTCCCCATGGTTCCACGCCCAGCTAAGAAAAAATATACACCGATTCAGGCGCGGCGGTAAACTTAAAAAATGAAGTTTGCAGCATAATCAATGCTGCTACAACGCGTAATGCCCAAATCATTACTTTAAATCGAGTGGATACCATGATAATAAAATTGGGTTTGAGTATGATACTAATCTAAAACTGTTTCACCATCAGCACATTAAACCTCCGGGGTATTATTTACTAAGTTATGAGTATCCGTTATAGCATTTATAAATGCAGATCAGTTACTTTTAAGACCAGGCCATTTTTGGTCCGCTGTCCGGATAAGATTCTGTTGATCTTTACTCCATGATTCTTTTACTTTGGTATTGTAGTTAAAGTAAAGCTTATCATTTACAACCGTCCATGTATCAGTTTGAGTAGGCGCTTTATGACCTTGCGCCGTACCATAAGCGCAATAACCACCATACTGCGGAACATATTTCTCAGGAGCTTCTTTAAATCCCGCTAAATTTTTTTGACTTGAAAAAAGCCAGGTTACATCCTTATACTTGTAAGCAAGGCTGTCTGCCCCTTTAACTGCCTTTGACGCTTTGAAAAATGCCACAGGGTCGTAACCGTTGATAGCTTTACCCCCGGGTGCGAAGATCTCTGATTGCTGGGCAATGGCCTGCATGATGCTAAAAAAGCTAAGCGCTGCAATGATAATAGTGCGTGTCAATTTGAATGATTTAAATAGATGGATTGTATAAATTAAGAAAAGAAAAGGCGTAGATCATCGATTTGTCTTAACCCAGTTAGCATCCGCTTTTGGCTTTAGGTTAATTTCATCCTTATTCCAGGACTTCCTTGTGTTGTTAAAAAATTTGTTGAAGAACAGGTAGAGTTTACCATCTATCAGTTTAAAAGTTGCCGGATCTATTGCTACTTTTTCACCGGTAGCACCCATAGCGTAGGCACACCATCCTCCATATTGTGGCTGATACTTTACCGGATTTGCTTTAAACAGATCCCTGTTTTGTGCAGATGTAAAATAATAGGTAACGTCTTCTACAATCAGGGCGTTGTCTTTACTTCCTTCTGTAGCTTTTTGAACGGTAAAATAAGATACCGGGTCATACCCTTCTAAAGCCAGGCCTGACTGATTAAGATTGAATTGTTTCTTATGTAGCTGATTTAGATTTTGCGCTGATCCTATACCGGTAGCAACAAATAGTACAAGCGCAAGGACGATTGATTTTTTTATGATGTAATTATTAGTCGCTTACTGTTTTCCTGCTTTGTCGCGGCAATCCTACTATCCTTACAAAAAATCTTTTTTTTGGTCAGTTAAAGTGTGAAACATTTATCACTGGCCCGAAGGCTGTTAGTAAAAACTTTTTGAGACATAATGTGTATGAGAGAGTGATTTTAATAACATCTAACCATACCTGTTATATTTTAAGAAAGAAATATTAAGGAGAGCATAAACTTGCCTGATAATAAATTTTAAAGACCGGAGTAATAATCATAGCCTTGTTCAGCCCAATAATCCCTGGGACGCGTGTTACTAAAGGAGATCGTACCTATGCGTTTAAGATTCTTGATACCGTATTTCACCGGAACGATCAGGCGTAACGGTGCTCCATGTACCGGAGTTACCGGCTGATCATTCATTTCGTATGCCAGAATGGTTTGCGGATGAAGCGCACTTTCAATATCGAGTCCGACATAATATCTGCCATCCGGTGTTTCCATACCTACATAAGACATCTTTGCCTGATCCTGCAATCTGAAGTGAGTGATAAGATCACTAAACTTAACGCCTGCCCAATGCTGGATCTGATCCCAACCCTCCACACATTTAAAATCATAAATTATTTCAGTTTTAGGCAGGGATTTGATTTCATCGATCGTTAGCTTAAGTACATGGCCGTCATTCTTCTTAATCGCTAATTTCCATTTCTTCAAATCGAAATCTTTATCTTCTATACCAATATCACTGTTGACCCTGACAGTCTTTGCAGCCCTCTCTTTCGGATAGGTTTTGACCAGGTGATTGTTGCTGAAAAACTTTTGGAAGAACAACTCTGTTTTATTCAAAGCCCTGCGTAAAGGGCGGTGAGCGCCGGCAGTAATTCCCGGGGTCTCCTCCGGGGAGCGATAGAGCCACCGCCAGCCACCGAAGGCAGCGCCGCCGGCGATAAAAAATATCCCAAAGGAAATAAAATTTCGCCTTTTAATTTTTTGATCTACCGTTAATTCTCTTTTGAGTTTTTGTATTACTGGCTTTTCCATAATTATGTAAGATTTTTATCAGTTGGATCGTTTGGTTCCGTTAACGGAGAGCTATCTTCCTTAATCGTCGTCAACGGCAGGGGCATTGGCTTCTCTATAATTTCAAAACCGGAAACTACCGACCTGAAGTTATTCCAGCCGGCCATGATAACCTGGAAAACATGGATCATAAAAAAGAATACATAACCCAGTGTCAACGCAAAATGGATAATTCTTGCAAAATGATAACCCCCGCAAAACCAGGTCAGCCAATAAAATTGAACAGGCTTGTATATAGCAAGTCCTGTAATTACAGAACCGAGTCCCATAATTATGATTGTTGTATAAGCAATACGTTGAGCGGCATTGTACTTTTTTTGTGGAGGAATAGTTTTACGAATATGCAGATCATGCAATAACACCTGCCAGGCCTCTTTAAAGGAGTTTTTCTTTGGTACCAGTTCCCGCCATTCTCCGGAGATAACGGTATACAGCACATAAAAAATACCATTGAGCGTGAAGAACCACATGAATAGAAAATGGAAAGCCATCCCTTCTGACAATCGGCTTGGAACCTGTAATAAATTATAAAACCAGTCGGGGAAAAAGCGTATAATAGTATGTCCGAAAAGTGTTATTGAATATTCATCATTCGCCCAGTAAATAAGTATACCGCTCCATATCATAACAGTGAGGATAGGGAAGTTGACCCAATGGGTCCAACGCATTGCAAGTGTATGTTTTTCTTTAATTACTTTCATATACAATACAGTGAATAATTTATAACAAGTTTGCATGCGGCAAGTTGCTTGTTGCAGGGTATTTACTTTCTGTTTTAAAGCTTACAGCAATTTACGTGTAATTGAAATTGTACGCCCAACTTAAAATCACCGGTTATTTGATAACCATGATACCTGATTTAGTTGCCGCAACAATTTTACCATTGCTTTTGTTTTGTAAAAATACAATGATTTCAAGGACTTGCATGTCAAGCCCTCCGGGCAATTTCAGTGTCCCTACCCCATTACTTTGCCCGGTTAACTTAATAGTTTGTAGATTCCTGATGATCTGCACATGAGATAAGGTACGCCCGCGATTCTCTCCTTTTAACACTTTACTTAGTGCGTTCTTTTCCACAAGAGCCAAAATCAAATAAGTATCGGCAGGATTATTTTTCACGGAATACTGAAGGGTAATTTTTTTCATTCCTTTTTTAAATTCATTTAATATTATTTCCGCCAACGGCACTTTCATAAGTCCTTCCTTAATGGCATTGCGAAGCGTACCTTCTTCCGATCCCACGACTTCCCTGCTGCCGTTTACAACAGCCTGTGGTGTATATAAAGAGCCCTTCAGCCATCCGGCATATTGATGCTGTCTTTCAGAATAAGCAGCGCTGCTAAAAGGATCTTTCCATCCAAGGCGGTTCCAGTAATCAACATGATATGCCAGCAAATATACCAGTGAATCTTTCATTTCATTTTGAATACCGGCTATCAATGCATCTGCAGGCGGGCAGCCGGAACAGCCTTCCGAAGTAAAGAGTTCAACAACAGCAAATCCTTTATCAGCAACAGTCTTACGCTCCAATCTGTTAGTGAAAGAAAAGAGACCCATTGTAATAATTGCTACCCAGACTGATACTGCTATAATTTTGATAAGCGCAATTGCATAAAAGAATTTAATTATATCCTTAACAATTGTCTGCAAAAACTGCCGGCATTATGGCTTTCCGTTTTTACCATGAAACACCTGGACGACCAGGACACAAAGACCAATTGCAACCAACTGAAAGTAACAGCTGCTAAACTTCTGGGTAATCATTCACAGGACGAAGGTGAGTTTAAGATCATGCCTTCAAAAAAACTGGATCTAATTTGTTTTGTTATGAAAGAACTTAATAAAGAAGCATTAAAGCAAATTGCATACAACTGCAGAAAGGCTACCTTCCTAATAGAGAAAAAGCAGATTGACACGATAACAACAAGAGAGAAGCTCGAATTAAAAATTCATCTTGCCGGGTGCGCTGTTTGTCGCATTTATGAAAAGCAAAGCATTATCATTGATATGATTGCTAAAGAAAATTTTACCGCTTCACAAAACAAACACTTCATGCTTGATGATGATTTTAAACAAAGGCTACAGGCGAGAATCGAGCGGGATTATGAAGACCTTCAGAAAAAAAATTAAAGAAAGCAGTAAGGTAATGGCTTATAACATGCAGCGCTGGCAAGACAATTAAGTTTTATGATTTTAAAAGTAAGTATGAGCGCAATGAAGTAAACCCGCAATGAGTGAAATAAAAAATTGGCAGATGTATTAAAGTCATCGCTCATTATTTGTAACAACTGTTTCCACCAGGCGCCGAAAAATTTATAGATGATTTACTTAAAGATGAACAGCCTTTAATTGCTGCTATTAATGAATCAGCTTTAATATTTTTTAAAAATTATGACTATTAAACGAGGGCTATTCCACCTTCCACTCTTTTTTTTATAGGATTGTTCACAACCCTCCTGCTTTCGGCGGGTACTACTAACCTGGTTGTCGCACAACAAATATTGTCACAAGAGGCAAATACAAAATTTGCTCCTGCAATATTGCCGGGAAAGGGGTTAAAGCAATTTGATTTTTTTTACGCCTGGGAAGCCAAATCACGTAACATGTATATTGTGCGTGATGGAAAAATAACCTGGTCTTGTACAGATACAGTGGGCAGGGGAGAGATCAGCGACGCGGTGCTTATGAAAAATGGGAATATACTATTCGCCCATCAGTATAGTGTGACTTTAATTAACCGTGACAAAAAAATAATCTGGAATTATAATACGCCTGAAGGTACGAAACCCACACAGCCCAGCCTATAGGTAACAACTATGTTGTATTTATTCAAAATGGTAATCCCGCTAAAGTTTTTGTGATTGATATTCGAACCAATAAAATTGCAAAGGAATTTTTACTGCCTTTTAAAAGTGGTACTCATGGACAAATAAGACATGCAAGACTAATAGCGGCAGGCACTATTCTTATAGCGCACATGGACCTTGGAAAGGTTTGTGAATATGATATAAATGGTAAGGAGCTTTTATCGCTCGACATCCCCGCCGTTTGGTCAGCTGTGCCTTTGAAAAATGGGAATATACTGGTGACAAGTAACAAAAGATTTGTCAGGGAAATTACCCGCGCCGGCAATATAGTATGGGAGTACCTGTTAGATGAAATACCCGATTATAAAATATCATCGCCGCAGCTCGCAATGCGGCTCCCGAACGGTAACACGCTTATAAATAACTGGTTCAACCAATGGAATAATAAACTGGATGCCAGCAATCTTCCGGTACAGGCCATAGAGGTTATATCCGGTAAGGAAATCGTATGGGCACTGCGCTCATGGAACGGGCCGTTGTATCTCGGTCCATCCACAACCTTTCAATTACTTAATGACCCTGACAGCATATCGGAAAAAGTTCACTTTGGGGATATAAAATAGTTGTTGTTTTTAATACTATTTCATTTCACTTTTATCAACTTTATCAATTCACGTGGAATACCATTGACTATTAATCTCATCGTATATATTCCCGGGATATTCAGCCGGTTACCCCAATTTAATTTTAAACTTGTTTTACCTCCCGGAAGTTTTCCAATTTTTTCCACGGCCATTAACTCACCGGCAAAGTCATATACCGCCAACCCATATTTGTTAGCCGGATGATTATTATTAAAACTAACTGTTACAGTTTCATAAAATGGATTTGGATAGGCTTTAAACATTAGTAAATCCGAACCCTGTAGGTCTGGCATTATAAGAGAGGAACGATTTGCATTTACGACTGATATAAGAGAGGCAGTATTTCCGCTTGAGAATGCAGCATCAGGAATAAGTTGCCGGGCAATACCAGGTCCCGACCAGTAAACCTGCATTGACTGGCCACCATCTTTCTGAAAGAAAGTGATGGCGATTGGATAAGAGCCGGCGGCGGAGATGTTCACCGTAGTAGTCGCCGCTATCGCCGCGTGAAGCCCGTCATTGTTTACTGTTGAGGTTATAGAAGGATTATAAACGGAATTGAAGTACAGCCTGCTGCCATCGTCGGACACCGTTTCGAATGTATAGTTTCCAGCGGCAGGAACAGAGATAGCGCCTTCCCATACAAAGCCGTAATAGGTATCTTTTCCGGCAGGCCTCACCGTTATATCCACGTTAGCAGAAGTGCCTGTTTTTACCGGCGTAAGTAAATTAAAGTTTGGTAACACATCCCAGTTGCCTTCGTAATACCGGTAGTTAAGACCATTTGCAGCAGCTGCGCTGGTAGTAGATGCTGAAAGGGCCGCGCTTGCTACTGACATGTTACCCGCCTGGTCGCGTGCTTTTACAGTAAAGGAGTAAGCGGTGCCTGCAACAAGGTTGTCGGCCGTAACACTGTTTGTGGCGCTGGTATATTGTTTTACACCACCTGCATAAATATCGTAAGCCACCACTCCAACATTGTCCGTCGAGGCAGTCCAGGAAAGGTTGA
>Ga0209512_1003214_pt1 | contig 15858 bp, 10 predicted proteins | sample frozenSSSSmetaG_FD_184142 | JGI IMG/M metagenome (GOLD analysis project Ga0209512, IMG submission 184142) | Glacier valley bacterial and archeal communities from Borup Fiord, Nunavut, Canada, to study Microbial Dark Matter (Phase II) -... | ecosystem: Environmental > Aquatic > Freshwater > Ice >... | reverse complement strand
CGGCCTCCGCGCCGGCCCCCGCCAGCAACGCCGCAGCCTACAAGCCCTCCGCAGTCCAAATCGTGACTTCGGCGAGCGAATACAAGAACCCGTTCGCTCCTGCGGACGAAGTTCCTGCGCCCGAACCGATCGTCGCTCCCGCGCCGGTCGCTGCTGTTGTCCCCCCCGTGGAAGCCCCCGCTTCCGCTCCGGTCGCGCCCGTCGCGGCCTTCGTCAAACCTGCCCCGGTCGCCGTGACCGAGGAAAAGGCCGAACTCAACATCCTCCCCCCCGCCGAACTCAAGCGCCCTGCGCAGAGCTGGGAAACGCCCGCCTTCCCTTACGAAGGTGATCGCGCGCTCTCCGCTCCTCGTCCGGCCGTCTCGGCCAAGCCCGCTTCCGCCGCTCCCGCCCCGCTGGCTCCCGCCGTCGGTGCCCGCGTCGAACGCGAAGTCTTCCGCCCCGTGCGTCGCAGCGAAGTCCCCATGCTGGACTCCGCCCCCAACGCCAGCGGTCCGCAGGAACGCCGCGAGGGACGTGATCCCCGCAACTCGCGGCAGTCCCGCAATCCGCGCGACTCCCGCCAGCCGCGTGATCCTCGCGAACAACGTGAGCCGCGCCAGCCGCGCCAACACCGCGACCCGCGCGACTACGAGCCCAAGCCCTCCGATCCAGCCCAGCCGCCCTCGGCCGCCCCCTCCGCCCAAGCCCCCAAAAAGGCCGGTGGTGTCGTCGGTTGGTTCAAGGGTCTGTTTGCCGGCGGCCCCGGCCCCACGGCGGACAAACCCGCCCAGCCCGGTCTCCTTGGCCAGCAGCCCCAAGGTCAGCGCAGCGGCGGCGACGGCAACCGTCGTCGTCATCGCGGTGGTCGTGGTCGCAACGGCGGCGGTGGCGGCGGTTTCGGCGGCGGCCCGCAAGCGGGTGCCCCCCAAGCCGGCGCTCCCCGTCCCGAAGGCCACAGCCCCAACCACGGCGGCCAGGGTCAGCACCACGGCCAGAGCCAGGGTGACCAAGCCGGAGGCGGCGGTCGTCGCCGTCGTCGCGGCGGTCGCGGTCGCTCCGGCGGCGGCCAAGGAGGCGGTCCCCGCCCCGAAGGCGGCGCCGGTCCCGGTCCTGCTGCAAGTTAAACCTAGTTAAACCTTGCCAAGGGCTTCACCGCCCCGCGCATTTCAAGGGCGTCAGCACACATCGTGCTGACGCCCTTTTTTTGTCTTCATTCCGAGCTCTGGACTCTCAGCTCCCAGCTACCGACTTTTCATCCCACATGTCTGATCTCATCGTTCACGGCGGCAAGCCGCTCTCCGGCACCATCGTCCCCTCGGGCAACAAGAACTCCATCCTGCCGATTTTCTGCGCCACCCTGCTCACCGACGAGCCCGTGACGTTGAAAAACGTCCCCGACATCACCGACCTCAACAAGCTCGTCGCCTTCTTCCAGTCGCAGGGCTCCCAGATCGCCTGGAACCGCGACCTCGGCGAGATGCGCGTCTGTCACGCCACCTTCAAGAGCACCCTTGAAAACGACGAGCTCCCGCAGGACATGCGCTCCACCGTCCTGCTCTACCCCGCGCTCCTCTCCCGCCTGAAAAAAATCACCATTCAGGCCAACACCAAGGGCTGCTCCCTCGGCGTCCGCGAGATCGACCCTCATCTGGAAATCCTCTCCGTCCTCGGTGCCATCGTCAACGAAGGCGACCCGCTCGTCATCGGCCTTCCCCACGGATTCAAGGGCGCGCGCCACTGGTGCGACTACATGTCCGTCACCGTCACCGAAAACTTCGCGATGGCCGCCTCGCTCGCCACCGGCGAGTCCACCCTCATCAACGCTGCCAGCGAGCCCCACGTTCAAGACCTCTGCGCCGCCCTTGTCGCCATGGGCGCGAAAATCGAGGGCATCGGCACCTCGATGCTCAAGATCACCGGCGGCACCAAACTCCACGGCGCAGAGATCACCATCAACTCCGACTACCACGAGATCGTCACCTTCCTCGCCCTCGGCGCCATCACCGGCGGCGAGGTCCGCGTCGAAAAAGCCCTGCCCCACCACTTCGATCTCATCACCAAGGCCTTCAAAAAACTCGGCGTCGTGATCGAGCACGAAGACGGCGCAGTCATCGTCCGCCGCAATCAGAAGCTCGTCATCGAAACGCCCTTCACGACCAACCTGCTTCCGAAAATCGAGGCCGCCCCCTGGCCGTATTTCTCGGTCGATCTGCTCCCGCTCATGATCGCGCTCAGCACGCGCTGCGACGGCACGATCCATTTCTGGAACAAGGTTTACGAAAACGGTTTCTCATGGATTCCCGAGCTGGCGAAATTTGGCGCCCACGCCCTCGTGAGCGATCCGCACCGCATCGTCGTTTTCGGCAACCGCCCGCTTCGTCCCGCCGTGGTTGACTCGCCCTACATCATCCGCGCCGCCGTCGCCCTCTACATGGTCGCCGCCGCGATCCCCGGACGATCCGTCGTGCGCAACGCCGAGATCATCAAACGCGCCCACCCCCGCTTCGTCGAAAACCTCCGCACCCTCGGCGCCGAAGTGGAATGGAAATAAGAAATAGACAAACCTGACTATCTGGAACTCAGGAAATCAGGAAAAACTCCCTCACCGCCGATTCCGTTCCTGATTTCCTGAGTTCCAGATAAAAATTCTTTCATGCCCGCTCCCGATAACAACAAAGGCCTCGGCTACATCACCTCGACGCTCGCCACGCCCGTGTCGCCGGTCGAAGCCGCGCTGCGCCCGCTCTCCTTCGCCGATTTCACCGGCCAGCCCAAAACCGTCGAACGCCTCCAAGTCATGGTCGGCGCCGCCAAACGCCGCGGCGAAGCTCTTAATCACATCCTCCTCTCCGGCCCCCCCGGTCTCGGCAAGACCACGCTCAGCTTCATCCTCGGTCACGAGATGGGCCGCAACGTCCGCGTCACCTCTGGCCCCGTCGTCGAAAAAGCCTCCGACCTCGCCGGCCTGCTCACCAGCCTCGAGGAAGGCGACCTCCTCTTCATCGACGAGATCCACCGCATCCCGAAAACCGTCGAGGAATACCTCTACTCCGCGATGGAGGACTTCCGCCTCGATATCATGATCGACCAAGGCCCCAACGCCCGCAGCGTCCGCCTCTCGATCCCGCGCTTCACCCTCATCGGCGCCACCACCCGCGCCGGCCTCCTCACCGCCCCGCTGCGCTCCCGCTTCACCCTTCAGACACGCCTCGACTACTACGACATCCCCACCCTCGAAGGCATCGTCACCCGCAGCTGCGGACTCCTGAAAGTCGCCATCGACGAAGGCGGCGCCAAAGAGATCGCCACCCGCGCGCGTGGCACGCCCCGCATCGCGAACAACCTGATCAACTTCTGCCGCGACTACGCGCAAGAACGCGCCCAGGGCAAAATCACCAAACCCGTCGCCGCCGCCGCGCTTGAGCTGCTGGAGATCGACGCCGCCGGCCTCGACGAAATGGACAAACGTATGCTCCGCGTGATGGCCGAGAACTACAAAGGCGGCCCCGTCGGCCTCGGCACCATCGCCGTCGCCGTCGGCGAAGAGACCGAAACCCTCGAAGAAGTCCACGAACCCTTCCTCATCCAGGAAGGCTACCTCCAGCGCACGCCGCAGGGCCGCATGTTGACGACCAAAGGCTACGCCGCTATCGGCCTGAAATCCGCCACCGGCGGCGACCAGAGCCCGTTGTTATAGTTGTCCGTCCAGCCGGTGCTTCCAACGCGGCCAAATCAATCGCGACACCCGGTGGCGCAAGCTCGCATTGGTGGCTAAACCCGCCTGAGTTTGGTTTCATGAAAATGGCCAACCTCAACACCGCCTCCATGTTTAAACTCTGGATGACCCTGGCGATTTTGTTGGTGGCCGGCACCGCCTCCGCGCGCGCCGATGGCAAGGTCTTCGCCCCGGTGCTGATACCTCAACGGGTCGAAATGCCCGACCAGCGCGCACTCTTATCATGGAAAAAGGGCGTGGAGACGCTGGTCATCGAGTCGGCCTTCGTCGGCCAAGGAACCGACTTCGCCTGGGTCGTGCCGTTGCCCAGCAAGCCAGAGGTGTTTCCCGCCACTTCCGGCACGCTGCCGTCTGCGGTAGCACTGATGCAGCCCACTGTAGCCAAACCGATGCCGGAAGCATGGAGTCTCGCACTGATATTGGGGGGCATTGGCCTAGTAGCCCTTATATGCGGATGGAGTGCCGTCGGAAAAATCATGCGTGCAGTGCTGATTATCGGTCTCGTGGGCGTGGTCGCAGCCGTCATTGGCGCATTCAGCAATTCAGAATACGCAGCCCAATTGGTCTTCGGTATGGGCAGCATGATGCTATGGCCGCTCAGAAACTGGATTCAACGTGAGACGACTATGGTCGAATCGATCTTTCCACTGCTCGTCGTGGGAGTGCTGGCGACTATGATGATCCCGGCATTCAGCACGGTGAGATCGGCTGCCACAGGAGGAATATCGGGAGTGGGTAACGTAACGATAGAGCAACGATTGGTCGGCGACCATGACGTCACGCTGATCTCAGGGCGAGAAGGCTACGGCGTGGTTACATGGTTAAACGATCATGGTTTTGCGCTCAGCGAAGAGGCACGGAAGGTGGCGACGGAACACGCCGCGAAGGGAGGATGGTTCGTAGCCAGTCGGGTGCGGCGCGATTTTGCCGAGACCAAACGAAGTGTGCCCGCACCGCTGGCATTTCGCTTCGCCACGCACCAGCCGCTGTATCCGATGCGCTTGACCGGCGCGGGCGCCTCGCAACCCCTGGAGGTAGAGTTGGTGATCTTTGGCCCAAGTCGGGCGGAAGTGGCGGGCCTGAAAACCCGCGCAGTGGCCCCTCTCACACAGGGTAATCTCGCCGCACAAACAGGATGGCGGAACGCATTACAGCCAAGGGATAGCCGGGAAATCACCCACCCCGAGCTCATGCGCTGGACCCAGGGCGCCGCGGTCGCCACTTGGATGCGCGGAACGTTATCGCCAGCCCAAATGCAGGAGGACTTATCCGTTCACTGGACGGAGGACCACAAAGCATCGGGTCTTTATGCGGTGGCGACAGACGATGCCTGGGGACAGGCGGCCTTGCTTGGTGCAATCATCTGCTTCGTGGGGGCCATGATCCTCGGACTTGTCTTCGGACATGGCTCCTCCGCCCGCAAGTGGGCCGGAACCGTGATGGTCATTGCGCTCGTGAGCTCGGTTACCCTGCGCGGGCTGACCACGACCGTCGCGGTCGAAAAGCAAAAGGACGGGTGGTTCTGGTTTGAACTGAGACAAGCCGCCCAGATGGCAGATCAAGCCATTTTCGAGTTGCCGCATAATCCGTCGGATGAGGCCGTGCAGGCGGCTTTCGCGAAGGCGTTGGTTGATTATTCCACCTATGGAAAAAAATCCGCCATTGAAGTCGGTGATGGCCCCGGAGAAGCCATGCTCCAAAAACTGTCCGATGGCAGTTGGCGCGTGCTGTTTTTAGACGGCTATGGACAGCCCCATTTTTGGGAAGGGACAGACATCAAACAGCGCCAGGCACCTCGATGAAATGAACCCGAACTGGCTTGGCGTCATCTCAGCTATTCTGGCTTTCGTTGCGTTTTCCGTTACGTATCGGGCCGCGACTAAATACAAGATCAAGACACGGCTGCTTCTCGCGATATTGGCCATAATGTTGGCCATTCCAGGGGCGAGTTTTGCAGCTTACTACGCACACCTGCTACCGGAACCGAGTTGGTATTATGAGTTCCGCAGCGTTCCAGGCACCGAGCTGTTAATCGTATTCATCGGTATTGCCGGTGGAATGGTCGCTTCGGTATTGCCTCGTGCATTGTTGATTCTCCCGTTGTTCGGCGTGGCTGCATTTTCGATCACTCCGATAGCGAAGTCGTTGATCAAGCCAATCCCAAGGGGAACGCTGAGCAACAAGTGGCATGATGGCGTTTGCCTCCAAAGCACCCCCTCAACCTGCGGAGCTGCCTCGGTCGCAACCATTCTGACCACTCTCGGCAAGGCCACCACTGAAGCCGAATTGGCCGCAGAAGCCTATTCTTACACAGGTGGCACGGAGGCTTGGTATCTTGCAAGAGCGGCCAAGAAGCGCGGACTTGACGTGCGCGTTATCTGCGCGTCGCAATTCGCATCAGACGCCCCCCTTCCCGCCGTTGCGGGTGTCAGGTTTGGTTCAGTCGGACACTTTATCGTAATCTTAAAGCGGGATGGTGATCGTTTTCTGATCGGTGATCCGCTCAAAGGACCAGAATCCCTGTCGCGAGACGAGCTTCTACAACGATATCACTTCACAGGGTTTTTCATGTCGATCGCGCCCGTGCCGAAAGGATCCGTCCGTTAAATGCCGCCAATCCAAGGGGTCGGGCCGCTAGATGCTAAATTAACGCACCGATCCCAACGGGACTATGTTTCCGTATTCTTTGGACGCACCGAAAAGCAGCCTCAATCGTCCGACCCAAGCACCGCCCCAACACATCCACCGCGCCCTCGAGATACCCCGCCGCCCTCGTCAAAGGGGCGATTCAGACGGAGACTGGGCGTGTTTACGTGTTTTTTGAACGCACTAAAGGCGGGCTCAATCGCCCTCCCTAAGCTCCCCACCCACCCACTCGACCTTTGCCCATCACTCATTACCTCAAACCTATTTGTCACGTAATACGTGACAAACTTCCTTAACCCATTGGATTAAATTTTATTATATTAATAAAATTACGACGATTGCCGCCCCTAACGAGCACCCTTAGCGTCACATTTTTAATGACGCCTTTTTCCACCATCCTGACCCACCCCGGCGGCGCGCATAAGGACGAGTTTCTCGCTTGCTGCGTCCTCCTCGCCGAACACCCGACCGCCATCGTCCGCCGCGAACCCACCCCCGCTGATCTCTCCGATCCTTCCATCGCCGTCATCGATGTCGGTCACGCCCACGATCCCGCGCTCAACAACTTCGACCATCACCAGCTCCCGCGCGACCACGTCCCCACCTGCTCGCTCTCGCTCGTCCTTCAACACCTCGGACTCTACGAGGACGCCCGCCAGTTCTGCGACTGGCTCGAGCCCGCCGAATGGTTCGACTGCCGCGGCCCCAACGACACCGCCCGCTGGCTCGGCGTGGAGCGCGCCGTGGTCGGCAAACTCAACTCTCCCATCGACGGCACCCTCCTGCGTCGCTTCGCGCAGTCCTCGCAACTCGCGCCCGGCGACCCGCTCTGGGAAATCATGCGCATGATCGGCGATGACATGCTCGGCTACGTGCGCTCGTTGCGCACACGCCTCGACTTCATCGCCCGCCACGCCGAACTGTGGACGCTCGACGACATCGCCGGCACTCCCTGTATTCTGTTTCTCCCGCGCACCGATCCTCTGCCCGACGATCCCTCCGCCGCCATCGAGCGCTACGTCGAGAGCCGCGGCCTCGGCGAACGCGTCATCGGCCTTGTCTCTCCAGACCGCCGCAGCGCCGGCTACGGGCTCTCCCGCCACCGCGACAGCGCACGACTGGATTTCACGCGCATCGCCGGCGAACCCGATGTCCACTTCGCCCACGCCCGCGGCTTCGTCGCCAAGACCTCCGCGACCGACACATCGCGCCTCCGCGCACTGCTCATCAAGGCGTGCGTCCCCGCTGCATTCTAACTTCTGTTCCCGCCATGCGTCGCCACTTCTGGCAGACTCTTATTCTGATCTCGGTTTTTCACGGCATCACGGTCGTATCGCTGACGGGACAAGAGGTGCTGTCTCTCACCTGGCCCACGCGCCAGGCCGCGCCCGTTCCCGAGCTTTCACCTTACCTGCCGTTGCTGCGCACCAGCATCGACCATTTGCCCGAATCCAGCGTGGTAAACCTCGCATTGATGCAGTCGTCCGCCCTCGGATTATCCGCCGCCGATGCCGATAAGATCAGCAAATTGGTTTCGCAACGCTACGCCTTGATCGCCGCCGATCCCGTTTTCAAAAACGCGCCTTCCGCCCTCGGCTATTGCTTTTCGGAAAGCCGCCCCAAACAAGGATTCGCCACCCTGTATCGCCCGAAGAAAACCAACGCCCAGACGCCCGTCCTTCTCTTCCTGCACGGCTACGGCGGCAGTTTTGTTTGGTATGCGCACCAGCTCGCCGAATGGTTTCCCGATCACATCATCGTGTGCCCCGCCTATGGCATAGATCCGTCCGCCATCCCCGCCGCCTATCTGAACGAATGTCTCGCCGCCACCGCCGCCCGTTTGAAACATCCGCTGGCCAAACCCACCCTGGTCGGTCTCTCCGCCGGCGGCTTCGGCGCCACCCGCGTCTACGCTGCCAACCCAACGCCCTACCGACAGTTGATCGTGATGGCCGCCTACCCTCCCGACGACGCCTTCCGCGCGTGGCCCAAGTCCGCTCAAGCCGGTTTTATCGTGGGCGCGAAGGAATACTACGTGAAGGACGGTGGCTTCGCCGCCTACGTAAAATCACTCACGGCACGCTCGGCACGCTTTCAAGGCACCGTGATTCCGAACGCCGACCATTTTTTTCTGCTCACGCACCCGGCGGAAACACGACGCCAGCTCCAGACGTGGTTGAAGTAACAACCCCGGATCAGCTCGCGGTTGCGAATTTATTTCTTCGTGAACCCCGGCAGCGGTTCCTCGATCTGCCCGGCTTTCTTCCACGTCCGGATGTAATCAATCTCAAAGGTTGAAGGCAGGTCCTTGGGGTCGGGCAGCCCAAACCAGGTCGGCATCGTCTCGCTGTCAAAATTCACCGTGAGCGCCTGATGCCAATGGCTGCCTTCCGCGCGGCGCACCCGCACTCCGTCCACATAGTAACTGAGCTCCTTCTCGTCCCATTCCAGTCCGTAGGTGTGAAAATCGTCCACCAGATTCCATGGCGCCATCCACACGCCGCCCACGCTCCAATGCTTTTTCTCCGTAGGAGTGCGGAACACATGCTGGTTCATATTGTATTTCCGCTCGAAGCCAGGCGCGCCGCCACTGATCTCGAACACGTCGATCTCCGTAGCCTCCTTGTCGTCGCCATAGGTAAACCAGAAGGCGCTCGATCCATTTGAACGCATCGGTTTCGCCCGAATCTCGAAATACCCGTAGCGAACCCGCGTCCGGCTTTGAACCGCGGCGGACGTGAACGTCTCATAGCCCTTACGGGCACCGGCCACGTTCTCGTTTTTCATCGTGAGACGGAGCATGCCGCCCCGCACGTCCACGTTATGCGGCATGAACAAAGCCGGCTCGCGTCCCAACCACTGCGGATTGTGATCCCACCACTTGGCGTCATCCAGCTTGTCGCCGTTGAACTCGTCGGACGTTGGCTCGTAGAGCGTCCATCCGCCCTGGTTGTCCTGATCAGTCAGCGGATAACGGTCGTTTTTTCTCACCGGCGTGTCGCCCAGCGGGCCCACGAGCGTCCAGCCTTCGTGGACACGCGAACTCTCCGCCTTCCATTTTTCCGAGAGGTAGCGGATCACGCTCTGGGTCGAGTCCTCGCTGACAAAATCGCGGTCAAAAACAAGGATCTCGGCGATGTCGCCCTGGAGATAATTACCCCTGCCCCGTTGGTTGTCGGACCCGATGGCGAGCGGCCCGATTTTCACCTCCTCGTCGAAATACTCCATCACCGTTGGCCCAAAGGCGGAACCCTTGCCGCTCTTGGGCCACATCAAGGTGAAGGCCGGTTTTTGGGTGTCGTGATTCGCGCTCCCGTCCGAGGATGAAATCAACCGCTGCCAATCGCGTCCGTTCGCCTGCGCCGGCAGCCGCTGCGCGACGATGAAAATCCCGAGCTTCCCGGGAGTCTTCCGAATGACGGGCACCTGTAGAAATCCCGCACCGTCAAAGCGGACCGCCGGCAGGCCGTTCATCGCCGCCTCAACGAGGCCGACCTTCGCAGAACCTTTTCCGAGCACCGCGTCATGGCCCTGCCCGCTCTTGTCCTTCCATGTGACAATGCCGCCCGTCCCATCACGCACCACGCTCGCGGCATCGCTCGCATCGAGCCACAAAACCAATCCGGCCTTGTTGAACCCGGCCGCATTCACATCGCGTCCACTGCTGGTCAAAATCAAAAGGACGCAAATAAAACAAAAAAGGGAGGGAGTGGTTCGAGGCATGGCTGACAGGGTAAAGCGGAGGCCAATGCAGGCCTGGCGCAAACTCAAACCCCGTCATCACACATTCTCGAATCCAACTCCCTCCCTTTGAGAACAAAGGGCGGACCGGGTTTACCGGCCCGCCCTGCCGATCATTGTCCGACGAACACGCCGCGGCCACCGGTGCCGATGAACACCTTGCCCGCATTCTGACGGTCACCCGCCAGCGCGTTGATAGGTTCGATGGTCGGATCCACCAGCTTGGTCCAATTCAGGCCGTAATCCTCGGACCGATAGACACCAAGAACCGAGCTCTTGTAGCCGTAGACGTAAACGGCATAGCCGCTTCCGGACGCGGCTTTACCAAAGCCGACTGCGGTGACTTTGCCGATCGTTGAGATGCCGGACCAGTTGACACCCGAATTCGTGGAGCGCCAGAGGCCGCCACCGCCGCCGTTGTAAGTGCCGTCGTCACACAGCCAGACGTCGCCACCCGTAGGACAAGTGGGCGACACTGGCGCCGCTACTATCTGGGGCGTGCGCATGTTATAGCTGCCGCCATTGTTAACACTGCCAACCTGCGTCCAAGTCGCGCCATCGGTGCTGCTATAGATCAGGTGGCTGCCTCCTCCAAACTTGGCCAGGTAGAAGTTGCCGTTGCCGCGATCAGCGGCGAGGCACTGCCCCGACATGCCAAGGCTGTTTCCGTTGGTATAAACACCGGCGATGGGTGAATTGAAACCTCCTGTGGACGCCGCCCAGGTGACTCCGCGGTCTTTGCTGTAATACGCCGGGATGGTGGCCTGATTGTAGTTAAGCGGCATCCAGACGATATTGTTGGGATTTGTCGCCGATATCGCGATACGCCCGGCGCCGCCGCCGTTGGCTCCGCTCACGAGAAGCGACGGCACGGTTGAGGCATAGGTGCCCGCCACGCTTTGAAACAGCGGACGGGTATTCCAGGTAAGAGTGCCTTCGGCCCAGGAAGTCACATCCTCGGCGTTGACACCGACCACTGACGTCCCCGCGTAGTTGGAATTCTGCAGGAACAGGCGCAGCTTGGCCGTCGTGAGGGAACTGACTCCGGTAAGGTTGAATTTAAGATAAATCCAGCGCTGGGAATTAACGGCGTCGAGTTTGGCGAGCAACGTGGTGCCGCCGCCATTGTTGACGGTGGCCGAAGTCCCGTCCTGGACGTAGGTATCCTCGGTGGTGGTGATCGGAGTGGTGCCGTTAACAAGCAACTGCGGTACGTTGGTGCCTTCCTTGGAATCGAAGGTTAAGAGAGCACCCGTGGTGCTGCCGCGAACAATCAAAGTCACCAGGCCGCCCAAGTGCTGCTTCAAATAGGGAGCCACATCCCATTCGACCCAGCTGTTAACCGTGCCGGCCGGGATGGATATCTGGTCGACCTGACCGAATGTAATCCAACTTGCCCCGCCGTCTTTGGAAAAAGATCCGGCGCCGGCAGTCCATTGGGATGCGTTTTGAACGGAAGCGCGCACCCACGTGTTGGGATCGCTTTCGGAGAAGTCCAAGCTGGTGGTGTTGCCGCCGCTGGGATTCGAAAAGCGATTTCCGCCGGCACCGTAGGGACGCACGGTGATATCCGTATAACGGGCGCCGCCAACGTCACCCACTCCGGTCAAAAGCCTGCCTCCGCTGGGTGCGTTCTTCACCACCGCAACGACCGTTTCGTCCTGGCCCTTTTGGAGAGTATACCACTGGCACCCGCCGGGACCGGAAGGAGGAAGGGTGTTGTTGCCCAGATTCTGGGCGTCTCGCGTGCGCAAGACGCCGAAGAAGTCCGCCGCCCAGAGCTCACTAGAATTGGACGGATTGATCAGCAGCGCCGAGGTGTTGCCGAACCAATAACCGGTCATGCTGGGAGTGCCGTCCGGCTCTGTTCGTGAGTTGGAGATAGTGCTGCCGTTGGGACTCACTCCGTTAAAAATCGTATCCTGCGTGGACCAGGACGTGCCACCGTTGGTGGAGCGCCAGATGTTGTTATACTGATACTGCCAGTTGCCCTCGGCGATGTAGACCGTGTTGCCGGTCGCGTCGTTGGGATCGACCGCCACGCCCTGATAGGCGACGGAACCCGTTTGATACAGGATCGTCGTGGGCAGGCTTGTGAGTTGAGTCAACACGGTCGAAGCACCGCGGAGCAGCTTGAAGACACCTTCTCCCGAGGCCGTCAGGTAGAGCGTGCCATTGCTGGCGATCTGGGCGCGGCGGGGGCCGGTCAACGTTTGGCCGGAAGTGACGCCGACCTTGCTCCACGTGGTGCCGTCGAATTTATAAACACCACCGGTGGTGGCAGTCCCGACGACGCCCGCGTAGACGAGGGTGCTTCCGCTATTCTTATCGCAGACGACGAATGTGACGCCCGCGTTGGCCGTTCCAACCGGCACGGAGGCCGTCGAAACCTGGGTCCATACCCATGAACCGCCGGTCTTGTCTCCTTTCTGGAGGCCGTTGTTCACGGAGCCATACCAGACGATATTCGGATTGTTGGGATCGACCGCGAGGCGTTCTCCGCAGCTGCGATAACCGCCATTGGGCAGCATCGCGATGGCAGGGCTGATAAGCGTCCAGCTGCCGCCTTGATTGTCCGAGACGTAAATGCCGTTCCCGGCTGCAATGTAAACGCGGCTGGCGTTGCTTGGGTCCGCCGCGATCGACTCGACGCCCATCATCCCGCTGGCGCCAGTCGTGCCAAAGGGAACCATGGCGTCGCTCAACGAAACCCAGGAGCCGTTGCCAGCGACATCACCGGTGGGCGACCAGCGGAAAGCCCCGCCGACATCCGTGCGGCAATAGATCACGCTACCCGTGGCGTTGGTCGCCAACCCGGTGACAAAACCGCCGCCGCCAAGCGGGACAGTGCTCCAAACCGGAACCGTGACGGTGGTATACGACAAGGTGGGCACATATGCACCACCGGCTTCCGACATTCCAACCTGGTAGAGGCTCCAATACGTGTAGGCATCGATGCTGTTGCGGATGAAAACATAGGCGTTCGGAGTGCCGGCCAAACGGGCGGCCGCCAGACAATCGTTGAGATGGTTCACCAACGCCGCGCCAGACTCGCTGACTGTCGCATAAGAAGGAGTCGCCGGCGTGATGAAGTTATCCTTCAGCAGGACGCTGGTCGTATCCAACGCGCCGTCATAAAAATCAGCCGCCGAAATGGCGGGGCTGGAGCTGTAGCCCAACCCGTAAAGGTCGTCATTCACGGTCATGCCTGAACTGGGGACCGATGTCTTGACCGAGTAGGTCGCAGCGGAAAATTGCTGCGTCGGATCGGTCAGGACAGCCGACGGAATTTGAAAAACATGAATGACACTGTGCCGGATACCCGCATCCGCGCCGATGCGGCCAAAGGTCGACGTAGTGGCGGTAACGGTGCCGTCGCTGTTGGCCTGACCGTCGGCCGCGTCGCTGTTGATGGTGCCAGTGAGCGCATGGACGGACGGAGAACCCAAGCCCGCCACAATAAGGCAGAGAGAGGCCAGAGTTTTGAGTTTATGCAGATCGCTTCGCAGGGTGCCGATGCTCCCGAGGGATGAATACGTTTTCATGGGGTTGTGGGGGTTGAGCTCTAAGACGCTCACCCATGAACCGTCTTCGGACAGGCCGAAGCCTGCCGCTAGACGAGAAAGGGGTAGGTGCCTAGAAAGCCCGCCCATCCACCGCATCGCCCAATCCTCAGGCAACTGATTTGCCCAAGTGGACAATCATTCTAATCGATTTTTTTAAAACAATAACCCAGCGCATGTTCCCTTACCAAAAATTTACACGGCGCCGCGCGCCGATCACAAATCCCCGAGCTGCGGACGCAGAATGATCTCCTCGACCACCGTGCGGCGGCCCAGCCGATAAACATCAAGAAACGCGCGCGCCACATCCTCGGCCGGCATGATGCGCTCCGCCTTCACCCCGCTCGACGACCACGACGGCGACCACGTCGCCCCCGGATGCACACAGCACACGCGCACACCAGACGTCTTCGTCTCCTCGCGCAACACCTGAGCCAGTCCGGTCACGCCGAACTTCGCCGCGCAGTAGGCGGCCGAGTCCGGATACGCGCCGAGCCCCGCGATGGAACTCATAAAAAAAACATCGCCGTGTTTACGTGCGATCATCGCCGGAACGAAGGCCCGCGATACCAAAAACGCGCTGCGCAAGTTGGCCGCCACGATGCGGTCGAAGTCAGCCACCGTAGTCTCCGCAAACGGCGCGGCGGTAAACACTCCTGCGTTGTTGATGAGCACATCGACAGTCTTAAAGCGCTTGGTCACGGCCGCCGCCAGATCCTCGACAGCCGTCTCATCGGCCACGTCGCAGGTGAAAATCTCGGCCACCGCGCCGAGCTTCACGCACGCCCTCTGCACGGCGGCGAGGTTGCGAGCGTTGCGGGCAACCAACGCGAGCCGCACGCCGGATAGTTCCTTCGCAAAAATCTTCGCGATAGCCGCGCCGATGCCCTGCGAGGCGCCGGTGATGAGGATGACGGGGGATTTCATAGGCCAATCCAAGAGTTTATCGCGGAAACACGGAAGAGCGGAATCACGGAACCCCAATTGCCCCCACCCAAGCTAAGATCGATTCCGCCTCCATTCCGTTTTCGCCCCTCCGTGCTTCCGCGATAAAATCCTATGTCTACTTCAGCACACCAGCGACCGGAAATCCGAGAAATCCGCCGCGAAGCCGCCCTTCACACCCTTGCAAATGACGCTTACCGCATCGTGCGAGTGCAGCGATTCCAGGTGAGAGCAGGCGATCTGGAAATCTTTGATGCGCGCATCGGCGTTGAACTGCCGGTAGAGCAGCCTCGCCGCGTCCTCGACGAACTTCACGTGCGCGCCGTTGAGCTCGGCGAACGCCTGCTCGTCCTCGCGCTTAACCATCACTTGCGTCTCGGTCTTGAGCGCGGCGACGCAGAGCGCGTGCACGTCCTCGATCCAGATTTTTTTGCCGGGCGTTTCCTCCAGGATGATGCGGGCCTTGCTGCGCTGAGAATGCGGGATCGAGTAGGCGCCGCGCTTGTCGCGCGCGTGCTCCGCCAGCTCGGCCGAACACGGACACGCCGACGAATAGACGAAGTCGAAATGGATGAAGCGCCGGTAGACGCCCGCCTCGGTCATCACGCCCTCGAAAGCCACGTTGTAGAACTGGTAGCCTTCGAGTCCGCTGCGCAGGCTGCGTTGGACGAGCGGATAGGAAAAGCCGATCTTCAACCGCGCCGCCTTGCTCTCCACTTTCCGCAGGTAGGTGGCGAGGATCTTCCCCATCCACTCGCCGGTAAAAACCTCGTCCTTGTGGTCGTAAAACGAGCGCACGATGCGGCTCATGTTGATGCCTTTCAGATCGGCTTGAAGCGAAACCGTGCCGGTGATGCTCGCCTCGAGCGTGAGCGTTTTGCGCTCCTTGGTGCGGAATTTCAGCGGCAGCTTGAAATTGGAAACACCGACCTGCTGGATCGGCACGTGCACGTTTTCGATGGAATCGTTGGCGGCCTCCATCATGTCGGGCAGCGTGGCGATGTAGGCCGGTGTGGCTTTAAACTTCGCGTCGTAGCGCCGCTTGATTTTCGGGGCCTCCCCGCCCGCCGTCGGGTGGAGATACATGGTTTTCTTGGCTTTCATTTTCGTTTTTGGGTTGAGCCAGACGGGGACCGATAACCGTTCCCGCGGATGCGGGATAAACTGGCGGAAAGTGTATTTTTTAGAACGCGTCGGGGCCGAAGTATTCGGCAAAGTTGCGGGGCGTCTCGTAAAGTTTCACGG
>Ga0209512_1003209_pt1 | contig 15871 bp, 16 predicted proteins | sample frozenSSSSmetaG_FD_184142 | JGI IMG/M metagenome (GOLD analysis project Ga0209512, IMG submission 184142) | Glacier valley bacterial and archeal communities from Borup Fiord, Nunavut, Canada, to study Microbial Dark Matter (Phase II) -... | ecosystem: Environmental > Aquatic > Freshwater > Ice >... | reverse complement strand
TGTCAAGTCCCGTGAGGTTGTAGACGCGCTTGACGAACAGATCAGGGCGTTCTGTGCGCCACTGCTGCAGAGCTTGAATGGGTGAATGATGCTTCAGGGCGCGCTGCGGAATCAGGTGGTTGTACGTTGACAGATAGTGCTTCAGCGTGTCATCGAGTTCGGCGGCGGAGAGGAAGCGCGTTTGGTTGACCAGATCGCTGATGCGGCCGTTGAAGCGCTCGACCATGCCATTGGTTTGGGGATGTCGCGGTGGGCACAGGCGGTGTTCGATCCCCGAGGCGGCGCAGGCCAGGTCGAATACATGCTGGCCAGAAGGAGATCTGTTCTTGCTCGTGAAGCGGTCGGTGAACTGGCTGCCGTTGTCCGTCAGGATGGTCTTGATCCTCATCGGTGCTGTGTTCTTGAGTCGCCGCAGGAAGTCGGTACTGCTCGCTTCGGTCTGGTCGCGGTAGCTGCGCATGTACACCCAGCGAGTGGCCCGGTCGATTGCCACGTAGAGGTAGCGCCTGTGGGTCTCATCGGGCATCTGTGGCAGGTACTTGATGTCGATGTGCAGGTAGCCGGGCTCATAGTCTTTGAACGTCTTCAAGGGCTTGGCCTGGCCTTCTGGCTCGGGCTGCAGGCTCTTCAGGTCAGAGACCCCGTGCCGGCGCAAACAGCGGTCCAAGCCAGAGCGCGAGACATCGGCGTTGATGAACTCGCGGGTCACGACCAGCAAATCATCCAGCGGCAAGAGCAGCGTTCGCCGCAACTCTACGACGAGCATCTCCTGCGCCGGAGTCAAAGTCGTGGACAGCTTGTGCGGACGGTGCGAGAGGTCTTGAGCATGCTCGCGTGCCTTCCACTTGCGAGCCGTGGCCACCGTGATGTTGTAGCGTTCGGCCACCACCGTGAGCGACTCCGAGGACGCCTTGATCTCGGTTCGTGTGCGAGGCGTCGTGCGTGCCAGCGGGTGAACTTGACTCATGACTGCTGCTCCTGCTTCAACGAAGCCATCACTTCTCGCATCACCTCACGCGCCCGGAAGAGCGGCCAGCTGCGAACAGGTACATGATCACACGGGACGGGACAAGTAGGCACATGCGCGCCCTCGCCTCTTGAAGGCCGCTCAGGCCGCGGCTCTCTCGGGCAACTTAGCCGCCTGCGCGTAGCGCGCATACAGTGCATCGCGCTGGCGCGGGTCGACGTTGACGCGGTCGAGGTCTCCGTTCACGTGCGGCAGCGCCAGCAACCGCGGGTCCATCACCCTGAACCACAGCGCGGGCACGTAGGCGAGCGGGAACATGCCGAAGTAGCCGCTCGGCAATTGCGGCAGCCGCTCGAAATGCCGCAGCGACTGGTAGCGCCGCGACGGGTACGCATGGTGGTCGGAGTGGCGTTGCAGGTGGAACAGCACGAGGTTGGTCACCAGGTGGTTGGTGTTCCACGAGTGGTGCGGCTGCGGTGCCTCGTACTGCCCGCTCGGCAAGCGCCCGCGCAGCAGGCCGTAGTGCTCGACGTAGTTGGCCGACGTGAGCTGCCACCACGCCACCATGTTGTGCACCGCGAGAAACGGCAGCATGACCCAGCCGAACGCGACCACCAGCCCCACTTGCAGCACCGCACTGACCGCATACGACTGCAGCATCGTGTTGTGCACGCTCCACGCATGCCGGCCTGCCTGCACCAGCCGCTCCGCTTCGATCTGCCACGCGCGCCGCATGCCGCCCGGCAGCTCGCGCAGTGCGAAGCGGTAGATGCTCTCGCCCATGCGTGAACTGGCGTGATCGTGCGGCGTGGACACCCAGCGGTGGTGGCCGCGCCCATGCTCGACCGTGAAGTGCCCGTACGCCGGCACCGCCAGCACCAGGCGCGCCAGCCACTGCTCGACCGCCGTGCGCTTGTGGCCCAGCTCATGGCCGGTGTTGATGCCCAGGCCCGAATCGGTACCGGCCACGTACGCGAGCATCAGCACAGCCCACCACGACAACGCATGCGTGCCCACCCACCACGCGCAGCCGATCAGCGCAATGAAGTGCAGCGGCACGGTCAGCCACGTCAGCCAGCGGTAGTAGCGGTCGGCGTCGAGCTGCGGTACCACCGCCTCGGGCGGGTTGTTCTCGTCCTCGCCGATCAGCGCGTCGAGCAAGGGCATCAGCCCGTAGCTGATGACGAGCGGCAGGCCGAGGGCAATCTGATAACCGCTCGCGGCGTGGGCCCACATGCCGACGAACGGCACCAGCGGGTACACGACCGACAGCAGCCACCAGTGGCGCTTGCGGTCGCGGTAGGTGACCGCCCGGCCGAGCGAATCGACTGCCCGATACAGCGCCGTCATGCGTGGCTCGGTTTCGCCGCGGCATGCGGCAGAGCCTGCGCCTGCCGGTAGGCGGCGCGTTCGAAGGCTTCGTACGTGGCCATGAAACGCGGCTCCGCGAACGGCAGCGACTGCGTCATCAACAGGCCGATCACATCGCTCTTCGGGTCGAACCAGTAGTGGCTGTTGAGCACGCCGGCCCAGGCCTGCGAGCCGGCCTGGCGCATGTCCGGCACGTCTTCCTCGAAGCGCATGAAGGCCATGCTGTGCGACTTGCGCCGCCCCGGGAAGAACTCGGCATCCGCCGACAACGGCGGCACCACGGTCTTCAGCACGCCGACCGGCGTGTCGCCGATCTGGTTCGCGAGCATCGAGGCCAGCCCTGCGGCGCTGATGATGCGCGTGCCGTCGAGCGCGCCGCCGTTCATCACCATGCGCAGGAAACGCATGTAGTCGAGTGCGGTCGAGTACAACGCGTGGCCCATGCCGTAGAACTCGGGCATCGACGGCGGCGCGAGCGGATACTCGGAAAAGCGGCCGTCTTCACCGCGAATGCCGACTTGCGCGAGCCGGGCCACCATGTGCGGCGCGACCTCGAACGCGGTATCCCGCATGCCCAGCGGCTCGAAGATCTCTTCGCGGCAGAACGCATCGGCGCGCTTGCCGCTGACCTTCTCGACCACGCGGCCGAGCCAGTCGATGCCGATGCCGTAATCCCAGCGCGTGCCGGGCTCGAACTGCAGCGGGTAGTTCATCGACGCCGTCAGCCCCGACAGGATGGACACCGCGCCGGTCGCCGCCATGTAGCGCGGCATGTCCTCGTTCCAGAACTCGTACACCAGGCCGGAGGTGTGCGTGGCTAGGTGCCGCACGGTGGCCTGCACGCGCGGTGCGCGCAAGCGCGGGCCGTCGGGGCCGAAGCCGTCTAGCAGCTTCAGGTCGCCGAACTCGGGCAGGATGCTCTCGACCGTGGCGTCGGCGCTGAGCTTGCCGCGGTCCATCAGGATCATCGCGGCCATGCTGCCCACGGCCTTGGTCATCGAGAACATGCGAAAGACGGTGTCGATGGTGGCGCTCTGGCCGGGGCTGCGCTCACCCGCCGCCCCCGCCCACGTGGTGCCGGCGGCGTTGCCGGTCATCGCGACGAGGAACGGTGCGTCTTGCCTTGCCACTGCGCCATCTAGAACCTGATCGAGCTCTGACATGGTGGTCTCCGTGCCGCAGGGCGCGGCGGAATGGCCGCTACCTCTGCACCGAAACATCGTAGAAGCGCGGGCCGCGCGGCGCAAGCGCGTGCACCCGGGTGTCGCGGTCGTGGGCGAGCCGAGCCACACGACCCCCGCGTTCCCGACTCGCCGTGCAGGTTCGGCGTTGCGTCCCGGCACTGGGCGCCGTACTGCATCGTTATGATCGTAGGTTTACCTGCGCCGCCACGATGCCCGACCTTTCCCCTGACCTTGCCGCGCCCACCGAGCCGGCTGCGGCCCGCGCGCGGGAGGCCACGCAGATCCGCGTTCGTGGCGCCCGCACGCACAACCTGAAGAACATCGACCTCGACATCCCGCGCAACCAGCTCGTGGTGATCACCGGGCTGTCGGGCTCGGGCAAGTCGAGCCTCGCGTTCGACACGCTGTATGCCGAGGGCCAGCGCCGCTACGTGGAAAGCCTGTCAGCCTATGCGCGGCAGTTCCTGCAGCTGATGGACAAGCCCGATGTCGACGTGATCGAGGGCTTGAGCCCCGCCATCAGCATCGAGCAGAAGGCCACCTCGCACAACCCGCGCTCGACCGTGGGCACCGTGACCGAGATCCACGACTACCTGCGGCTGCTGTACGCCCGCGCCGGCACGCCGTTCTGCCCCGACCACCACCTGCCGCTGCAGGCGCAGAGCGTGAGCCAGATGGTCGACGCCACGCTCGCGCTGCCCGAAGGCACACGGCTGATGGTGCTGGCACCGGTGGTGCGCGACCGCAAGGGCGAGTTCGCCGAGCTGTTCGCCGACATGCAGGCGCAGGGCTATGTGCGCTTTCGCGTCGATGGCGCCGCGTTCGAGGCAGCCGACGTGCCCAAGCTTCAGCGCGCCGAGAAGCACGACATCGACGTGGTGATCGACCGCATCAAGGTGCAGCCCGGCCTGGAGCAGCGCCTGGCGGAAAGCTTCGAAGCGGCCCTGCGCATTGCCGATGGCCGCGCGATGGCACTCGAGATGGACACGGCCCGCGAGCACCTCTTCTCCAGCAAGTTCGCCTGCCCGGTGTGCAGCTACAGCCTGAGCGAGCTGGAGCCGCGGCTGTTCTCGTTCAACTCGCCGGTGGGCGCCTGCCCCACTTGCGACGGCCTCGGCCACACCACCGTGTTCGACGCCGAGCGCGTGGTCGCGTTCCCCACGCTAAGCCTGGCCAGCGGCGCCGTGAAAGGCTGGGACCGGCGCAACGCCTACACCTTCTCGCTGCTCGAAAGCGTGGCGAAGCACTACGCGTTCGACATCGACGCGCCGTTCGAAGCCTTGGCACCCGACGCCCAGCACGTGCTGCTGCACGGCTCCGGCGAGGTGGCCATCGAGTTCGTCTACGAGGCCGAAAGCACCGCCAAGAACGGCAAGAGCAAGATGCGCAGCGTGAAGCGTTCGCACCCGTTCGAAGGGATCCTGCCGAACCTCACACGCCGCTTCCGCGAGACCGATTCACCCGCCGTGCGCGAAGACCTGATGCGCTACCAGAGCGTCAAGCCCTGCCCCGACTGCGGCGGCGCACGGCTGCGGCGCGAGGCGCGCAACGTCTTCCTCGTCGATGCGCAAGCCGGCACGCGCGAGGCGATCTTCCGCGTCGAGCACTTCACGCTGCGCGAGTGCCTGGCCTACTTCAGCACGCTGAAGCTGCAAGGCGCGAAGGCCGAGATCGCCGACAAGGTGGTGCGCGAGATCCGCTCGCGGCTGAAGTTCCTGAACGACGTCGGCCTGAACTACCTGAGCCTGGACCGCAACGCCGATTCGTTGAGCGGCGGCGAGTCGCAGCGCATCCGCCTCGCATCGCAGATCGGCTCGGGGCTGACCGGCGTGATGTACGTTCTCGACGAGCCCAGCATCGGCCTGCACCAGCGCGACAACGAGCGCCTGATCGGCACGCTGCGCCACTTGCGTGACATCGGTAACAGTGTGCTCGTGGTCGAGCACGACGAAGACGCCATCCTCGCCGCCGACCATGTGATCGACATGGGCCCCGGTGCCGGCGTGCACGGCGGGCGCGTGATGGCGCAAGGCACACCGCAGCAGGTGGCAGCCGACCCGAACTCGCTGACCGGGCGCTACCTGTCGCGCTCACTGCGCATTGCCGTGCCGGCGGCACGCGTGGCCCCGCGCACCGCTGCGCCCGCCGCGTCGAATACGCCCGATGCAACCGACACGCAACTGCGCATCACCAACGCGCGCGGCAACAACCTGAAGGGCGTGAACGTCGACATCCCCATCGGCCTGCTCACCTGCGTGACCGGCGTGTCGGGTTCAGGCAAGAGCACGCTGGTCAACGACACGCTGTATGCAGCGGTCGCGCGCAAGCTGTACGGCAGCCACACCGAGCCCGGGCCGTACGATTCGATCGAGGGCATCGATTCGTTCGACAAGGTCATCAACGTCGACCAGAGCCCGATCGGCCGCACGCCGCGCAGCAACCCGGCCACCTACACCGGCATGTTCACGCCGATCCGCGAACTCTTCGCCGAAATGAACACCGCCAAGGAGCGCGGCTACGGCCCCGGGCGCTTCAGCTTCAACGTGGCCGGCGGGCGCTGCGAGGCCTGCCAGGGCGACGGCGTGCTGAAGGTGGAGATGCACTTCCTGCCCGACGTGTACGTGCCTTGCGACGTGTGCCATGGCAAGCGCTACAACCGCGAAACACTCGAGGTGCTCTACAAGGGCAAGAACATCACCGACGTGCTGGGCCTGACCGTCGAAGACGCGCACGGCTACTTCAACGCCGTGCCCAACATCGCGCGGAAGCTGCAGACGCTGCTCGACGTGGGGCTGGGCTACATCCGCCTCGGGCAAAGTGCCACCACCTTGTCGGGCGGCGAGGCGCAGCGCGTGAAGCTGGCGCTGGAGCTGAGCAAGCGCGACACCGGAAGAACGCTCTACATCCTCGATGAACCGACGACGGGTTTGCACTTCGCCGACATCGACCTGCTGCTGCGCGTGCTGCACCAGCTTCGCGATGCGGGCAACACGCTGGTCGTGATCGAGCACAACCTGGATGTGATCAAGACCGCCGACTGGGTCATCGACATGGGCCCGGAGGGCGGCGCCGGTGGTGGCACCGTGCTGGTCACGGGCACGCCGGAAGACGTGGCCACGCATGCGGGCAGCTTCACCGGCCGCTATCTGGCGCCGTTGTTGAAAGTCGAGCGTGAGGCGACATGAAACGACGTAGTTGCATCGGTGCCCTGTTGGCATGCGCCACCACCGTGCGCACACTGGCCGCAACGCCCGAACCCTATCGCGGCCCGCTCTTCGATGCGCACCTGCACGACAACGAAGAAGCGCACGCCACCGTGCCGCCCGCCGAAGCGTTTGCGCACATGCAGCGCAGCGGCGTGCGGGCCGTGGTTGCGAACAGCCGGCCCAACAGCGGCACGCGCGAGCTCGCCACGGCCTTGCCGCTGGCGCGCACCGCCGGCGTCACGGTGGTGCCGTTCGTGCGGCTGTACCGCAACCGGGCCGACTACACGACGCGGTTCGCCGACGAGTCCATCCCACCGCATGGTGCTGGACGAGCTGGCCGCGAGCACGCCAGCCGGGCCGTACCGCGGCATCGGCGAGTTCCACCTGTATGACAGCGCCAACGCGAACGGCCCGGTCGCCCGGTCGTTGATGCAACTGGCACAGCAACGCGACCTCGCGGTGCTGGCGCATGTCGACGATGTGGCCATCGAGCTGCTGCTGCGCCAGGCCCCGCAGGCCCGGCTCGTGTGGGCGCACACCGGCATCGGCGGCACGCCGGTGGCGCGGGTGCGCGAGCTGATGCGCGCCCACCCGACCTTGCGCGGCGAGTTGTCGTACCGACCCGGGCTGACGGGTGCCGATGGACAGCTGAGCCCCGAGTGGCGCGCGCTGTTCATCGAGCTGCCGCAACGCTTCATGGTCGGCTCGGACACGTGGATCAACGAGCGCTGGTCGAGCTACGAAGCGCTGATGCAGGAGGCCCGCCGCTGGCTTGGCGGCTTGCCGCCGGCGGTGGCTCGAGGCATTGCATGGGACAACGCGGCGGGGCTGTACGGGCTGCCCGCACCGACCTGAATCGCCGCTGAAAATGGCCGGCGTGACCCGGCGGCGCAGGCTCGATCACATGCAGGTGCCAAGGCCTGCCAAGCCTGTCACTGCAAGGGCACCAGGGCCTCGCTAGACTGCGCTCCACATCAACGAGGAGGCCCCATGCCCGCGAGCATCGACTATTACTTCGCGCCCCAGTCGCCTTACGCTTACCTCGGCCATGCGCGCTTTGCGGCCATTGCGCAAGCGGCCGGTGCGGCCATTCGCGTGCTGCCCGTGGACCTGGGCGGCAAGGTGTTTCCGGTGTCGGGCGGCTTGCCGCTGGCCAAGCGCGCACCGCAGCGTTTGGCGTATCGGCTGCTCGAACTGAAACGCTTCAGCGAATGGCTGGACGTGCCGCTGGTGCTGCAACCGAAGTACTTTCCGGTGAACGCCGACGACGCGGCCAAGCTGATCATCGCCGTCGACTTGAAAGACGGCACGCAAGCCGCGATGAAGATCGCCGGTGCCGTGATGCGCGCCGTGTGGCTGCAAGAACGCAACATTGCCGATGAGGCCGTGCTCGTCAAGCTGCTGGCCGAGCAGGGCCTGAGCCCGGCGCGGCTGGAAGAAGCTCACTCGCAGACGGTGCACGAGCGCTACGAGGTCGACTCGCAACTTGCCATCGACGCCGGCGTGTTCGGCGCGCCGAGCTATGTGATCGACGGCGAGATCTTCTGGGGCCAGGACCGGCTCGACTTCGTGCAGCGGCGCCTCGCGCGCGGCTGACTCACACACACGCCCACACCGATCTACCCACAAGCGCGAGACGCCCCATGACCCACACCGTACAACTCACCGCCGCCGACGGCCACACCTTCAGCGCCTACGTCGCCGCACCCACCGGCACACCGCGCGGCGCGCTGGTCGTGGTGCAAGAGATCTTCGGCGTGAACTCGCACGTGCGCTCGGTGGCCGATGGGTATGCGGCCGATGGCTACCTGGCGGTTGCGCCGGCGCTGTTCGACCGCACCGAGCGAGGCGTCGAGTTGGGCTACAGCGCCACCGACGTGCCCCGCGGTTTCGCGCTCAAGACCGCCTGCAGCGACGACAACGCGCTGCTCGACATTGCGGCCGCGTTGGCGCACGTCAAGCACGCAGGCCGGGCTGGCATCGTCGGTTACTGCTGGGGCGGCTTGCTGAGCTGGCTTGCGGCGTGCAAAGTCGACGGCCTGTCGGCTGCGATCACCTATTACGGCGGCGGCATGCCGAACCATGCGGCGCTAACCCCGCGCTGCCCGGTGCTGGCGCACTTCGGCGAACTCGACACGCACATTCCGCTCGACGGCGTGCACGCGTTCGGCGCAGCGCAGCCCAGCGTGAGCCTGCAGCTCTACCCGGCCGGTCAGCACGGCTTCAACTGCGATCAACGGGATTCGTTCGATGCCGCGAGTGCCGCACTGGCACGCGAGCGCACACTCGCATTCCTGCGCGCCAACGTGGGTTGAGTCGCCCTCGCCCGCGACCCCGGGCAACCCACCTCGCGGGCACAAAAAAGCCGGTGCATGCACCGGCTTTTTTGCTGACGCAAACAGCGATCGATCAGCTCAGGTGGCCGTTGATCAGCTTGGTCATTTCGAACATCGACACTTGCGCCTTCTTGAAGATTTCCTTCAGCTTGGCGTCGGCGTTGATCATGGTGCGCTTCGCAGAGTCTTGCAGCTTGTTGGCCTTGATGTACTCCCAGACCTTCTTCGTCACCTCGGTGCGCGGCACCGGCTTGGAGCCGATGATCGCGGCCAGGGCGGCGCTGGGGGTCATGGCCTTCATGAAGGCCGCGTTAGGAGTGCGCTTCTTGGCTGGAGCCGCCTTCTTGGCGACAGCCGCTTTCTTCGCGGGTGCTGCCTTCTTGGCGGCGGGTGCCTTCTTCGCGACCGCGGCCTTCTTTGCAGGTGCCGCTTTCTTCGCCGCGGGTGCGGCCTTCTTGGCCGGAGCCTTTTTCGCAGTTGCCATGTTGATTCTCTCCATCAAATGAGTGGTTGATGTGCCCGGGATGGGCGAGGACCACATGGATCCTCATTTCTCCATAGCACCGTGCGAGGCGAATGGTAATGCCTGTGTCATGCAAATAGAAGCTTGTTTCCCTCTGAAAACCAGCATTCTTTCGAGGAGAGACACGCTTTTGTAGCGGCATGGCATCACTGTGTGCCCGCGCGTGCTTCGCGCAGGGCTTGCATGCGCATCACGCGCGCTGCGCCGCGTCACGCCACATCGTCTTTCGCAGCTGCGTTCTTGCGGCCCGAGAGCATTGCGCGCACGAGGTTTTCGCGGTGCCGCCAACTCGTGTACGCCACGCCGGCCACATGCAGCGCAACGAGCCCGAGCAAGCCCCACGCAAGCGCGCGGTGCAGTTGCTCGACGCGCTCGTCACCCCAGAACCGCTCGGTGGTGTAGAGCCAGCCAGTGAGCGCGAGGCTTGCGACCACGAGCATGAACACCACCACCATCCAGCCGCCCAGCGGGTTGTGGCCGATGTAGCGCGGCTCGCGCTGGCGCAGCAGCGCGCGCAGGTAAGCGAACGTGACGCGCGGCGTGCGCACGAACTGCGCGAAGCGCGCATAGCGGCCGCCAGTTGCGCCCCAGGCCATGCGCAGCACGACCGCAGCAAGTGCCACCCAGCCTGCCGGCTGGTGCGCGCCGAACGCCATGAGAGTAGTGAGCCAGGCCAGCAGCACGGCCGCCGCGAGCACCCAATGAAGCAGCCGGACCGGGCGGTCCCAGACGTCGATGCGGCCGGGCTCGGTCACTGCGGGGTCGTCATCGCGGGCCGGTCACTTGCCGATCACTTGCCGATCACTTCGGTGCCGTCACGCGGTCGAAGGTCTTGGGGTGGAAGAACGCTTCGACGCGGCCGCCCTTCTCGTCCTTGCCATAGACCTCGTAGCAGCCGTTGGTGATCTTGACGCGGCTGACCTTCCAGCCCTGATTGGTGAGCCTGGTTTCGAGCTCGGCCTGCGGCTTCCATTCGGCCTTCGGGATCGCTTCGCACTTCTCGGCGTGTTGTGCAGTGGCGGGGCCGGCAGCAGCGAGGGCGAGCAAGGTGGTGAAGAGGATGCGGTTCATGCGAGAGGTCCTTCAGTCAAACGGGGTTGGGGGAAACGGGGTTGGGAACGGGGTTGGGAGCGGGAGCGCAGATCAGACGTCGGCCCACATGCGACGCAGATTGCGGTGCGTGCCGGTCAGGCCGATCACGGCACCATCGGCTTCACCGACGCTGCCGCGCAGCGCCATCAGGTGCGCGTCCATGTCGAACAGCAGGCGGCGCGCTTCATCGCCGCGCACCATGCTCTCGTGCCAGAAGAAGCGCGCCAGGCGTTCGCCGCGCGTGACCGGTTCAACGCGGTGCACGGCAATCACTTCTCCAGCTCGAAACGAAAAAACCTGCGAACCCAGCCGTCGGTGGCGCGACCGTTCTCGTTGTGAGGCTTGAAGCGCAACTTGCGCACAGCGGCGAGTGCCGAGTCGTCGAGCCACGCGAAGCCGGACGAGCGCTCGATGCCGGGATACGGCGGCGGGGCGCGCAGCGGCGGCAGGCGCGGCGTCGGCTTCGGTGCGGCCGGCGCGTCGATCAGGTCGACGCCCATCGGCGCGGCCGCGCGGACCGCGTCGCGCACGGCGCCCACTTGCGGCAAGCCCCACGGCCCCGCAGCGTGCGCCGCCAGTACGCCTGCCACCCGCCACTGGCGTTGCGGCAGCGTGAGGCCGTCTGGGGGCGTGGGGTTGGACCTGCATCAACCTGCCCTGGCCATCTGAAACACGAAACAAACCATTCCGCAAGTCTACTACGAGTGCGAACGATTCGCATTACTTAACCTTGCGAAACGCCGGCGTACCCTGCGCTATCTCAGCGCTGTTGGCGCGCGCTATTCTTGCGCCATGAAAATCATCGTTCGCTGGCTTCTTCTCGCCGCCGCGTTGCTGCTGGTGGCGCACCTCTACCCGGGCGTGGTGGTCAGGAGCTTCGGCTCGGCCATGATTGCTGCACTGGTGCTGGGCTTGCTCAACACCCTGCTGCGGCCGATCCTCGTATTGCTGACGCTGCCGGTCACGCTCGTGACGCTCGGCCTGTTCCTGTTCATCATCAACGCGCTGATGTTCTATTTCGCCGCGCAGTTGATCGACGGCCTGCAAGTGGCCGGCTTCACCGCCGCATTGATCGGCTCGTTGATCTACAGCCTGTGCGGCATGGTGATCGACGTGGCGATGGAGCGGGTGTTCAAGCGCGGGTAGCGCGCGTTGGGGCGGGTAGCACCCCAAGTGCTGCGCTACTTGCCGCCCTTCTCTTCCGCAGCGATTTGCCGGCGCTGCACTTCCACATCACGCAGCCGCGCGTCGATCACCGAGGCATCGATGAAGTCGACTGCGCCGCCGCTGCGGGCGCGGCGCTGGCCGGCGCGCAGGCGGTCGGTGGCGCCCAAAAAATCGCCGAGCGCAACGCGGGACTCGGCATCGGCGCGGATCGCGCGGAGCGGCTGGCCGAGCCGCTCGCTGACCTGGCCGAGCGCCGTCCATGCGAGCGCGTCGTGCGGGTTCACGGCCACCCAGGTGGCAAGCGTGGCCGAGCGCTCTTTCAGCGCGGCGTTGTCGCTGCCGGCCAGGGCCGCCTGCGTGGCCAGCAGCAGCACCGGGCGCGAGTTCTCGGCGGCATAGGGCTGCAGTGCGGCCAGCGCGTTCGCTGCATCACCACGCATCAGCAGCGACTGCACCTTGAGCAGCGCCACGGCGCGAATCGCGCGTGCGTCGCTGCGCGGGCTGCCCGCGACGAGCCCCTGCGCCACTGCGATGGACACATCGGCACGGGCCCAGTCACGCAGCAGGCTGGACGCCAGCGCGCTGGAATAGCGGCTTGCCAGCTTGTCGGCGACCGTCGTGGCGGTGGTGTCGGTGTCGAGCGCCTGCCAGCGCTTTTGCGCATCGAAGCGCGGGTCCATCAGCACGCGCGCACGCGCCTGCGCTGCCGTGTGTTCGAGCACGCTCAGGGGTGCTGCGGGCAAAGCCGTTCCGAGGCGTGCGCGCGCCTCGCCGATGCGCTCGCTGGTGAGCGGGTGGCTGCGCAGGTACGGGAAGCCGCCGCTGTCGTTAAGGCGCGATGACTGGTCGAGCTTCTCGAACATCGCCGCCATGCCGCCGGGCGCGAAGCCTGCGCCGGACATGACGGCAAAACCCACGCGGTCGGCCTCGCGTTCCATGTCGCGCGAAAAGTTGAGCTGGCCTTGCGCGCCGATGGCCTGGCTGCCCACCACGGCGGCGTTGGCCACGTCGGCGCTGCTGTTGCCGGCTCGGCTGGCCACGAGGATGCCGGCCAGCAACGTGGCCAGGGTGAGCAGCGACTGGTGCTTGCTGTTGGCGATGCTGCGCGCGATGTGGCGCTGCGTGATGTGCGACATCTCGTGCGCGAGCACCGAGGCCAGTTCGTCGCGCGTGCTCGTCATGGCCATCATCCCGAGGTGCACGCCGATGTAGCCGCCCGGCAGCGCGAACGCGTTGACGCTGCGGTCGCGCACGAGAAAGGGCTCCCAGGCCAGGCGCTGGTCGATGTCGGGCGCGATGTTGCCGCGCACGCGCGCCTGTGCGAGCAGTGGCTGCCACAGCGATTGGAGGTATTCGAGCAACAGCGGGTCGTCGACGTAGTCGGCGTCGGCGCGGATCTCGCGCATGATGGCGTCGCCCAGTTTGCGTTCGGCGGCGATGCTGAAGTCTTCGGACGCCGGGTCACCGAGCGCCGGCAACTGGTTCTGCGCCGACGCGGGCGGCGCGGCAGCCGGGCACAGCAGGGCCAGGGCGCTGGCGGTGGCAACCAGGCGGGTGCGCCAGGCGGCACGGCGGGACACGGTGGTGGGCAAGGGCAAGGGTGAGAGCGGCAATCGGCCAAAGAGCATAGATATCATGCGCCACAAAGTGGCACGGCCACGTTTCGAGAATGTTTCCGCCATGGCTTCGACACCGGTATCTTCGCCCTCAACGGCCGCTTCTCCGCTCACCCATTTTGACGCCCAGGGCCAGGCGCACATGGTCGATGTGTCGGCCAAGGCCGAGACGCACCGCATCGCCCGCGCGAGCGGCGTGATCCGCATGCTGCCGGCGACGCTGGCGCTCATCACCGGCGGCACGGCGAAGAAGGGCGACGTGCTGGGCGTGGCGCGCATCGCCGCCATCCAGGCCGCGAAGCGCACCGCGGAGTTGATTCCGCTGTGCCACCCGCTGCCGATCACGCGCGTGGCGGTCGAGTTCGAATGCGACACCGCCGCGTGCCTGGTGCGCTGCACTGCGCAGGTCGAAACGCTGGGCCGCACCGGGGTCGAGATGGAAGCCCTGACTGCGGTGCAGATCGGCCTGCTGACGGTCTACGACATGTGCAAGGCCGCCGACCGGGGCATGGTGATGGGCGAGATCGGCGTGCTCGAGAAGCACGGGGGCAAGTCGGGGGATTGGGTGGCGGGAGGTTGAATTGCTTTGCGGCAGTGCTCAGACACGCTTGCGGAAGTACACGCAACCGGGCAGCTTCTCGAAGTGCGCATCGCAGGTGAGCAGATCGGCCCCGCTGGCCCGTGCCGTCGCAAGGACGATGGCATCTGCCGTGGCCAGCTTGTGCGTGTAGTGGAATTCCGCAGCCAGCAGCGCAATTGAGGTGTCGAGCGGCACGACCACGCACTTGCGCGTGTACGCCATGACGCTGTCGGCGCGGCTCTCGTCAGCTTCGCGAAGCAGCCACTTCGACAGTTCCAGCTGCACGATGGTGGGGACGACCCATTCCGACTGCGCGGGGAATTCTTGCCCCATCCGCTTACCGAGCGTCCCGCCGATGAGCCATTCGATCCAAGCCGACGTGTCGACGACGCGCATCAGTACCTGTCTTCGCGATCACGGTATCCGGTGGCCTTCGCGCCCTTCGCGATGCCGGAGAGTTGTTCGAGCGTGGGAACCGGCACCATCAACACGCCAGCCCCTTTCGGAATGAACACGAATTCCTGCCCGGCTTCCCAGTGCAGCGCCTCGCGTACCGCCTTGGGAACGGAGATCTGGAACTTCTTGGACAAGGTGGCTGTATCGCTCATGGTCTTACCGATTTCATATCGATGTTGAGTTGGTAAGAATGTAGGCGATTCGCCCTGCCGCGTCACCTGAAGTCTTCGTACACGAACCCGCGCGCGGGCAGCACGCACTGGAACGGCGGGCTCGACGCCGGCGCGTCGCAGGGCGCGAAGAACGGCGCCGCCTGCTCGTTGCGAAACTCTTTGAGGCGCTGCGCAATGTAGCGGGCGTGCTCGGTGTCACCGGCCTCGTTCAGCGCAGTGGCCCAGGCCGTCATCAGGCGCGAGTCGAGCAGGTAATGCGGCGCCCGCAGGAACGACGCCATCGCCTGCGACGGGTGCTCGGTGGTGGTCGCGGCGGCGTAGTCGGCATGGTGTGCGAAGAACACGCTGCGCCGGCCCTCGTCGATGCGCTGCGCGAGCGGCGGCGCGTTGTCGGGCGGCGCGAAGATCACGACCACGCGCACGTAGTCGGCCACCGAGCCCATGCTGCCCAGCATCAGCAGCAAGGCCGCGATGAGCAGCGGGCGAGTCGCTTCCTCGGGCGGCAGGCGGGTTGGCGCGTCACCGCTCGCCGGCTCGGCGGCCGGGCCGGCCGCAAGAACATCCGCCTGTGCCGGGCCGGCCAGGCACAGGCCGAACGCGAACGCCGCCGGCAACAGGAAGTAGGCGTACCACAGCGGGTACTCGAGCAGGCTGTGCACCAGCACCATCAACACCATCACGAACGCCGCGCGCAGCATCGGCGCGTCGTCCGTGCCGTCTTTGCAGTCGGTGCCATCGGGGGCGCTGCCGGCAGCGTTGGCTCCCGTACCTGACCATTTGGCGCGTGCGAACGCACCCCACAGCGCCCAGGCGAGCAAGGCCAGCACGGCGCCTGCGAGTGGCAGACCCATCTCGACCGCGAACTGCAGCGGCAGGTTGTGCGTGTGGTCGAAAAAGGCGACCGGCCGGCCCGGGAACGGCGTCAGTGTCCACGCGAAGTTGAACTCGCCGAACCCCACGCCCACCCACGGGTGCATGCGGATCAGCGCGAGCGTGTTGGACCAGATGCCGTAACGCGAGCTGGAGATGTCGCCCTTGGTCGTGAAGCGCGTCTCGCCACCGAACACCTGGTGACTGTGGTCGGCCCAGGCCGACGCCCCGAGCCAGAGCAAGCCGTACGCGACCGGCGCGAGCACGAGCATCCAGCGGGCGGGCCGCGACAGGCGCTTGTCCAGCAAGCCCCACATCGCCAGCATGCCC
>Ga0209512_1003208_pt1 | contig 15879 bp, 10 predicted proteins | sample frozenSSSSmetaG_FD_184142 | JGI IMG/M metagenome (GOLD analysis project Ga0209512, IMG submission 184142) | Glacier valley bacterial and archeal communities from Borup Fiord, Nunavut, Canada, to study Microbial Dark Matter (Phase II) -... | ecosystem: Environmental > Aquatic > Freshwater > Ice >... | reverse complement strand
TCGGTATCAACGACAAAATGTACCAGGCAACGACCGAAATTCAACAGTGGTTGTGTAATATCTCTTTTAAATTTGTACTGATTTTGACCATGCACTTTCGCGTTCTGACCTGTCCAATGATTTTTAAGTTCCAGTGTTGAGATAGGCAAACCATTCACAAAAAGCGCCATATCAATTTCTTCACGTTGGTTAGTTACGGAATAACGAACCTGACGCGTAACGCTGAATTGATTGGTCTCGAAATACTTTTTAACCGTTTCGCTGCTGCTGGCCAAAGGCAAGACATACAACAGTGTAAAATGAGCATCGTCCACTTCCAAACCTTTACGCAACAGGCGAAGGATTCCATATTTTTTGATCAGCCGGTCGAGTCGTTCCAATATCTTGAGTTTCCAATCACTTTGCTTTTGCAGCTTGGCCAACTCTTCTTTTTGTGTTGTTTCCAGAAAACTCCAAAAGTGATGTTCGTCAATGGCGAATTTTGCATTGAAGTTTTCGGGCGATCCAATGAAATAGCCATTGCCACTCCTGTACAATTCTGCACGATCGGTAATGGAATCCATGGTTATCCCTTGTTCCTTCAGCTCTTCAAGGCAAGAGCCGGTTAAGCGTTTTTCGATGGCTGATTCGAGGGCTTGTTCGTTGGTTTGGCTGGTCATTATTTTTTATTTTCCAGTTGTTGTTTTAAGGCTAATCCTTTGTCTGACAATCTGTATTTTTGATTTTTGCTCGTTGGTTTACCAGGAAATATCATCTCAATATGTTCAGTATCTAATGCTGGCTGTATATACTTTTCCATAAAGTTTGGCCGATGTTTTAATTCCAGTCTTTCCATTAATTCCTGTCGGCTCATTTCACCGGCCAATATCAATAGCAGTCTTTTTGTGAGTTCGTCAACATGTACGGTAGCTTCCCCAACAACTTCCCCAGTGACATGATCGGTAGCTTGTCCGGTAACATGATCGGTAACATGATCGGTAACATGATTGGTAACATATGGGTTAGCTTCCCCTGAAGTAGATTTGGTGATCCCTTCGCTTACCTGTTTTTGATCCGATTGATGGATCATTAAACGATCCTTTAAAGCAATCCCCTTTGGTGTCAAACGGTATTTTTGATGCTGACTTTTCGATTTATCGGACAGGGTCATTTCGATAAAGCCTTCTGACAATGCGGGATTGAGATAGTTTTTTGCAAAGTGAGATCTGTTTTTTAGTTCAAGAATTTCCATGAGCTGAACCCTGCTCATTTCATTCTGAATAACCAACACTAACCGATGTTCAAGTTCGGCAATTTCCCGATAAGTTTCAGTAACATCATGTGCGGTATCATGTACGTTATCATGTGTGGTATCATGTACGGTGTCATGTGTGGTATCATGTACGGTGTCATGTGTGGTACCTGCAGAAGGTCTCCAAATAGTCAATTTAAAACCTTCGTCAAGAGAAATAAGCGGAGGTCTTAAACCTCTTTCTTTCATTAGATGATACATTTCAACGGTACCCGTTCCATATCTTTCAATATCACCAGTTAAAAACATACAACCTGCAAGCAGTGGGTTATGCGGATAAGAACTATGAGGCTCTTTTAAATCACTTATATCCAATTCAGGAGGCAAATTTCCCGGATTATTTATTTCAACACGGTTTTTAAAAATCGAAACCTGAATACTGCCTTTACTATTGTAATCGCGATGAGCAACTGCATTTATAATACCCTCGGCTATTACTGCCCTGGGAATTTCATAAATTGTTTCAACCTGATTACTTTTTTCTCTGGTACCAGTAGACAAACTTAATTTTGACAGCACAAAATTTACCGCTTCATCAGCCACTTCGAAAACCGTACCTCCATATTCTTTATAATCGGGAATGGGCTTTTGAACCTGTATCCCATGAAAGTGGGTACATTTTATGGTTGACGAAGGAAAGTACAACTGCGGATCGGGTGCAAAAACCAGTAGCGCACTGTTTACCAATTTTCCTTCCCGGATCATTCTCAAATGTTTTAACACCCGTTCAACGGATGCGGTTTCTTTAATCGGAAAGTTGCGTTTTTTCCGGGCTATTGCAATAAATTCCCTGATTTTGCTCTCATCCAACGCAGTAATACTTGCTGTTGGATGTAGGCTGTCATCAAAATCGTGACTTTCAATTTTACCTGTTTGCTTTAAAAACAGTACACACGACCTGTATACTTCTTGTTTGAGCGTATCAAAATCCGAAAATTTCTTTCGTGAAACATCCTGCTCAATTTTCCGGATGAATGCTAATTCTTTGGGGTGACGAACAATGCCTTTCACATCTTTGATAAAAATCCATCGGGGCAAATGCTCCTTTTTAGCATGATCGTACTCCCGCTCGGTAGGAGAGATGCCTTCCTGATCTTCATAGCCATATGCTTCACCAATCAGGCCAATGTAGATATCCGAATCTTCTACCTCGCTGATGTATATCTTGCCAGGCGAATGCGTAGTGGCAGGAACCTCTTCAAACAAGAATGGCTCAAAAAAAGTACCCAGCAAAGGATCATTCCTAAGATAACGGGCCAATTCTTCCCGTTCTCTGGCAAATTCGCTTTGTACGCTCGATATAAATACTTTGAGTTTCTTCACAACACTAATTATTTATGTTTCAAAGATATTTAAAAAAATCACACATTTTTAACTTCCATTATTTCAGTTTCTACAGAAAAACTTACCGACTACTTAAGGTACCTGAATAAACACCTTGTTCTTTCAATACTTTAAACCATGAGCTGTATAAGCGTTTTTAAATGGCTGATTCAAGAACTTGTTCGCGAGATCTACTAAGCATAACATTAGTTGTTTATGAAATTAAATTCATAGTTTCTGGGTGTTAAAGAGAAAGTATCCGCTTTAATTGCTGAAATTTTCTCTTCAACAAGTTTAACCGGATTTCCAAGAAACGATATGCTATTATCTGTTACTCTAACGATTTCATATTCATCTAATCCAATTGAAGCATTGACTTCTGCAATAGAAATGAAAAATCTATTATTTCTTTCATAATGTGTGGTTTTCACTTCAACTAAAGTTGGCTTTCCATCTTTGTATACAATCAAATCAAAATAAGCATATTTATAATGCAGGGTAATATAAAATAATGGGATCAAGGCCTTTTGGAGCTCGTCATTATTTTCAATATGTTCCAAACACTTTATTTTATATTCCATTAATGCATCATCTCCAAGTTTGCTTTGTATTAGACTGTACACTTTATCAATTCCTATTCTGCGTTCTTCAAAGGGAAGTTTAATAAATTCTTTAATGTAATAATCTAGTACATCAACCTCCCCACTAGCACCTAATGATACATAATCCACCTCAATTTTATTTCCAAAGGAATCAACTTTAAAAATCTTTTTATTCACATTTGTTTTAATAATGTCATTTGTTGATGCCGAAGTATGAAGAATATTATTTGTTATTTCCTTATAATGATGCAATTTCATTTTAGTGAAAATTTGATTCACCTTGTCACTGATTTTCAATTTGTTTTTTTGTATTTCATCCCCATAAGGATCATTAAAATCGCGATAATCTGTGTACTTTTCTTCAATTTTTTTTTCAAATGCGTCAAGAATATCCTTGATGCCTAATTTGAATTTAATATTTTCAATTTTATTCAGAAACTCGTTCGATTCTTCAGTATTCTTTTTAATCAGAAAATTTTTAAGCTTAGATATTTTGTCGTCATAAATGGTTTCAATCTCTAATTTAAAGCCATCAAAATATCCTTCATAATTTTCTTTTGTCCGATTTATCTTTTCTTCAAAACAAAGGAGTCCCTCCGCTCTTTCAATCATTACCAAAATATCACTCTTAATTTGGTGGTTATAAAAGTACCAATCTGTAGGTAATAGTGTGAAATCAGAAACATAACCTACAAGAATTTCTTTCTGAAATTCTTCCCACTTATTTTGGTAATCAGGTTTCCATCTTTTATTAATAGATTCTATCTCCGCGCTATCAAATTCATCATTTAATTTATCGATGCTCTTATAAAGGATAATCTCAATAGCTTCTGATATAATTGAACTGTTGAATAAATAGTAATTTATCGCTTCAGCTATATCTTTTTTCGATGCCAAAATTTCAATATAAATCAAATTTTCTTTTATGACAAATTTCTTTTCTTCATCAATAATGAACTTTTTCCCATTTCCATTTAATTCTATACTTTGTTTGAGTCCACTCCCATAAATGAATTTTAGTTTTAAAATTTTATTTTGGATTTCTTCATAACGATTTCCTTCATAAATAAAGTCGAAATTCGAATTGTTCTCATTACTAATCCGAGCCAAGATAAATGGCATCTTTATTTCAAGATTTCTTTTTAAACTATTGCACTTTTCATCGTTAATTACCTGTATTTCAATTTCTCCAGGTCTGATTTTTGCCTGCTGCTCAACTAGGATATCTGCTAGTTCTCTGTTTAAATAGTAACAAGAAATGTTTCCCATGTATGATTTGCTAAATCTTTCAAAATACTGTTTACTAGGCATTATTACAAAATCTGTGCTTTTCGTCCAGTAGATTTCTCCTTTTAGCATGATTAGGTAATCTCCACATCGGTGAAAATAGTGAAATACACGTTGATAGAATTTTACTATTTCATCTTTTTTAATGATTGAAGTTTTAATTGTTTCAGATAAGTGAACCTTGAGTAATTCAGTAAATATTTTTGGAAATAATTCATATCGATTAACCAGCATATTCTTAACTTCCTCATTCTTATTGACGTTTCGCATTTTGGTAAAAAATGAATAATCTTCATTAATCAATGCAGGATGTGTAGCTTTGCCGTTGTATACTACTACCATATTATTTAATATTTTTTCATAAACCAAATCATCCTCTGAACCACTTCGACGCCAAAGGGATGGAATGTAATCTAATCCATTTTTAAGATGGTCAGAATATAGTGCGTTGTCTATGTAGAGATATTGCGAATTCTTTTCACATTCAAATGATACTCCTAAGTAGTGAAGTATATTGTCATTTATGCCAGCAATAAATTCATTGTCCAATTCGCTTCTGTAACACATTTGGGCTGGCTTATAGAGCGGCTTATCCTCATTCGATTTGTTGATCGTTTTCAAAAATAATGTTGATACAGAAAAATCTGCTAAGTTTTTAACTGTGTTTACATTTTGTTTTCGATTAACATAATCCATGTATCTTTGAGTCGAGTCAAATTCCTTTTCTCCAATCATTTGAGTTAAACTAAGGAGCAGTTCCTTCTGTTGTGTTTCTGTAATAAACTCATTGTTAACCTCCCCATTCATTGAAACCTGCCGATAATTTTTTAAAATTTCATTGTACTGAGTAAACTCTTTGATCCTCAAAAATCCTCTAAATTCCGAATTTTCAATAATAAAGTCAGTAAGTGTTATTCCAATGAATTGAGGTATTTTAATAGGTGAATCTTCCGGTTTTCTGTATATCATCTCATTTTCAATCGCTCGCCCAAATTCCCCGGCAATAGGTATTATTTGTACTTTTTTCTTTAAAATGCCTTCTGAAATTAACCTAATATGATCCGATATCCAACCTGAGTATTTGTTTGAATTTGTACTATAGTGATTTACGAATTTCAAAATGTTCACGAAAAATAATTTGTGATCTGCACCTTTGCGAGATGATGAAAAGTATTTTTTAGCAATAGCTGTAAAGAATCTGGCTGAATTATTAAGATTTCTATCATTTATCCCTAAAATATCCTGTACGATGCTGAAATATAAATGAAATTTATCGTTTCGATCAAAATCAATCCATTTCCAGTCAAATTCAATATCAGATTGATTGAATTCAATCTGATTTATATAGATTAAATTCAATGAGAGCCTATCTATTTCTTCTAAGTAATTATTAAGATAACAAAAATACAACTCTAGACTTGCCCTTAGTAGAGCCTTATTATACTCTCCAATAGTACCATCCGTATTAAAATCCTTTCGATCAATTGTTGTATGAAAATCTGCATGAAAATCAAAATACTTAAAAGGAGAAGGAACCTTCGTTGGCAAATAGTTATATATCAATCCGCCTTTGTTGTCATTTCTAATTCGTATTGCAATTTTAGGATTATCTATCTTTATACCGGCTTTACTTGCTATATCAAATAACTTACTACCAAGTGAAGCATGAATTAAATGTCGATCCTTGTTTAATTCCTTTATTTCTTTTTTAAACACAAATGGTTCAATACCTTCAAATTCAAAATTTACTATTAAGTTTTTTTCGATTTTCAATTGAATAAATTGAAAATGAATATCTTTAACTTCTAAGATAAGCTTCTTAATTTGTTCTCGTTGTTCTTCAGAAAATGGTATCTCAATAATAGTTACATATCCTCCTCCAAATAATTCGAGAATATATTCTTCTTCTTTTTTTATGTGCAACGGGAAATAATAGCCCGGAATCCCTCTGTACTTATTTTCTCTCTGTACCTGAACTATCTTTTCTTTTATGCTCTTTTCCAGATCTGATTCAAATCCTGAAGGAATATTATTGGCATCTTTAAATGAATCGTAGATTCTGAAACTGATTGGTTCATTTATTGGATCAGCGCATAAAATTTCACCTTGAGTATAAACGTTAACAAAACCATGTTCTGCAATAGAAAACACTGATTTAAACCCAACACCTTTATTCCCAATGCTTGTATTGATATCCTTTGTGGAAGTTGATATCGAACAAAGTGATTGAAAGTCACCTCTTTTGGATGTGCCATTTTCGTAATCGAAATCAGCTATGTAAGTGAATTTGGTTCCATCATTTGCAACGTATAAGGAGTTGCCAACAACTTTGACAAGAATATTTTTATCTGCCTTATCAAAGGCATTCTGTAGCAATTCATATAAAACCCTGCCTTGATAATCGGAACTTACTTGTTCTACTTGACCTGCTTGCTGCTTTATCGTTTCAATACCTATTCCCTTGTAATAGTTGTAATGCTTATCAAAAATTAAATTTTCTTGTGTCATTTGGTTAGTTGTTTATTTGTTAGTTTACTTTTATTTTCCCCGTTACCGCCCCATTTATCAAACTCGCCTTGTATTCCTTCAGCTTCTCAATTTCCTTCTCTTTTAGGGAAACGGCAGTAGCGATTTTTAATGTGATGTTTTCAATGTAGGAAACGATCTCTTTTTGCTCCTGTATTGGAGGTAAGATTGTTTTTAACTGTTTGAATTCGTTCCAGTAAAGTCTTTTCCTGAAATCTGTGATTCCTTTGGAATTCCGATCCATTTGCTGAATAAAACTTGATGTACGATACTGATATTCAAAAAAATCAGAGTTAATAGTTCCTATTGGTTCTGAAACGACATAAGCCGGACTCACCATCCCGTTAACACGAACAGCCCCAATTGCACCTTGCCAGGCACGCATCATGTTAAAAACTATATCATTAGGCTTAACTAATTTATAGCTACTTTTATCCGCAATCCTATTTTTCCCGTGTAAATTATCTTCTTCGCTTAATTCTTCTGATGAAACTGCGGTATGTATTGAAACAGAAAGAATCGCCAGAGATTCGTTACCTGGTTCGTTTCTTTCTTGATATAAAACTCTATTACTTACTGCATCCCAATGCTCCGGAATTTCGCCAATCCATTCAATGCCAAAGTCTTTAAGTTTTATGTTGGGGTTTAGGCCACGGGTAACCGCACGGTAAATGAGTATTTGCTTGCGTTCTTTGAGCAGTTCAATTTGTTTTTCTTTAATACCAATGGCTCGGTGGATAAGGACTGTTTTGCGGTCAAGAAATTCAGCAATGTCGGTTTGTTCTTCTAACGTTGGAATAAGCGTATAAACGTCATTAATAAATTCTTGTTTCAAATTAATTCTAGTAAACCCCCTTCCAGCATTTGAGAAATAGTTTCTGTAAGTAGAACAAAAAAGCAAGTAATTAACAAACTCTGGGTTCATAAAAGTTTTTGAAATTCTGAATCCTTTGCAAAATGAATTTAGATACAATTCTTCGTCATCACCTAAATATATAGAACATTTGGCAATATCCTCAAAAGTTTCACTGCTCATTAGAAAGAGAATGTCATATTTTTTGATTTTATTTTGAACCTCTGCTTCGCTAACTCTCACATATTGAAAATGTTCATTTGATATTTTTAAGTTATTACAAATGTTTGTAAATGGAATAAATGGTTTGAAACCGCAACTATATTCCTTACTAAAATCATCACCTTTTTTACCACTTAATCCAGGGAAGATATTTCCAAGAAACTTTAATTTCTTCACATCCCAATGATTTGGAATTCCGCCTAACCATTCAACACCTGAATCTTTGTAAGCTGGATATTTTTGAATCTTAATGCTTTCCATCAGGCGAGGTTTAATATTTCACGGATTAAACCATCGCTTTCGTTCTCCAGTTGCAATATATCAGCGCTTACCTCTTCTAAGCTACGAAGTAGATTATGGTGGTAAAAGTATTTGTTAAAGCTGATTTCATACCCAATTTTGGTGGCATCGAGATTTATCCAGGCTTCCGGAACATGAGGTTTTACTTCACGCAAAAAGTATTCGTAGATGTTTTCTTTAAGTGGTATATTTTCGGTATCACGCAGATCACTTTCGGTTTCGTATTCCAGAAATTCACCTTTCTTTTTGGTGGTAAAATATCCGTAATCAGCCAACTGATTTTCTTTACAGCCCAAATGATCGAGCAGTCGTTCCAATTTTTCACCCGATAGTTTGGTGATCCCTTTTATTACTTTTTCGGCAGAAGCATCATACCAGCTTACAGCATTTAGGATCGCATTCTTTTCGGATGCCGATAATTTCGATTTCGAGGTTTTTAATTCTGAATCAACCTTTTCGCGGAAGAAATTAAAATCATTGTATTCATCCGTTCCAACAGCCTTCAACAACTGTTTGGCCGAATTCAGCAAATCGAGTTGTTTCTTCCATGTTTCTTTATTGACCAGCGACCTGCTTTGTTTCGAATTTAGGTTTAACTCTTGTTTCTCAGCCCAATCCAGAATAGCCTTTTCGTGTTTAGCCAAATTGGTGTAAACTTCATTGCCAAACTGATTATACGCCCAAACCATCGGTTCACGAAGCGATTTGTCGAAACGTAATTCTGCGATGCGCTCTTCGGTAAACTGTGCTTTCAATCGTTTCGGACGTTCGATCGTAACTTTATAATAGCCAAAATCATGATTGTCAAAAACTTTGGACGAGAGGACGCCAGCATTACTGTCAACCGCAATCACTTTTGCTTCAACTGCTGACATTTGAGTAAATACATGTTCAATCTCATGGATATGCTCAGGCGCCAATTCGCAGTTTTTGTTTCCTAAATTTTTACGGAGTTTGCGATAGAGTTGTCCGGCATCAATCAACTGTACTTTCCCTTTACGGTTTGGAGCTTTACTGTTGCTTAATATCCAGATATAGGTGGTAATCCCCGTATTGTAAAACAGGTTGTTTGGCAATTGAACAATGGCTTCGAGCCAGTCGTTTTCGATGATATAGCGGCGGATATTACTTTCACCACCACCGGCATCGCCCGTAAACAGACTGGAACCATTATGTACAGAAGCGATTCGTGAACCCAATGGACTTTGCGAAAGTGGCTTCATCTTATTGACCATCTCCATCAAAAAGAGCAACTGTCCATCCGATGACCGGGGTGTTGCATCGGCTTCTTCTTCGTTTCCCCAATAATCCTTGAGCTTGATCCGAAACCGAGGGTCAATTATATCTTTTCCGTCTTTGATGTATTTTTGCTCACTGGCCCATGATTTACCGTAAGGAGGGTTCGAAAGCATAAAGTCAAAGGTTGTTCCGGCAAATTCGTCGGTCGAAAGTGTTGAACCAACGCGGATATTCTCCGGATTGTTACCCTTGATCATCATATCCGACTTGCAAATGGCATAAGTTTCGTCGTTGATCTCTTTTCCGTATAAATACACATCGCCTTTTGCACAAATTTCGCCCTCTTCGTCTTTCACAAAGTTTTGCGATTCTGTCAACATTCCACCACTACCACATGCCGGATCGTAAATCGTCATCACGGGTGGCAGTTTATCTTTAACAGGTTCAAAAATAATATGCGTCATCAGGTCAATCACTTCACGTGGCGTAAAGTGTTCTCCTGCCTCCTCGTTATTTTCTTCGTTAAATTTTCGAATCAGTTCTTCAAACACATAACCCATTCCCAGATTGGTCAACGGCGCGAGTTTCCTCCCATCCGGATCTTCTTTTTCCGAAGAAGTCAAGTTAATGTGTGGAGATGTGAATTTTTCAAGCACATTCAGCAACACATCCTTTGAAGCCATATGTTTGATCTGGCTTTTTAGCTTGAACTTCTCAATGATCTCCTGAACATTGGCGCTAAAGCCCTTCAGATAATCTTCGAAATTGGCCTGAAGCATTTGCTGACTGTTGGTTGCAGTGTCGTGCAATCGTTGCAAGGTCCACTCGCTTGTATTGTAAAACACATAGCCTGACGCGTCTTTTAATCCATCTTTATCCCATTCTGTAAATTTGGCTTCATCGCGTTGAAAAGCCAGTTCTTTCATTACCTCGTCTTTTGTAGGTTCAAGCAAAGCATCCAGTCGCCGCAAAACCACCATTGGCAGTATGACGTCGCGGTACTTACCACGTACATAAACATCACGCAAACAATCGTCTGCGATAGACCAAATAAAAGAAACAATTTTATTGTGTACAGCTGTGTTCATTAAATTTTAATCTTTTTTCAGGTAAACGTAATATAATAATATGTCCTCAAATTTAAGGAATAACAGGATTAAATCCGTTTTGTAAAGTCATTTTATCTGATCTTTCTTCGAATTGAAGGTATAGAAATTCAATATTGGGAGCCATTGCAGCATTCAATTCATTCATCAAAGGCTGATCGATAAGGGGGTGGAGTTTTGGCGCAAGGAAATAGGCTTTGATTTTTTTTGTATTTGCGATCCTTTCCAGATCCGTTTCTGACTTCTTATGCTTAAATTGGCCTGTCTGGACACATCGCATAATACAGTAGTAAAAATACAACTCTGAAATTATGCCAATTTTATTGTTTTTCTCTGCCTTTAACTCAAATAGAAGCAATTCATCGTCATGATTAATTCCCCAAATATCAATTGCACTTTTACCTCCGGTGAAAATGGAATTTACTTTTTTAATATCACCTTCAAAAACTCCAACGGGCAATTGTCTGCCCAGAAATTTAGCATTTGAGGCATTCTTCAGATCTTTACCCCAGAATATATCGGAAGTAAATTTTATTTCATATTTACTCTCTGTCCTTTGAGATTCACTTTCTTTGCGATTTTTTGCTGGAGAATTCAAAAAATAGGTGCCGGTATTTTTGATTCTCAAGTCTTCAAGATAAATTAGTGAGTCTGGCGCAATAGAAAACCACGATCCAAAGTCTCTTAAAAAATTATTGACCCGAAATAAGAATCTTTGATAGTGGCCATCTTTGACAAGATTATGACGATCCCAAGAAATTACAACTTTATCAACATTGCCCCATCGCTTTAGTACCAAAGCCCATCCTTCAAATGCAGCGGAATCGTCCTGCATGTTCCTGGAAATTGCATCCTTCGGAATGTGCATTTCGACCGTATGATCGGTCATCGTAAAACCAATAATACCAGGTAACTTGAATGTCCGTTTTATATTCCCATTTTCTTCAAAATTATCTTCAATATCATTTAAAATAAAAGTTCTATTGTCAGTCATTCAATTGTTTTTAGAGTTGATATTCTTTTCCATCTTCCCAAAGTTCGACATTTGTGAAACCATCTTTTTCAAAGTTGAGTTTCAGCTTTTCCGGGTACTCAGTATGCATCGGAACAATCTTTACGGGATTAGCTGCTGTAGCGAGCTTTTTGATATCGGTCAAAGTTGCATGTCCGCTCGTATGAATTAGCTTAAAATCAACTTTTCCGCTTGTTTTTAAATCAATAATTGCATCGGAACAATAAGTCTTGTGACCCTCCTTTAAGTAACCTTCCCACTGAGAATAAACCAGATTAATCACACCATTGGGTTTTAATACATCAACAAGTTTCTGATTGGGGCAACGCAGAAAATAAACAAAATCACTCGGATTTTGAAAAATTTGATTGCCAATATCTTTCTTAATAATGCGCTCCCTAAAGGCAATAAAATTCGGTCCATTAATTTTGGCCAACTGTCCCGAATGATTGTAAACCCATATATTATCCCAATCGATGGTAGGTAACCCCTTGGATTTTTCATGAACAACCTCTAAAACCCAGGCGTTGTATATATCCAATATAAGTCTCTTTTTATGAGTGTTACATGCTTTCACCACAGAAACAAGCCGATCCACATTTTGAGCAGAACTGATGATAAAAGTTACATTCGTCTGATCCTTAACTACAGCGTCAATTGCTTCATAAACTGACTTTTCAGTAGGATATTTTTGATTCAATCGCTCCACCATTGTCCCTTCTGTGAGAAAAAGATCAATATTCTTGGGTGGTTCTTTCAGAAATTTATAATAAAGCTTATTTTTCCACCCCGTTGAACGGAAGTCTCCACTATAGAAAATCCGCTTGCCATCAGCCTCGATTACAAATGCAAAGGCTTCGGGCGAGGAGTGATCCATAAGGTATGGATATACCTTGAAAGTATTCAGAACCGTAATTTCTTTCCATGGTTCGAAAAGAATGAAATTTGATTTTGGTGCTTCTTTTCCCAAGAAGATCTTCGTTGCTGATATCAGGCCTAATGTTACGGAACCGATATAAACAGGAATATCAGAACCAACATTTTCCATGAGTCCATAATGATCCTGGTGTGGATGCGAAATAATCAGGGCATCGACTTTATTCCCGGTATAACTTACATCAGTATTCACGGTACTCAAAGGTTCGCCAATATCCAGCCAAAGTATCTTACCATTATCGGCTGTCAATTCAATACAGTTACCACCGATTTCATGGGTGCCACGATAGATCTTAACCTTCATGGCCTAACGATCACATTTATTAAATCGGACCATCCTTGTTGATTCTTGGAAAATTTAGGTTTGGTAGTTTTTTTCACAGAGCTATCAAGATCAATGAATGATTCAATGAAAATATTAATGATATCCTGATTATAGAAAGATTCAATATATTCTTTAATCTGCCTTATTACAGGTTGTTGAATATCTCTTCTTTCCTTTTCTGCAGAAGAACAAAAAAACAGGTTGATTGCTTTTGTACAGTGTTTATGATGTAGAGCAAGTCTTAATTTTTCATTATCGCTTTTCACCTCTTCAAGCATATTAATATTACGATCGTTGAACATATGAACAAACTTCACTTCGATAGCATAAATCAATTCTTCATCCGGGATTCTATTAATTGCTCTGTTTAAATCCTTGTTAATGATATGTTTTAATATTTCAATTAATCCTTCCTTTTTGTGTGATTCGAAAAGTTTTTCAATAAAAACCGGATTCAATACAGCAAGGTCATAATTTCCCCTGTCGCCATGAGCACTTGAAATAGCAGTTAGATTCAGATTTTCATCATCATACCCGTCTTTCAATTTTTTCTTTTCATATCTGAAATTCGTAGGAAATTCGTGATGGACGAGCGAAACTGGTGTTTTGATAGACTTTCTTTCAACTGCTGTATTTCCAAGAATCAGGATATCGCTGCTCCCGTCCATAATATCTTTGGACAAAGAAGCATGAATGTCTGATTCTGTAAAATACAAAAAAGGCTGTTCTCTGAATCGGTTGATTGTTTTTCTAATACCATCAAAAACGGCATTATTTATGGCTTTTATCCTCATGTTATTAAAGATCTTAACCAGCAATTTGTATTCAAAATTGTTCAGGTTTTTTTCTCTGATGGCCCAATAGAGTTCTTCTGCCTGGTCCATATTGTAATGCCGAAATATTTTATAAGTTTTGTAAATTAATGGTTGTTCTCTGTTTAAATCTTCAAAATCAGACATTAAGGTTTCATCAAAATCTTGGATGTAGATAAAAGTAAATAGTTGAGCAAGTAGTTCCAGGTAAAACGAATCAATATCTGCAAAATCATCCCATTTACTTCCATTTTTATCTGGATCTGGCATTAGATGATGTATGGCATGGAATCGCTCATGAATTTTGACAATTTCTAAAGTCTTAGGTGTTTGTTTATAGTATTTTATGTGTTTGTGCTCCGGATAATATTCTCCCAGAATATTCAGACTTTTGAAAACCAGTTTGCAATCCGACATATCTAAGCGTAGATCCTCAGGATTTAAGCTTCCAGAATTTTCCCTATTTCTCAATTTGCCTTGAAGTGTTTCGAAAAATCCGTCACAAGATTCTTCTGCCACAAGATATTTTTTGGATTTAACTTCCTGAGTAAATTCTTCCGGCTTTACTACAAATTCCACAACACTAAGATTCTGCTGGTCAAATAATTTATTATTCATATGATTTTGCCAATTTATTTAGGTTACGAGCTAATATTCAATCTATTTGTTAAAATTATTTACACAGCTAAAAGTAAAAAATATTATTTCTATTAACAACGATAAAAACATGTTTTTTTTATCCCCTAGTAATTTCGATAAGATATTCCATTGGCTCTCATATTCATTAATTCCATCCAATTTGGTTTGTATATCCAGGACATGGAAAAAAACCATTCGTTCTGAACTTAATTAATCATTTCCCAAAAATCATTTTTACGATTGCCGCTCCAATCTTGCGCTCAACTCCCGATTTGGTCATTGGAATTCCCGTTTCCCTTGCAATCTTTTGTTTTGCCTGAGTAATTCCGACAAAACGTTTCCATGAAAAAGATAGTCCTCTCATAATTTGGTATTTTTATTTTTTAAGTCATCATTAGCGTAAAAATCATCACTTGTATCTTTTTTCTCGCGGATTTTCTGACTGTAATTAGCTCTCGAACTATTTTCTTTCACAAACATTGCCTTCATATTTGCCTCATTCTTCTCAAAATGGATGGTGTTTGTGATTGAAATTGAGGCTGCAAATTTTTCAACATCATGGTCAGCACCGATATAGGTGAATGTCCAACGTTTTAATTTTAATTCCTCAATTAGTTTTTTGATGGCAACTCCGGTGTACTCTTTCGAGGCATTTTCTTCACCGTCCGTCAGGATGGTAACCAAAACATTATAGTCGGTAAGGTTTTCCACAACCTGGCGCAGCTTTGCAAAGCTGAATCCCATTGCATCGTACAACGGTGTTGAAGCATTTGGTTGATATCGCTTTTCGTCAATTTGCTCAAGCTTGCTCGCCGGATCGATAAAATGAAGGATTTTGTTTCCAAAACCATTGAAAGTGACCAACGAAATAAAATGTTCCTGCTCCGGAAATTCTTTCTCAATTCCCTTTACCGTTTGAACGATCTCGTTGAATCCCTGGATAATTGTCTTCTTGATTGATTCCATCGAACCGCTCTCGTCCAGAATAATTAGGTTGTGTACCTGATGCTTCGTTTCCATGTTTTTAAAATTTAAATTCTGTATTGAATATTTATTGGTGGTGATTTTGAAAATTAGTCTTTGAGTCTCCAACCGGCATTTACAAGTTAGTCAAGATTTGCATACCTGGCAATTATTTCTCCTGATTCATAATCAGTTGAATTTGTCACACCGGTTGGCCGTCCACGAATGATGTACTTACTTCTCATCACGTCATCGAAAGCGATATAAGGAATCAAATCAGCAAATTGACGGATGCAATAGCCGGGATGGTGCTCAAGTTGATATTTCGGTGTAATTGTGCCACTTGTTTCGGTGATGTTGTGCCACAAAAAAAGGGATGATTTCCTTGCCAAATTTATTAATTAATCTGCGTTTTTTTCATCTTGTTTTTTCTCATTGACTCC
>Ga0209512_1003202_pt1 | contig 15905 bp, 17 predicted proteins | sample frozenSSSSmetaG_FD_184142 | JGI IMG/M metagenome (GOLD analysis project Ga0209512, IMG submission 184142) | Glacier valley bacterial and archeal communities from Borup Fiord, Nunavut, Canada, to study Microbial Dark Matter (Phase II) -... | ecosystem: Environmental > Aquatic > Freshwater > Ice >... | reverse complement strand
TGATGAAGCAATCCCTGAAAAAGTGATAGGTTCTAGCGAAACTAGAGAGTTAACTCGAACTAAAGACATTTCAATAGAAAGTATGTTATTGCGCCTATTGAAAACATATACTCGACATCATCTTAAAGATAAATTTGGATTGGAGTGGAACAAGGAATGGGATCAGCAATCGTCAGAAATCAAAAAACAGGACGCAGGTTATCAAAAGTACAACGACAAGCGAAAGCAGATAGTCAGAAATCTTCATGTTGATTTTTGCCGTCCTCGCCATCCCAATGAATTTTTAACTTACTTTGCCAGCAAGTTTACGGGGATATATCAGTACATAGGCACCGAAGAGTATCTGCTACTTGCTGAACAAATTAAAACACAGCCCGAACAAATCAGAATCCTGTGTTTATTAGCATTACCTGTTCTTTAATAACTATCTGAATTTCTAAATTAGTTGTATGGTAAAACGCACCCCAAAGTTAGATTCCCAAATACCCGATCTCGAACCACTCGCCACAACACCAGATCTTGCTCCCTCAAAAAATCCGAAGAGATTACATCTGTTTGCCACGATTTTAACCTATGCTACGCCGAGCGCAAATCATCATGGCAAAGGGGATGATAATAACAAACCACTCCAGACGATCGCCAAGCAAGGTAGAGATTACGCAATTATCAGTCCTTATGCCATTCGCGACGCACTGAGACGGATCTTGATCGAAGAAGGACTGCCTTGCAATCGATCGAGAGTACAAAGTGCTGGGGCACCAATAGTCGAATACAAAGCCTTTCCTGATATCGAATATGCCGATGACTTTTTCTTCGGATTTTGTGTGACAGATCGAGCCGCAATCTCCAAGAATCCCGATTTATTTCCCAAAAGAGATAGCGTCTTTAGAAATAATATGGCAGTCGGTCTATCCTCCAACATTAATTTCCACCTGCAAATAGCTCCCCGAAATACTGAAAAAAGTCCCTGGCATAATATCAAGGAAACAACTCTTCTTTACCGACAGGTGAGCTACACCGCTTACCAATACCCATTTGCACTAGCGTTATCCGATTGTATTTCCCACCCTGAATGGACAACTACATTAATTAAGTCGATCGGTCAATTAAGTAAAGTTGGTGGTGGCGATTCTGTCAGTCATTTTAATATGGCTCCTAGAAGTATTATCGTTCGTCTCACTTCATCGCTAGTTGAAGGCTATGATTCCTATGGATTTAATGAAGATGGTGAATTCAATGAACTGAATCGACTTATGAATGACGATCTACCAGGGCATGAATTTTGGCTCGGTGGCGAGGTAGTTCGTCAAATGTCTGAAGAAATTAAGAAAAAATTAGAAGATAAGAAAGTAAAATTGCGAGATAATCCCCAAACTCTTTTGGATGATGTCTCTAAACAGTTTTTAGGTGGAGCATGAATATAGTGGAAGCACTTTGGCTGCACGTTCATGCCCCTTTTGCTGCTTACTTGACATTGAGATCTGGAACCTATCGAGATACTATGCCCATAATGCCCCCTTCTGCGGCTTATGGATTGATTCTCAATCTAGCTGGAATTGAAATGCGTGGTAGTCTTCGAGAACCCATTACACCGATTCGAGCCGATCTCCCACCGCTAAAATTAGCGTTTGGTCGAGTTGCGGGAAGTTTCAGTGGAGTAAGCGTTCTGCTGCAAAATATGCATAATTATCCGGTCGGTGATACTGGAAAAGAACGGAAGGCAAAAGCACACGGAACTAAACACTGGATTGAGCCTACTTACCGAGAGATTATCGTTAATTTAGATATGATGCTGGGGGTAAAAGCCGAACCGGAATTAATATCCCTCGTTAGATCGGGACTGACAGGTGAAGACGATCGACCTCGCTACGGGTTTCCATTTGCAGGGGACAATAATTTCCTATTCGATCGAATCGACTGTCTCAATGAACCGCTCCCATCTCATTGGTTCGTATCGATCGAGTCAAATCTAGAGTTAGAGGCAGGTGCTATGAGTCTGACAATGGAGATCGATCGGCAAAATCCCAGTCAAACTAAAAGTCTCATGTTTTCGACTACAAAAACTGCGATGACTTCTATTCCAGATTCCGAGTGGCTGGCAATGTTTGAAATACGGAATTAGGCGGGAGCGCAAAATTTTTTGCAAGGATCTCTGCTTGTTTTAATTTAAAGAGAGTATTTAACGCCTCAAACCATCTCTCCACGTTGGTTTGGACTAAAATATTGTTACTGGATGTGCTTGCAAGTGTTGAAATGCTTACCAATAAATAGTTTTAAGTTAACGTTTGTGAATTGACAACTATATTCGCCTGAAAAATTGGTATCTTGCACTTAGGTACCTGCAAACTTCTCACAAGCTATTACCAATGAACCGTTTTAGCTTGTGCTCTGCAACCACCTCAGATGTCATAAGGCGTTAAGCACTCGGCGAATCGAGTCGGACAATCCTTGACTAAGTCCTGCAACCACCTCAGATGTCATAAGGCGTTAAGCACCACAGCCCTGAGTAGCCCCAGTCTTTTGCAAACTTCTACAACCACCTCAGATGCCATAAGGCGTTAAGTATACTCTAATCGGGTAAGAACTGGACTTTCTTGAAGGATTGAAACTTCCAACTCATCAAGCTTTTTAGCCTGTCGTGTTTGTCAATAGGAGCCGTCTCTATCACCGTTGAAATTGCCTGTTTGAAACTAGAGAAGTCAGCATAATACTTGGAGTATAAACATTCCCGACGCACAAATCGCCAGAGACGTTCGATTAAGTTCAAATGCGGCGAGTAAGACGGCAAGTAGACTAACGTAATTCCGAGGCGTTCTGCACAGTCAAACACCGCAGCGCACTTTTGATAGCGGGCGTTATCCCAGACTAAAGTAATCGGTATCTGCAATGCTAAATCAGAGAGCTTCTGTAACAGTTGACAAACACTCTCGGCGTTGATGTAGGTTTCGTTCGTCACGGTGATGATTTCTAAAGTCAGGGCATTGATTGCGCCTAAGACGTTAAACGTTTGCGCCCGGCAGGTGAGGGGATGAATACCCGGACAAAGCACCACAGATAGCCTAAAAAAGGACTGTGGACAAAATGGGCAGCATCGACAAAAAAACGGCTTGTTTGCCCGCTTTGGCAGTTTCAAGCAAAGGTTCTAGACCCTCAAAGCGAAACGTTTCTTGGGCGGCGATCTTGTCTGGATCGCTACTTTTACCGGGGACAAATCCAACTTTGCACCGCTTCATCCCGATGCGTTTGAGAAAGGCATTGACTTGAGTGGGACTGCGCTCAATCCCAGTTAGTTCTGCAATCTTCGCTTGTGCCTCGACAACCGTTTGAGGCGGATGCGCTTTGAAGTAAGTCTCCACCGTCGGCACATGGGCATTCAGTTCACTCGGTTGCCCCCGATAATCTAACGGTTTGAGCCGCTCGACTCCGCCTTCTTGATATTGTTTGAGATAGACACTTAGGGTCGTTTTAGAGATATTGCACAGTCGTCGGATTTCTTGATGGGCTAAGCCTTGGCTTTTCAGGTACAACACTTCCATTTTCTGCTGCACTTTTGGGTGAGGATAGTGGTACCGTTCATATCTCAGTTCAGCCACCATTTCTGGTGCAAATTCAATCCGAATCATGCTGACAACCTCTTTTCTCCTGCTCTAGGACAAACCTCATCTTATCCTTGATGCGGGAGAACAACCCAAAAGTCCATTTCTTAATCGTGGCGAGTATACCTCAAGTGTTCTGCTGCTAAATTTGGAGACTCAAAACTGCAACCACCTTCGTCAACCTCGATACTTGCGTCCACATCTGCAACCATCTCAGATATCATAATGCTGACATAATTAAAATCAGTCTATTGCTTTCAACTCTTGATTTACAAAGGTTTCAGCGGTTGAATTGTTCGAGTCCAAGGAAAATTTCAGCTTATGAGTAAAAAAACAGGGAAAATTTTATGTTATGAGTAAAATATTTCAGCTTATGAGTAAATTTTTAAGCCTGAGATGACGTATTCTCGTTTAGAAAATTTCACGTTATGTGTACACCCACACGGTTTTCAGCTTGCAGACTCGGTGAAATTAGACTAAAAGCAGCAATCTTTAGAGACGGCTGCTTTTTCTACTCATAGCTGTAGCTCACTGGATTAGAACATTGCTGTACACAAACCGCGATATTTCCTGTTCAAAGCAGGACTCGAATTGAGTTCTCTGCTAGAAATAAAATGCGGTGGCAAACTCTACTTAAGATGGCGTAGAAACCGCTCAGAGAGAGGCTTATAACGATTATCAAAAAAGCGATAATAGGAATATCAGAGTCAAGAGAAAGCAAATGAGAATTCAATCGGCAGTGCTAGTGCATCTGGGGTTTGGTAAGTATGTGCGCTCTGATCAAGTGACGGCGGTCGTTCCGATCGAAGAAGATCGCGGTCCCGGTCGTCGCACCTTTGTTCAATTAGAAGGACAGACCGATCCGATTATTGCGTCACGGGCAGAAGACTCGATCGTCCGAGATCTAGTGCAAGAGCCGCGTGAGGTGACTCAATCTCGTCAGCAGCAAGAGATTTTGCGTGACTTGTTTAATGATTTACAGCAAGTGAATAAGTCTGTCCGTCGCTTTTCTCGCGACGAGGGAGGGCTGGATCTCGATCGTTTAGAGCGCCGCATTCGAGAAGTTATCGAAGAATAAGGATTTACAGGTTCTAGCAGTCGTGCCAGAGCCTGTTTTTTATTGAGGGATTTGAACTCACGCAGTTAAAAACGCTTCGATGTACTTGGGTTACGATAAGACGATCGCTGAGTAATTTGCTATGAACTGGACGGATTGGATATATCTGGGAATAGGACTCGCCATCGGCAGATGGATCTGGGGCGAATCTAACAGCGATCGCCGTGTTCTACAAGTTTCGACTTCTCCAGCAGATTTGTCTCGCGATCGACAACGTGAATTGGCATATCAAATGGCGATCGAGATGAGCCAGTTTAAGGGAGGGTTTTTGTCGCGCACCTCTCACGAGCTACGATCGCCCCTCAACGGGATTATTGGCGTTCATCAACTGATCTTGGCTGACCTGTGCGAAAACACCGCCGAGGAGCGAGAATTCATCACTCAAGCGCATGAGTCTGCTCTCAAAATGGTGCAGATTTTAGATGAAGCGATCGGCGTTGCCAGAGTCGAGCAGGGAACCGACGCGCTAGAACTGCAGCCTGTTCAACTCGCTGAAATGCTGTCGCAAGTCAAAACCCTGACCCATCTCAAAGCCGAAAATCGCAACCTGTGGATGACGATTCAGATCCCTGAGCCTGAGATTTTTGTGCTGGCAGACCCGAAGTGGTTTCGGCAAGTGCTGCTGAATTTGGTGAATGGCGCGATCGACACGATGCAGCAAGGCAAAATCACGCTCTCGGTGCTGTCGGTTGATTCAGACTACGCTTATGTGGTGCTAGAAGATGAGCGTCCCGCAGAGTTTTGGCAGGAGTCGATCGACCTGTTGAATTCGGTCTTGGATGAACCGCTGAAGCCAGATTCCTTTGAGCCAAAAGCGCGATCGCCGGAGTTTAGTCTTCTGTTGAGCCAAACCTTGATGGAAGCTATGAACGGGCGACTGGAACGGTTAGCCATTCCTGAATCTGAAGAAACGCTGAGTCGCATTCAGTGTTCAATTCCTTTGGTTGCTCTAGAGACAGACCAATAGCTTCACAAAATACGCTAGTCTAAAGGCGTTTTAGAATGGGCTAGCTGTCAATCGATAAAACATGGATGCGCTAATCGGCAAAACGCTTCAGGGTGGTAAATACACTCTAAATGCAGAACTGGGACGCGGTGGCTTTGGCATCACCTTTAAGGCGACTCATCACTATCTCAATCAGGTGGTGGTGATCAAGACGCTAAATGAAGCGTTGCGGAACGATCGCAACTTCCCAGAGTTTCAGCGCAAGTTTCAAGATGAAGCGCGACGATTGGCGATCTGCGTCCATCCCAATATTGTGCGAGTCAGCGACTTTTTTTTAGAAGACGGCTTATCGTTCATGGTGATGGACTACATCCCTGGCGCGACGCTAGAAGAATGGGTCTTCCCCGATCGACCCCTGCCCGAAGCGACTGCCATTCACTACATTCGGCAGATCGGCTCGGCGCTGCAAGGGGTTCATCAAAATGGCTTGCTGCACCGCGATATTAAGCCCCAAAACATCATTCTTAAAGAAGGAACTCAGCAAGTCGTCTTGATCGATTTTGGGATTTCTCGTGAGTTTACGCCCGGTTCGACCCAAACCCACACCAACATGATTTCGTCGGGATATGCCCCGATCGAGCAATATTTCGCCCAAGAAAAGCGCAGCCCCGCTACCGATGTCTATGGATTAGCAGCCACTCTTTACGCATTGCTGACGGCTCAGATTCCGACAGCTTCGATTTTACGCGATCGTCAGCCGATGATTGATCCCCGATCGTTACAGCCTCACCTCAGCGCCTCGGTCAATCAAGCAGTTATGCAGGGGATGGCGCTCGATGTGCGCTATCGTCCCGCGACGATCGAGGCTTGGCTCAAACTCCTGCCACCGTCTGAATCGAGGATTTCTGGTATCACATCCATCCCCAGCGCAGCCACGGCTCCAGTTGGGCTAAATAGCGCTCCTCAAATCCCGATTACTCCTTGGCAGACGCAAGAACCTACGATTCCCCTGTTGCCCTCTCAACCCGATCGCACTCCACTGCAGGAACTCATTGCGGGAACTCAGGCAGTGGGTGTCAATCCACGAACTGATTCCGCCCCGCGCAAGTCTGGCTTAAAATTAGTGCTGGGAATGGCGGCTGCCGCTGGTGTTGCACTGACTGCGGTGGCGATCGGGTCATTGCTATCCAAGCCAAACCCGCCAGAAACTCCGGTCGCGATCGTCACGACTGAACCCTCACCCTCGATCGTGCCTTCACTTGAACCCTCTCCTACGCCTTCAGCAACGCTATCTCCAGAAGTGAAAGTCTCGATCGAGCCAACTCCTCCAACCCCAGAGCCAGTTCCCTCAAGTCAACCCACGCCAAAGCCCCAAAAAAGTATCCAACCCTCAACTCAAATTTCCTCCAGAATTCCCGGCTTTCCGACAGGCACCTCCGAGTCTGAAGTGAGAGCGACTCTAGGCGAACCGACTTCTACCAAGACAGGGTATTGGGCAAATACTCGCAGCGCTTTGTATGAAGTCATTCCCGACAGCGTGACGTTGGCTTATATCTACGATCGCACCTCCAATCAAGTTCGCCAAACCGAAGCCTCGTTTGCCCCGTCAATGGATGAACTGCTGATGCGAGTCACCGTTAACGGGATGTTGGGAAGCCAAGCCCCGTCAGACGTAATGGCAGGGCTTCAGCGGGTCTATCAACGGCAATCGAGTCAATACAGCTTTCAGCAAGGCAGTCTAAAAGGCGTGATTGAGCGAAATAACCGCGATCGTATTTACGTTGCCGTTTGGGATGCAGATCTGCATTAGTCCCTTAAAAAAGCAAAAGGGCAGATAATCTATCTGCCCAAAAACGTTAGCGATCGCAGTCAGCACAGCGATTTAGTAACGGCGAGAGCCAGTGGTTTCAGTTTCACTGGGATCACGATAAGCGGTTGCTACGTCATCTTGCTTGCTGCGACGACCTAACAGACCAAACAGACCCAACAAGCCCATCAAACCCCAATAGCCGTTTCTGCCTTCGTCGCCGTGGTCATAATTTTGGGTAGTTGTTGTTGTACCTGTCGTACCCGTGCTATCCGTACCTGTCGTCCCCGTCCCTGTCTGAGCTGAAGCAGGCAAAACTGACAAACTTAGAGCGACAGTGCTAGCAGCCAAAACCTTAGCAATGGTGTTGTTTTTCATAATTCAGAACCTTGTGATTAAGTTTTCTTTGAACAATTCAAGATTATGTAATCTGTACCCAATTCAAATCATTCTCAGGCTTGATATCCCTCTCTTCTTTAAGTAGCGGTTTGGGCAACCTCTCGATCGGGATCATGCCTCTATTGACAGACTTTTCACTCTTGCAAAACATTTCAAAACCGTTACATTACAAGCTTTATCAGCCAAAGCGAAGACTCACAGTGATAAGCTGACAAATGAATTTGAAACACTTATCAAAAGAGGCGGAAATGACGGGGCAGCAGGTTCCTTACTTATTGCGGGCGGCACGCGGAGAAGTGCTCGATCGTCCTCCTGTGTGGATGATGCGACAAGCGGGTCGCTATATGAAAGCCTATCGAGATCTGCGGGATCGCTACCCCTCGTTTCGTGAGCGCTCAGAGATTCCAGACGTGGCGATCGAGATTTCGCTTCAGCCCTGGAAAGCCTTTCAGCCAGATGGCGTAATTCTGTTCTCCGATATCGTCACGCCTCTACCGGGGATCGGCGTTGAAATGGATATTGCTGAAGGCAAAGGTCCAATCATCGAGTCACCGATTCGCACCCAGGCACAAGTCGATCAACTGCGTCCGCTAGAGCCAGAAGAGTCGTTGCCCTTCATCAAAGAAATTCTTACGGCACTGCGTCAAGAAGTCGGCAACCAGTCAACCGTGCTGGGTTTTGTCGGCGCACCTTGGACTCTGGCAGCGTATATGGTTGAGGGCAAAGGCTCTAAAACCTATTCGGTGATCAAGAGCATGGCGTTCTCAGATCCGACCATTTTGCATCAACTGCTGGGCAAATTGGCAGACTCGATCGCCACCTACATCCGCTATCAAATCGACTGTGGCGCTCAAGTCGTGCAGATGTTTGACTCGTGGGCGGGGCAACTGAGTCCGCAAGATTACGACACATTTGCGTTGCCCTATCAGCAGCGCGTTTTTAAGCAAGTCAAGCAAACCCATCCCGACACGCCGCTAATTTTGCTGGTGAGCGGCAGCGCAGGTGTCTTAGAGAGAATGGCACAGTCGGGGGCTGATATTGTCTCCGTCGATTGGTCAGTCGACATGGCAGATGCCCGTGCCCGATTGGGCAAAGAGGTCAAAGTGCAGGGAAATATTGATCCCGGCGTTTTGTTTGGCTCTAAAGAGTTCATTCGCGATCGGATTCTCGACACTATCCGCAAAGCAGGTAATCGAGGACACATTCTCAACCTGGGACATGGTATTCTTCCCCTTACACCTGAAGAAAATGCGGCGTTCTTCTTTGAAACTGCCAAGCAGGTTGATAAGCTACTAGCTACATCAACTTATTAAGGGTGAAACACCCGACACCCTACCCGCGCTCAAATGACCATAAAGCGAATCTTGGTGACTGGTGCGAGTGGCTGCATCGGTCACTACATTGCCGAAGCGTTAATTCAAGAGACTGAGCATGAATTGTTTTTGCTGGTCAGAAACCCTGACAAGCTCAAGCTAAACGTTCATGCTCGTCCTGGTGTCACGGTGATTTGCGCTGATATGCGAGACATTGGGCAGCACAGCAGTCTCTTAAAAACCATCAACTGTGCAGTGCTGACAGTAGCGGCGTGGGGCGGCGACGACGTTTATAACATCAACGTTGCAAAAACTCTGGAGTTAATGAGCCTGCTCGACCCCGATGTCTGCGATCGAGTCATCTATTTCTGCACGGCGAGCGTGTTGGGTCGTGACAATCAGCCCCTTAAAGAAGCGGGTGAGATTGGCAGCGATTACATCCGCTCTAAATATATTTGCTATTCGCGGCTGAGTGAGTTGGCGATCGCGCCTAAAATCACCACGGTGTTTCCCACTTTAGTGTTGGGGGGCGGCGATGGCTATCCTCTTTCACACATCTCATCGGGAATTGGCGATGTCGTGAAGTGGATCAAGTTGATTCGCTTTTTAGACGCTGAGGGCAGTTTTCACTTTGTCCACGGTCGAGATATTGCTCAAGTGGTGCGGCATTTAGTCGAGCATTCTGCTGGCGAAAACGAGCCGCGTGACCTGGTGTTAGGCAATGAGAAAATCACGGTCAATCAAACGATCGAAGAAACCTGTGATTATCTCAATCAAAAAATCTATTTCCGCATTCCGCTCTCACTCTGGCTGGCAGATCTATTCATTTTCCTGTTTCGCATTCAGATGGGCGACTGGGATCGGTTTTCACTTCACTATCTGCACTTCACCTACCAAAATGCTGTCAGCCCCGCCACGTTTGGGCTGCCAACCTATTGTGCGACGCTTTACGACGTTCTAAAGATTAGTGGAATTCCCCGACGGCAACCGCGACGTTCCAAAATCAGAGAGCCTGAATGAATTCTAAAATCTCTTGCTAGAAATGTTGGAAACTTGAAAGCAAGACGATACGCTCAAGAAGTCTGTGATGGGTCACGTTTTTTGTGTGAGGCTTTGTAAATTATGCGCGTTTTGCTCATTTACCCTCAGTTTCCCAGAACCTTCTGGTCGTATGAAAAATTATTAGAACTAATCGATCGTAAAGTTCTTTTGCCGCCGTTGAGTTTGGTGACGGTTGCGGCGATTTTGCCTCAGACCTGGGAGTTTAAGCTAGTCGATCGCAATATCCGTTCAGTCTCTGACGAAGAATGGAACTGGGCAGAATTAGTCATCGTGTCTGCCATGATCGTGCAGAAAGAAGACATGCTCGACCAAATTCGAGAAGCCAAACGCCGCCATAAATCGGTCGCAGTCGGCGGACCTTATCCGACCTCGATTCCTCATGAGCCTGCTGAGGCGGGGGCAGATTATTTGATTCTGGACGAGGGCGAAATCACCTTACCGCTGTTTGTCGCTGCGTTAGAGCGAGGTGAGACTCACGGAACGTTTCGATCGGACGGTGAGAAACCCGATATCACGGGCACGCCGATTCCTCGATTTGACTTGCTAGATTTTACTGCCTACGATGCGATGTCGGTGCAGTTTTCGCGCGGGTGCCCCTTTCAGTGCGAGTTTTGCGACATTATCGTGCTCTACGGGCGAAAACCCCGCACCAAAACCCCTGAGCAACTATTGGCAGAACTGGATTATCTCTATGATCTCGGCTGGCGGCGACCCGTGTTTATGGTCGATGACAACTTCATCGGCAATAAGCGCAACGTCAAACTGTTTCTCAAAGAACTCAAAGTCTGGCAAGAAACCCATCAGTTTCCGTTTCGGTTTAGCACCGAGGCTTCGATCGATTTGGGGCAAGATGCCGAGTTGCTGGAGTTGATGAGTCAGTGCAACTTCAACGCGGTCTTTTTGGGCATTGAAACGCCTGATGAAGAAAGTCTAGCGATGACGAAGAAATTTCAAAACACCCGCAATTCTCTCGCAGACTCGGTGGAGGCAATCACGCGATCGGGCTTGCGCATCATGGCAGGGTTCATCATCGGCTTTGATGGTGAAAAAACGGGTGCGGGCGATCGCATTGTCCAGTTTGCTGAAGCAACCAGCATTCCCACTACCACGTTTGGAATGCTGCAAGCATTGCCCAACACAGCGCTCTGGCATCGCCTTGAAAAAGAAGGCAGAATGCTTGGACAAAGCAATCTCAATCAAACGACGCTGATGAATTTCGTCCCGACTCGCCCTTTAGAAGAGATTGCGCGAGAGTACATTGAGGCATTTTGTGAGCTATATGACCCGGAACGATTTCTCGATCGTACCTATCGGCACTTCTTAATCATGGGTGCCCCTAAGTGTAAGCTGCCGTCAAAACCGATTAGCTGGGTCGAACTGCGAGCGCTTTTGATCATCGTCTGGCGACAAGGCATCAAGCGCAGCACTCGCTGGAAGTTTTGGCATCACCTATTTAGCATGATGAAGCGCAACCCTGCGGTCTGGAAGCACTATCTCTCGACCTGTGCCCACGAAGAGCATTTCTTAGAATATCGCCAGATTGTGCGCGATCAGATTGAAGCTCAGGTGCAAGACTATTTGACCGAAGCGGAGCGGCTCAAAGGTCAGGACGTGGCGATCGCACCTAGCAGCCTCATGAGTCGCTAATGGCTGTGGCTGTCTGGCGATCGCGGGAATTTTCCTGTGATTGTCAGACAGCTTCTAGAACGTGTTTTAAACGCCCTACGATGGGTGCTTTAGCTTTGAAAATCCCCCTTAAACCGTCGCCTGACAATCGGACAATTTAGGAGTTTGAACGAGGATAAGCGCCCAATTTCCACATAAAAGCAGCAACTAGATTAGTGAGAATATGAGCGACGATCGGCACCAATAAGTTGCCCGTCCAGATCGCGCTATAGCCTAACAGTGCGCCAATGCAGGTCGCCCAAACGACGTATGCCCACTGTTTAAAGTTGCTGAGATGCAGCACCCCAAAACAAACGCTAGAAATCAAAACGCCTTCTAAGGTGAGACCAAACTCAGGCAGCATGACCCCGCGAAACAGCAATTCTTCGCTTAACCCAGGCAACAGCCCCAGCCAAACCAAATCGGGAATGAGCAGCGGTTTGAGCACGAGTTCGAGATAGTAATCGGCGCTGACGCGATAGGCTGCCCAAAATCGATAGACGATCGAGCTAGCGATCGTGATTGAGAGTCCTAACCCGACCCCTTGCAAGATGGCTTCTGCGCTCACGGTCACGGGCAACAAGTTGACTGAGCCAAGCTGCATCCAAAATTTGGATACGAGCAGCAGCACAACGGCGGTTACGCCCATTGCAATCAGGACTTGAGTGCGGGTTAACGGCTCCATTTCTGGAGTTTCAGGGATTTGTGCCACTGGAATTCCGGGGGGTAAGGTTTACGAGAGCGGGTATCACACTATAGCTCAGGCTACCAAATTGCAGATTCGATGACTGCATCAGTTTCTAGATGGCGCAGAGGCGCGATCGCCGGATTCAGCGCTTTATGATCGATCCCAGCCCGATCGCACACCAACACGCCCAACGCTTCTAGATAAGAATTTACCGAGATGGCATTGATCCCCAGAGAGTCTGGAGGAACCTGCATTTTTGTGTGGTTCTCTCTAACGGCAATGATTTTAGCGGAAGATTGGCTGAGACTCATTACGGCACTTCCACCACAGGCAGTTTCTGGAATGACGATCGCATCGATCTGATTTGCCCATACATCGCTAGAGTGAACGCTAGAAAGAATGCTTTGAGTAATGAATTGAGGAGCGCGACTCAACCCCACCAAAACACAGGGAAGAAACGTAAATCCTAATTCTTCGGCTGCCGATCGCGGCGACAGCTCCGCCTCTAAGGGCAATGGCAACAAGGCAGGCGCGTGGGCACAAGGAATCTGAAAGGTTCGCACGATCAGATGGCTAATCACAGCTTCGGCACCCGCTAACGGATCAACGCCTTGACCATGACGATAATCGTGCAGAGCCTCGCTGCCACAATCATCTGGAAATCGCGCAACAACGGCGATCGCGGTGGCTCCGGCTTTGTGAATCAGTTGATCTGCGGCTCTCAATAAGCTATCAGGGTGCTCGATCGTGCCCCAAGTCGCGCCAGATGCCGCGGTTTTTAACTGGACGTTTAACGGCTGATCGGTGATCACATACTCGGTGAGATTCAGTCCGAGTGTGGCTCGTGCCGCGTCCGCCGCTTGTAAATGTCGCAGTCGCAAATCGGATTCGATGGCACGATCGAGAATCAATCCAATCCGGTTTTGATGCACAGGACGCAATCCCCAACTGCCAGCCGCCACCTGATCGAGTCCGTAACCCTCGACGTATAGGGCATTTGGCAGATTCCAATAAAGCTGGGCACCGTTGAGAACGTTGGGGTGAGTGATCAGGCGATCGCAAACCTGTGCCATCATTCGCGCCACCGGAAGCGCATCGCCTGCATAGCCTCCGATCGCGGCTCCGATCCCGGTTGGCACAATCAGAACGACAGTATAGGGGCGTTTAGTCATGGAGAAGTCGTTACGATCGCTTCGATCTGGGCTTTTTGGTTCTTAGCGTTCACGCTAGTGACCGCCCAACGGAGAGGCTCACCGTGGGTTCGCAGTGTAGACTCGATCGCGAGCTGCATTTCGGCTAGTGTTGCTTGTAGGTCAACTTCAGCGATGACAAAGCGTGTATTCATAATTGTCGAAACAATGCCCAAATCATTCATTCTAGTGTCGTCAATCTACTTATTTTGATGCTGTCCAAACTGTAGGTGATAAACGGTTTCTTCTTTTTCAGTAGCGATTTTGAGATCCGATCGAGGAAACGTCACACAGAGCAAAGCATATCCCTGATCCTGCAATTCTTGACTCACGCCCATGCCATCGGTCTGATCGATGGTTCCTTCTAAGATCTGAGCCGCGCAGGTAGTGCAGACCCCAGCCGTACAAGAACTGGGCAAATCTAACCCTAATTTGTTTGCAACTTCAAGAACTGTCCGATCATCGGGGACTGCGATCGTGTGAGTGTGTCCCCGATGCAGAATTTCAACGTTGTAGGTTGCCATTTTAACTATGATTTTGCGTGTGTTCCCATCCTTATATTAGAAGAATCGCAGCGCTAAAGCGGATAATCTGCTTCAACGCTAAAAAAACACTTTGCTTGAAGGAAATCGCCCTGTCTGTCAAAATCTAAAACTCGAAACTCAAAATGGGATTAGGCTAGTAATAATCTGCTTGATTTTCTAATTCTGCCCGATGCTAATTCCTCTCAGTCGCAAAAAGTTAGAACAGTTAATTCCCGCCGTGGGGACAGGTGCTCAATATGCCTACTGTTGGGGCAAGTTTTCCGATCTCCTGCTGCGGGTGCTGATCTCAATCTCGGCTCTAGCGGTGATTTTGTTGGTGAGTTGGATATTGCCGATCGAAGCGCTGCGCGGACTTCGCTTTTTTCTAGGATTGTTTGCCCTGGTTTATTGGCTGTGGCGACCTGTTTTGCAAGCAGGACTGAAGAATATTGAGTATCGCCGCTATAAATATTCAGGGTTTTTGCGCGGCGAAGTCACCGATATCTATCTCTCAGACGAAGTGGTTGGAACCCAAGAAACCGTCAACGATCGCGGCGAATTAGTCGTCGTCGAAAACCGAGAGCGCAAGTTAAATCTTGTAGTCGATGATGAGTCTGGGTTTATGACCGAGCTACAGGTGCCCCTCAAGCGAGACTATCAGGCGATCGCGCCGGGTGACACCGCCGAAATGGTCGTGCTTTCAAATCGCCCCGACCTCAGCCGAATTGCAAAAGTCACCGATATTTTTATTCCCCGGTGTGGCGTGTGGGTGAGTGACTATCCCTATTTGCGGCGAGACGAGTTTGAGTCGGTGAGCCGTCGATTAGACGCAGGAGGCGAGGTGGACGATCGTGACTATGACGAGTCGCCGCGCCGCCGTGTTGAAGCCGATCAGCCAACTTCTAACCGTCGAAAATCTAACCGCAATGCGCGAAGTAGTGCGTCTAAAAATCGTCGTCCTCGCAAAAATGCTGGGCGGCGATCGAGTACCCGTAGAAGTTCTGATTATTAAAGAACAAGAAACTGCCATACACGAAGGAAACATAAAAGACGCAAGCCTTAAACGATGTTCATATAGAGATGTAGATGGACTAGAAGCCCAATCGCTTCCTCAAGCTCAGTCCACTCTCTACAATGAGAAAACAGTCTGTCAACATCTGATTGTGAAAAAACGAGTCACGCTGACTTTCCCCAAACGATCGGTGCAAATGCCTGTCACTTATCGATTGGCGAAAGATTATAACGTTGCAGCAAATATCATTCGAGCGCAGGTGGCTCCCAACCAAATCGGCAAGTTGGTCGTCGAGCTATCGGGTGACATCGATCAGTTAGATGCCGCGTTGGATTGGATGCGATCGCAAGATATCGGCGTGTCGTTTGCAAGTCGCGAGATCATGATCGACGAAGACACCTGCGTACACTGTGGATTGTGTACCGGAGTCTGCCCAACAGAAGCGCTCACCTTAGATCCGCAGTCGTTTAAGCTGACGTTTACCCGATCGCGCTGCATTGTCTGCGAACAGTGCATTCCCACCTGCCCCGTGCAGGCGATTTCAACAAACTTTTGAGTCCGCGATCGAATGGTTCAGCGATCGCTG
>Ga0209512_1003201_pt1 | contig 15906 bp, 13 predicted proteins | sample frozenSSSSmetaG_FD_184142 | JGI IMG/M metagenome (GOLD analysis project Ga0209512, IMG submission 184142) | Glacier valley bacterial and archeal communities from Borup Fiord, Nunavut, Canada, to study Microbial Dark Matter (Phase II) -... | ecosystem: Environmental > Aquatic > Freshwater > Ice >... | reverse complement strand
CTGAGCAGGTACCATCTCCGCATAGTTGCCATCTTCAAATTTGCTCAAGGACACTTTGTAACTGCCCGGCAAAGCCATGTAACCATTTTCGGCTCCGCCAAAAACAAAAGACTCATCATAAGGAGTAAGATCGATGGGGCCAAACGGTGCATAACGGAAATCCCAAACGATGCGCTGGATTCCTTTTTTTGCAGCAGCCTTAATTTTTCTCACCACATTGCCGGCCTCATCGGTTACGGTGAATAACAAATGGGGCGCCGGTTGCTCATCTTCCAGCCGCATGGAATCGGTGCTGATATAATAAGGCGCCTCGCCTTTTTTAATCAGCTCCTTTTCCTTTTCACTACGTTTTTCTTTCAGGGTTTTAATATCCTCTTTTAAATAATAGGTGAAAACGGCTCCGTGTTTTGGGTTGGGGGTGGTAAAAAAACTTTCACCCTGGAAGCCTTTGCCGCTTACACCGAGTGGCATAGATGGCACAAACATAAGCGCATCTTTCACCGGGAAAATTGCAGCCGGTTTTGCGAGTGTTTCCTTTGCCAAATGGCGCAGTACTGAATAATCATCCAGTATATAAAAACCCCTGCCAAAGGTTGCCAGTACCAGGTCGTTTTCCCTTTGCTGCAGGGCAATATCCCTAACGGCAATCGTAGGTAATCCTGCTTTTAAAGGCACCCATTTTTCGCCACCATCAATGGTAAAATAAACACCAAACTCAGTGCCGACGAATAAGAGGTTCGCATTTACATGATCTTCTGCAATGCTGTATGCGGTGCCCCTTGCCGGCAAATTATGCTGAATGGCAGACCATGTTTTACCTGCATTTATACTTTTAAAAATATAAGGATGAAAGTCGCCATAACGATGATGGTTAAAGGTTGCATACACTGTATTTTTATCATGCTGCGAAGTTGTAAGTTGGTTTACGTAGGTCTGATCGGGCACGCCCGGAATCGGTGCAATTTTTGTCCAGGTTCTTCCAGCATCTACGGTAACCTGTATTACCCCGTCATCCGTGCCGGCATACAACATGTTTTCATCAAATTTTGATTCAGCCAAAGCGGTGATATTTCCAAAAATATCAGTCGAGCCATTTTTTGCCACTGCATCCATGCTCCAAACTTTACCCATTACCGTGAGCTTGTTGCGGTCAACACCGGATGAAAGATCACCGCTGATCACTTTCCAGCTTTCGCCCCTTTCGTCGGTACGAAAAACCTTATTGGCTGCTATGTACAAACGTTTATTATCAAACTGCGAAATCATCAGGGGAGCATCCCAGTTCCAGCGATAAGCTTTTTCACCTTCCTGTTCAATTGGTTTGATATCCAGCATTTCACCGGTTTTTTTATCATACCGCACCAGGCCGCCGTATTGAGATTGGGCATACACAATATTAGGATCGCTTTGATCTACCTGGCTTTCAAAACCATCGCCGATGCTGGTGAAATACCAATCGGAATTCACAATGCCATTGGCACTGCTGGTTCTGGAGGGGCCGCCAATGCTAAAGTTATCCTGTGTGCCACCATGAACACCATAAAAAGGAAGCGCATTATCGGTGGCAACTTTGTAAAACTGGGTCACGGGTAAATTGGGTTTAAAAAGCCAGTTGGCTGCGCCATCAAAACTTTCATATAATCCGCCATCACAACCCACCAGCAAATGGTCAGTTTTTGCAGGATCAATCCAGATGATATGGTTATCAATGTGCTTGCTTTTTTCACCCAGGATACTAAAGTTTTTTCCACCATCCATACTCACCACCATATAGGCATTGATGATAAAAACTTTTTCAGGATTTACAGGATCACAAAATATTTTTTGATAATAATTACCCGATGTAGCAAATGAACTTTGCTTTTCCCAACTTGCTCCACGGTCGGTACTTTTATACACGCCGGCACCTTCATTGGCTTCCACCACGGCATATAACAGATCGGGTTTCGCAGGTGAAATGGCCATTCCAATTCTTCCGATATCCCCGGATGGCAGGCCTTTCATGATTTTATTCCAGGTAGCTCCGCCATCAGTGCTTTTGTACACAGCAGATTCTGGTCCGCCGCCAATATACGTGAAGACTTTGCGCTGGCGCTGATGCGCTACTGCATATAACAAATTCGAATTGCGGGGATCCATTCGTATTTCACTAAAGCCAGTATGTTCGCTAACATTGAGTATCGATTTCCAGGTTTTACCCCCATCGGTTGTTTTGTAAATGCCCCGATCTCCGCCCGAACTCCACAATGGCCCGTAAGCTGCCACATATACAATATCTGAATTGGCCGGGTCAATCAAAATTTCACCGATGTGTTCAGAATTTTTCAAACCCATATTCGTCCAGCTTTTGCCCCCATTCTCCGATTTGTAAATACCATCGCCATAGGATACACTCCGCTGGTTATTATCTTCTCCACTACCCACCCATATCGTATTTGAGTTGCCCGGATCGATTGATACGCATCCAATGGAATAAGATCCTTCTCCGTCAAAAACCGGGGTGAATGTTACGCCTGCATTGGTCGTTTTCCAAACACCACCTGCTGCTGCCGCAACATAGTATTCATACGGATTATTTGGATTAACAGCCAGGTCGGCTATACGGCCGGACGTGATAGCTGGTCCAATACTCCGGAACTTTAGGTTATTGATCAACGAGGATGATAAACTGTCGGGGCTTGCTGGCTTTGTATTGGAAACATTTTTTTTAGTTTGTGCGGTAGCGTTGGATAGCATGCACAATGTAAACAGACTGGCTGTAAGCAGTGAAAATCGCATTTTTCAATAATTTATCAGGTAAAAGAAAAGGTGTAGGAAGGTACAGAAAGAATATCAATTGCCAACCCGGTACAGGGAAATTAAGCAGTAGAAAGTTAGCCTGATTGGAGAATTAGATAGCTCTATAAAGACGAAGCAGTAACAGAAAGGCAAAAAAAAAGGACCAAGATAGAAATCTAGTCCCGTTTTAAAATCCAATATCCTATGAAAAACCGAGTGCAATATATAGCTTGATTTTGATCTTTGCTATAACATTTGTGGTGCATTTAGTAAACGGCTTATTTCGATAGGTAAACGGCGGAGAACAGGTTAGGCGCCAACGTAAAAAGGGAAAATAGGTTCCATAAGGGTTTGGGAATCAAAAAAAGTCGAAAAGGATCGGGCCATAGCTGACATTTAAATTTGTAGTAGTCCAAAAATTAGCAACTTTGCAACATGGATAAACCAATATTGATTTACTGCTACGACGCTTATTGCGGATGGTGTTATGCCTTTAGCCCGGTAATAAAAAAAATTCAGGATGATTATAAAGAGCAGTTTGACTTTGAAGTTTTAAGCGGGGGTATGATTATTACTGAGGAGGTAAAACATATCAATGTTACTGCACCCTATATTCAGCAGGCCTATAAAGTGGTGGAAGAACATACAGGTATTCAGTTTGGCGCCGATTATTTATGGCATATCAATAATCCCGATCTAAGCGATTGGTATCCTAATTCAGAAAAGCCAGCGATTGCACTTTGCATTTTCAAGGAATTTTATCCTGATCGACAAATAGAATTTGCTGCCGACCTGCAGTTCGCACTTCATTTTGAAGGACGGGATTTATGTGACGATGAAGCGTATCAGCATCTGCTGGAAAAATATTCCATACAGCCGGAAACTTTTTACAGCAAGCTAAAAAGTGATGAATACAAAGAAATGGCTTATTACGAATTTGCTCTTTGCAAACAATTGCAGGTTACCGGTTACCCCGCTGTACTGGTGCAGCTCAATGAAACCAAATTTCATTTGCTGGCAAGAGGCTATACTCCGTATGAAGAATTGAAAGAGAGAATTGACAGTGTTTTACAAGAAATTAGTTAGTCGAAAAAATTAAGTCTACTGTTCTTTTTTATAAAAGTAAAATTGGCTTTAGACCAGCGCAGTTTTTTATCAAATAAAACCAGTACTCATTGAATGTTGAGAATGCAATGTCGTTATTTTTTGGTGTAGCAGAGACACTAACCCGGATACAACCATGGCGGGAGGGAACATCCTCCAACTAACATCCTAAATAAACGATAATAATTGAGCCTTTATAAAATTACACCAAAGCGTTACCCACCAAAGTATCTAACTTAACCCGCTTGGCCGTACGCTTTTTTAATCCAGCTAATCAAATCGGGATTAATCTGTTTTTCATCTTCAATTTTTATGCGATGTGTACACATGCTATTCCAGCTGCCGGCAGCTTCAACATTTCCGAAAGGTGCCACATCTTTAATGTTTAATCCAATATCTAATCGTGTTTTTACCGAAGGCTGAATAATGGCGAATTGTTTTTTTCTCCTCAAACTTACATAGGCTTTTTTAGGGGCTAATTCGATATCATCACCCAGAAGATTGATTTCTTTCATCAACAGATCATACCATGTTTTCAGGTTTTCTTTTCTCCTGTATTGGGCAGTAACTAATTCTTCGCTATTCTCTACTGCACCAGCGTGACTTTGTTTGGCATAATGCACAATGAGATTGGCATTTCCGTGGCCGATCCCATAGGTGGTTTTCAGGTAATTTAAAATTTCACCATGTTTTTCAAGGCCGCATTTGTTGGCAATTGCTATCCATTCTTCAATTTTTTTGCCAGTGATTGTTTCCAAGTTTTTAACCTGGTTTAATTCGGCTTGCTTTAAAGTATCTGTAGTCATAAAAATAAATTTAAAGTGATCGGATGGTTTAACTGCGCTGCCTGCTTTTGGCTAATTAAAAACAAAGCTTCTTTTATCTTTTTTTGAAAGCTTGCTCATATTTTTTTATCCAATCCTGCACAGTGATTTTACCCGCCAATTCACCGATTAATTTGTAGGGGATGGTATCCATTTTTTTAAAACGGATACAGCTTTTACCCATATCCAATTTCGCAGTTGTACATTTTGGAAACTCTGTCACAAACCAGTCAAGTAAATCTTTATCGGCGTACATCCCCATATTATAAACTGCAATGAAATTTTTTTGCGAAGCAATATTCATAAACGGCAAAGGTAGTTTGGGATCGCAGTGATAGCCGGCAGGATAGATAGAATGTGGTACCACATAACCAATCATTCCATAATTCATCTCTTCTTCAAAACCTTTGGGCAGGTTTTTCTTAATTTCTTTTCTAAGCTCCATCATTGCTTTTTGCCTGTCTGCAGGTAGCTCGTTTAAATATTCTTCTACTGTTGTTGCTTTGGATTGCATTTTTAATATAAGTTATCTGGTGAATGTTACTGGTTTATTAGCATTTCAAAATAGTCAACTTTTATGGATTTGAATCGCCGGTATGATTATAAATTCGAATTGTTTAGCTTGGTATCGAGTGCAATCCAATCCGGTTGCCTTCTGTATCTATAATGACGGCCATAAAACCAAAATCCGCAGATATTGCAGTTTTGGGAACCTGAATTGTTCCGCCTGCGGGCAACACTTTATCTAATACCTGCTGAACATCCGGATTACCATTCAGATACAGCAATGGCCCATCTGTAGCCGAAGGTTTATGAAAACCACCGCTGTCCACAATTGCACCCCCAATCCCAGTCATCGGGTCATCGATTGGGAACATGCGCATTTTTATATTAGGCAGGTCCATTGGTATCATGTGAATATCAAATATGGCTTCATAAAATTTTTGTGCTCTCGATAAATTGGTTGCCGGAATTTCGAACCAGCTAATTGCGTTGTTCATAAAAATAGTTTTGAGTTTTGATGAATATGCTTTTCGGGAAGTGAAATTTTTTTATTGAACCGATTTAGAAGGTAAATATTTGACCATCGAATTAATAGGGGTCTTTTCGCAGATCGAATAATGTAAAATGAAATCCACTTCTTCGCCTCGATTCCAAGGTATTAAAGCCTCCAGCAATTCTGGATACATCGGTAAACTTAATACTGGCAAGTCTGCCACCTGCTTCAATCAACTCTCCGGTTGAAACGGCCTGGTCCCATGAGCCGTTACCTACTGCCGTTACCATCAATAACATGCTGTCTTTGTAATATTCATGCGGATTGGTTAGGCTAAGCCTATACCAGTGATTGGTGGCATCCCAGGTTACAGAGTAGCTAAGGCTGCCATTGATTTCGGTTCCAAAACTGTCTACAATTCCCCACGCAAGCATACGAGGCCCGGTGGAAACCGGTTGCCATCTGTTGCTGTTTTGGCCTATTAGCAAACTAGTCCTGTAACGCATGTAGCTATAAAGCTGATGTTCTGTTGAATTGTAAATCAGCATTCCCTGTGCCGGACTGGTAACAGCTGTCATTTGTGGTGATGTTAACCGGGGCAGTATAAATGGCTTTGCGCTGGGACCAAGATCGAGTATGGAAGAAGTATTAGGCGTAGCGGTTCCAATACCTACGGATTGAGCAAAAAGGAAACCCTGAAGAAGCAGAATTGGTAAAAGTATCATCTTTTTCATAAATCATAATTTTTAGTGTAAAAAAAGTTTTGATTTGAAATGTGATCGTGTAATAAAGAAAAAATGAATATGGTTCATAACGGAAAGGCAATTACCCGTTTTAATATAGTAGCAGAATATGGCTTTTAATCTTGAATCAATCGTTGGATAAATTTTTCAATGGGTAGAAAACCATGTGAAGGCTCGTTATAAATGTATAAAATTTATTACAGAAAAAACAATATCAATGTGGAACAAAAATAGCAGGAAGATCAATTGGTTAATCTTCTATTCAGCGATTAAACAGGCGCTATCAACAGTTGGATCCGTATAAGCAAAAGAGACATTTAACAAAGATGCAATTCAGAATTTTTTGGGCATTCAAATTAATTGAGCAATAAAAAACCCCGCTGGAAGCGGGGCCTTTTTTTACCAAAACCTAACTGTACACTTAATTCTGAGGTTGACCCCCGCCACCTCTTTGTGGTCTTAAAGATGGTTCAATCTCTTCAATCCATTTTTTCATTTGATCTGCTGTAAAAATTGTTTTCAGCTTGGCATCTCTCGCATCAGATAGTTCTTTTCTTTTTGCCATCATTGCTTCCCGATCCATTGAACCGCTTGCACGCATTTCCTCCATTGCCTTTTGCTGTGCGTTGTTGAAATCTGCAATTACTACTTCTGTTTTCTTTTTTGCATCGGCATCCAAATTCAATGGAGCCATTTTTTCCATTGTTGCTTTTGTTCTTTCTTCCGGTGTCTGGCGTTGTCCGCCACCACCTTGTGCATTTACTGTTGCAAGGCTAAAAATTGCTGCAAAAAGCATTAATACAAATTGTTTTTTCATCTGATTTTTTATTTAAGATTTAAGTTTACTTTCTTAGTTGGACGACACTTTTAAACAAAGCAGTCGGCAAAATTAATTTTTAGTTTTTTTCTTTGAGTCGCTTCCTCTTCTGTTGAATACTTTAACAAATGAGGTATCAAACTTTGGTAACTGATCGGGTGAGCATAAGTCTCTTACACTTTTAATGTGGTTGAACATTTGTACTTCCATTTGCTTTTGAGTGGCTGCAGATTCATCACCTAAGCGGTTAATGGAACTATCGCTAAAATCACCAGCTACAAGTTGCTGAAACTGTTGCTTTTTCTTATTGCGCATGTTTTCAAAAAAGCTCTTCATTATCTTTTGTTGTCCATCGCTCAAGCTATCGTATCGCAATAACTGCTGTTGATTAAATCCTATTTCTTTTTCCAAAAATTCCGCGATATACACTTTTCTATCAGGGCGCTTGGCCGGGCTTTCCGGTGCCTTTTTTTGTAAGAAAAAGCTTAGCAGTACAATATTGGATATAAATAAAATCGCAATAATTAACAACAAAATTTTACCTCTCTTTGAATTTTTTATCATTGTGGTTCTGAATTTTCAAAATCATATATCGTAGACACTGCCGTGTAAGAGAACTCATCGATATTTTCCTGTACCGACTGTTCTGTTGCAACGGTTGAGGGCTCCGACCGGTTAAAAATAATGACTGTTACATTTATTAAAATCAGCAGGGCCAATCCTGAAAAGGCAACAGAAGGCCTTCCAATAAACCAGCTGGCTTTTTCCCAGATTGTTTCTTTTGATTTATTTAGCCGTGCATTAATGCGGGTAAGCAGGAATGGTTTTGCAACCGCCCTTTCAATGCCATCCGCACTGTTAAGTGCCTGCTCAATTAGATCATTTATTTTATCTTCTTTATTCATACCGGATTTTTTATTGGTCCGAAATTTTTTCACTGTAAAAATTATGTAATATTTTTTTCAAATTGCTTTTTGCTCTGCCCATTAGTGATTCAACTGCATACAAGCTTGTGTTCATGATCTCAGCAATTTCCTGGTTGCTTTGTCCCTCTAATTTATGTAATGTAAAAGCAATTCGTTGATTATCGGGTAATTTATTTAAGGCTTTAAATAATTCGGCAGCCCGTTCTTTTTTTTCCAGTTGCACCCCCGGATGGTTGAATTCTACCGGGTAATGATTTTCTTCGTCCTCACCGCCGAACAGACTTTGAATAAAGCCAAATCTCTTTTTTCGCTTTTTCTTTTTCTCATGATCCAGCGCTTTGGTGATGGTGATGCGATAGATCCAGGTTGATAATTTCGATTCTCCTTTAAACGTATTAACCGAAAGATAAACCTGTACAAAAACCTCCTGCGCAACATCGTCGGCATCATCCTCATTTTGTACAATACTGAATGCCGTATTGTACACCATATCCTGGTACATTTCTACTAAAGCTGTAAACCCGGATTGATTGCCCTGCTTTAATTGACTGACTAATACTTCGGATTGGTTCACCTGCGCTATTTATTATTCCAATCTAAATATAGTTAAAATGATCCACCCATTCCACCACGACCTGGTCCCATCATGCCACCGCCTGGCCTTCCTGGATAATCTCCATTGTTTCCGCCCCTGGATGGTACACCAAAGTTTTTAAGGCTATACGTAAACGTGAGCATAAAATATTGCTGCAATACCTGATTTTGTGAATCCTCAATATAAGCACCGGTTACAGTTCTTACAATGCTTTGGTTTTGCTTCAGTAGGTCAAATACAGACAATTTAAGTTCGCCCACCTTCTTCTTTAAAAACTTTTTACCAATGGCTGCGTTCCACAACCAATAGCTTTGATTGAAGCCGTCTGTTAAACCGCTATATATTTGATTGTTTACATCATTCTGAATAAACCAACCATTCTTGCTTAACAAATTAATCTGGAGGCCGGCTGATTGATTGATGTATTTATTGTTGATCGTTGTTTTTGAAATCGTTTGTGCATTATTAAAATTGGCTGCATAAGAAACATTAAAATCAACATATTCGCTGATGTTACTCGCCAACACTATCCCCGTGTTATAGGTAAAACTGTTGGTCGTGGTTGCCTGGTAATTGGCTAATCCTGGTAATTTCGAATAATTAAATCCTGCATTTACATTAACAGTTGTTTTAATTGCTTTAACTGGTATGCTGTAAGTAAAATAGGTACGCAAACTTTTGTATCCATCCAAATTTACAGGTTTCGTAAATTGCGATCCTCTCTTCAACACAATTCCCTGTTGTATAACCGAATCTTTTGTCGGGCTAAAAGTTGCATTTGATATATAGTTGCTGGCGGTTTGCAAAAACAAATTGGCGAAAAAGCTTCTGCTGTTTTTTGAATTGGTGTAGGTGTACCTGGTTGAAAGCATATGTGTGTTGGATTGTTTCAAATCCGGATTACCACTACTGACCCTCAAAGGATTGGAAAGATTTACAACATCCTGTAATTGATTTACAGAGGGGAAATTGGTTGAAGCCCTGTAAAATAACCGAACATTACTATATTTGGTTAGCTTTTTTTGCCACCTCGCATTTGGCAGAATATTGCTGAATGATTGATTTACAGAAGTTGAAGTTGGAAACACCCGCTGACTTTCCAGGGTTGAATTTTGAAAATTTACACCGAATGAAAGTTGTTCATCCCGGCTTCTTCCAAGGCTGTAATTGATACCGGCATTGTTGGTGGTAATGGTATTTTCAAATTTGTTTGAAAGGATGGTATCAAATTTTGAATACTTACTTCCATCAAACGAAAATGTCTGCTGATCTGCATTGTTCTTTTGAATGGAAGGCGTGTAATCAATTTGAAGTTGCCCCTTTTTGCCGATCGGCTCAGTATAAGCGATGTTTATACCGTTGGTATAGCCATTGGTAGCATTGTCATAAAATTGATTTTGCAACGAATCTGTTACAAAACCATCTTTAAAGAAGCGGTATTGTGCATCTACATAGCTTTGTCCATCATTTTTAGAATAGGTTGAATTGATGCCAAATGATATAGAACGCCCCCTTTTCTTAAATGCGTGACGAAACATGATACTGTTGCGGATATTGAAACCATTTCTGTCAGAACGACTATTGTTTAATGAGGTATTTGCAGTATCGTTTATATCATAATAACTTTTAGAGGAAGAAAGGGAAGAGGAATTATTATTCTGAAAATTAAAACTAGGTATGATAAAAATCGTATTGGCCGAATCTAATTTATATTCGATCCGCATATTGATACGGTGGTTGTTATTGTCCGCTACCGATTTGCTGGTTTGTGAATTGAACTGGTTTTTTGGATTTAAAAATGTCTCAGTATTTACCAACGACTCACTTATATTGTTACTGTTGTTAAAGAAATAACTTCCGCTAACATTTAGTTTTTTACCAAATTGGTTACTGTAATTGATACCAACTGCGTTCGTTTTATTTATGCCATTGGTTGGGCCAACAGAAAAATTATCTGAACCTCCGCCGCCTCTTCCTCCACCGCCACGTCCACCACCGCCACCACGTCCGCCGCTGGATGTAAGGCCTAATAAATCCTGAGAGCCAAAATTTTGCTGATTGATATTATTAAAATTACCTACTAATGAAATACGCCGGGCACCTTTAAAAAAACTGATATTGCCACCGGCAGCATACCGGTCATCGGTACCATAGCCGCTATAAAGTCGGCCAAACTGCCCGTTTTTGATACCTGATTTGGTTACAATATTCAATGCTTTTACAGAATTGCCATCATCAAAACCGGTAAGCTGGGCCTGGTCACTCAAGCGATCGAAAACCTGAATTTTATCAACAACTTCAGAGGGTAAGTTTTTTAATGCGGCAGATGCATCATCTCCAAAAAAATCCTTTCCATCAATGGTTACCTTTTTAATTGTTTCGCCTTGTGCCGTTACTGTACCATCTTTTGCAACTGTGATCCCCGGCATTTTTTTAATCAGATCTTCGGTAGTTGCATCCGGATTTACTTTAAACTGGTCGGCGCTAAACTGGGAGGTATCACCTTTTTGCACAACCGCCGGTGCTTTTGCCACTACTACCACATCCTCCAGAACCTTACCTCTTTTTATTAATTTTATAGTGCCTAATTCATTTAACCCTTCGGTTGTTTTGATGGCCTTTTTTATCTTGTCGTATCCAATTGAGCTGATCTCGATAAAAAAATTATCGCTACTTAGATCTGAAAGCTCAAAACTTCCTTTTGAATCTGTTACCGCACTCTTTTTTCCAGTTTGGGCAGAATCTTTTTGTAAATAGATGATCACGGTGGCACCCCTAACCGGAGTTTGATCATTGTCATCTTTTACAGAACCTTTAATTGTAGCAGTTTGTGCCATTGCAGCAAAAGCAAAAAGGTTAAAAAACAGGGAAATCCCTAAAATTCGTCTCATAATTATATTTTTCTAATTGATAAGACGCCTTTTTAAAAACAAACAGGCGATTATATTTTAAATATTTTAACGATTGAATATAGATGATTGATGCAGACTTTGATTTGGGCACCTAATTATCAGACAGACATAGTTTTTGAAAACCTCAAAATGAATAAGGCCTAACTTTGCGCCCGGAATCCCGGAAGCAATAATTGAGCATCCTCCATAATTCAATAACAAAATAACTATACTCAAATGAACAGCACCACCATTGTAACTGTTACCCTCAATCCCGCTATTGATAAAAGCACCACTACCGATTTAATTCAACCCGAAGCCAAACAAAGATGTACGGATGTTTTGAATGAGCCAGGCGGTGGCGGCATCAATGTAAGCAAGGCCTTAAAAAAGTTAAAAGCATCTTCTATGGCGCTTTTCCCGGCTGGTGGCCACAATGGTGAGATGCTAAAAGGGCTGCTGACACAGGAAAGCATTGAGTTTCACTCTATCAATTCTTCCGTAGAAACAAGGGAAAACTGGGTGGTACTGGAATCGGAAACCAATAACCAGTTCAGGTTTACATTTCCAGGCAGATCTATTGAACAACAGGTTGTAAAAGATTTAATTGAAGACATTCTTCACTTCAGCCCCGAATATGTGGTAGCCAGTGGTAGTTTGCCTCCCGGATTACCGGATTATTTTTATGGCCTTATTGTAAAAATGGCCAATTCTGTTGGTGCTAAATGTATTGTGGATACGTCTGGTCCGGCTTTGCAGGCTTTAAAAGGAAAGCATGCGTTTTTAATAAAACCCAATATTGGTGAACTTTGCAAAATGTTGAATATTACCCGCCTTGAAAGCAATGAAGTTCCTGATGCTGCCCAACAGGCGGTAAGAGATGGTTTTGCCACTTTGATAGCAGTGTCAATGGGACCTGACGGGGCATGGCTGGTAACCGGGGAAAAGAAATATTTTGCGGCAGCTCCGCCGGTAAAGAAAAAAAGTACGGTAGGTGCCGGTGATAGTATGGTGGCGGGTATTACTTATATGTTGCAACAAAAACAACCGCTACAGCAGGTGATCAACTTTGGTGTAGCCTGCGGATCTGCAGCTACCATGAATGATGGCACCCAGTTATTTAAACTGGATGATGTGCATCGTTTGTATGAACACATTAATAATAATAAATAAGCAAAGAGATCAATTATTAGTCCTTCGAACTAAAAAAATCAAACTGGTTAGCAGGCCTCATTTGTGCTGAAACGGGGGGCGTATTCACAAAATCGATTCATCTATTATAACAGATGCAGTTCTAAATTTGTGACCTCTTTTGCTTTTTTACTACTAACTTGCAACCCTAAAAAAAAATGACTATATGGATTATAACAGACTAGTTTCCGTAACCGGCTTAAGCGGTTTATACGAATTAATGTCTTCAAAAGCAGATGGCGGTGTAGTGAAATCACTGGAAGATAAAACCTCCAAATTTGTTAGTACACGGCTGCACAGTTTTTCTCATTTGGAAAGTATTGAAGTTTTTACAACAAAGGATAACGTAAACCTGGTGGATGTTTTTACAGCAATGAAAAACAGCTCGGAAGCAATTCCTGATGGAAAGGCAGAAGCAAAGGCAATCAAAACATATTTCGAAAAAGTATATCCTGATATGGACTTTGAAAGAGTTTATGGAAGTGATATGAAAAAAATGGTGAAATGGTTTGCCCAGTTAACAGCCAACGGTGTTGAAATTAAGTTGTCTGAAAACCACGACCAGGAAGCAGCAGCGCATGACGTAGTAACTCCAAAGGCTAAAACAACCGAAACCAAACAGGCCAGTGTAAAAGCAGCGCCACCGAAAAAAATAAATTCACCAAGGAAGATGGCTTAAAGCCCCTGCCCCCCGGAGGGTGGTTCTGGTAAAGCATTTAGAAATCAGGAATTTATTTGGTTAGCTAAAGCGTTTAATATTATTTTTTCGAAAGCCTCTCTTAAGTTAACGAAAGGCAATATCAAAATTTACTACCGTAGTTGTTTCAGCTACGGTAGTCTTGTTAACACCACAATCGTTTTTTATGTACACTGCAGATATTAAAAAAATAGCCCGGCATTTTATACCCGCTGATTTTGCGATAACCAACTGGGAACAATTGGAACCCTTTTTTAAAAATTTGCTGGAAAGAAATATTGATACCAGGGAAAATCTGGAGCAATGGCTGCTGGACCAGAGCGAACTGGAAGCTGTAGTAAGCGAAGATGCCTGCTGGCGCCAGATTAAAATGACCTGCGATACGGAAAACAAAACATTGGAAGAAGCCTTTGGTTTTTACTGCACCGAAATACAGCCAAAGATTCAGCCTTATGCAGATGCACTTAATAAAAAATTAGTAAATCATCCGTTGGCGAAAGAGCTGGATGCAAATAAATATTTTACCTACCTGCGAACCATCCGTAAAAGCATCGAATTATTCAGGGAAGAAAACATTTCGATTCAATCGGAACTGGCAGTGATGCAACAACAGTTTGGTGTTATTTCCGGTAAGATGACCGTAAAGGTGAACGACCAGGAATACACCCTGCAACAGGCAGCAAAGTTTTATGAGAGCAAGGACCGGAGTTTTAGAGAATCAACCTACCGGAAAGTTCAGGAAAGAAGATTAGAGGATAAGGATGAGCTGAACAAATTGTATAACAATCTGCTGGAGAAAAGAAATGCCGAAGCACTGAATGCAGGCTTTAGTAATTACAGGGATTATAGGTTTAAAGAATTGGGAAGGTTTGATTATACCAAAGAAGATTGCTTTGCATTTCATGAGGCGGTGAAGCAACATGTGTTGCCATTGGTGAACATGATTTATAAAAAGAAAAAGGAAAAATTGGGATTGGAGACGTTGCGTCCATGGGATCTGGAGGTAGAACCTGAAGGCGCTCCATCGTTGCAACCTTTTAAAACAAGCGATGAATTGATTAATAAGTCCATCGAATGTTTCTCAAAACTGCAGCCGTTTTTTGGCGAATGCCTTACCAAAATGAATGCAATGAAGCACCTTGACCTGGAAAGCAGGATGGGTAAGGCTCCCGGCGGCTACAATTGTCCGCTGGCGGAAAGCGGTGCGCCATTTATTTTTATGAATGCAGCCGGACAAATGCAGGACCTGATTACGATGGTGCATGAAGGTGGCCATGCGGTTCATTCATTTTTAGCACATCCATTGGCGCTTACCGGCTTTAAGGAATACCCAATGGAAATAGCAGAAGTTGCCAGCATGGCGATGGAACTTTTTAGCATGGAGCACTGGGATGTGTTTTTTAAAGATGAAGCGCAATTAAAGAAAGCAAGGGAATACCAATTGGAAAGGGTGATCACCATTTTTCCATGGATAGCTATCATTGATAAATTTCAGCATTGGATTTATGAGAATCCTTCACATAGAATAGATGAAAGAACTGCGAAATGGAATGAAGTGCTGAAAGAATTTGGTGACGACGTAATTGATTACAGCGGACTGGAAACTTACCGCAGCAATCTTTGGCAAAAGCAACTGCATTTATTTGAAGTGCCGTTTTATTACATCGAATATGGGATTGCACAATTGGGTGCTATTGGGATGTGGCAGCAGTTTAAAAATAACCCCGAAGTTGCACTGACAAATTATTGCAATGCACTTAGTTTAGGCGGCACCAAAACATTGCCGGAATTATATAAAACAGCCGGATTGAAATTCGACTTTTCGCCCGACCAGATAAAAGTATTGATGGAGTTTGTGAAAGGGGAAATGTAAGTTGAAACCTGATTGGTTATAATGTTGATTGTTCAAAGTTGATGGTTATGGTTGACGGTTCATGGTAATATTAATTTACGGTACCGAGAGCACAAACCTTTAACCATCAACCTTACACCTTTAACCGTCTTATTTACAATCATCACAAATGCCGGTAACAACCATTTCTGCGTGTTTAGGTGTAAAACCCTGTGGCAACTTCACTTGTGGTATGGTTACTTCTTCCAAACAAATGGTTTTAGTACAGTCTTCACAAATAAAATGCACATGGTTATCATGGTGATGGCCTGCCTCGCAATTGTCTTTGCACAAAGCGTATAAAATAGAATTGTCGGTAGTAGGAATCAAATGTATGATACCTTTTTCTACAAAAGTTTGCAAGGTGCGGTAAACGGTTACCCGGTCAAAAATTTCGCCGGTAGATTTTTCAATATCTGCATGAGCAAGCGCACCATTGCTACCTAAAAAAA
>Ga0209512_1003198_pt1 | contig 15918 bp, 18 predicted proteins | sample frozenSSSSmetaG_FD_184142 | JGI IMG/M metagenome (GOLD analysis project Ga0209512, IMG submission 184142) | Glacier valley bacterial and archeal communities from Borup Fiord, Nunavut, Canada, to study Microbial Dark Matter (Phase II) -... | ecosystem: Environmental > Aquatic > Freshwater > Ice >... | reverse complement strand
TCGGTCCGGTATTCAGGGTTCTGACCGTGGAAAGGGAAGCCGTTGTTACCGACTGCAACCGGGCGTCTTCCTGGTAGTTCCAGTCGCCCCGGTCAAAGCAATCGTCGGTCGTAATCAAGAGGGCTACGGCTGGGTCGTCAATCATCCGGTTGGCCCACTCGACGCCGGTAAGGACGTTGAGCGGATAAGGCGTCGTATCGAATGCTTCGCGCATCCGGCCAACGGCGGTGTCGTTCCACCCGTAGGCTCCGGCCATGTTCAGCAGGGCCGTTCGGATGCCTTCCTGCACCGGCCCGTAATTCGTAAGTACGTCCGGCTGGTGATAGTCCGCCGTTTTAACGGGTTCGGGCGGGCTGATTTTCAGGCTGAACCGATGGGTCAGAAAAGCATCGGCAGGACTTCGTTGGGGACGGGCCGGGGCCGCTGGTGGCGCATCTGGCTGGCGTCGGGCAATCCGTTGACTTCGGACAGCGCGTTGGCTACCTGTCTGTAAAGCTGGCATAAAACAGGGTCATCTTCGAGTGGCAACAGTTGGGGCAGAATGCCCGCCCCCGGCAACGGGGGCGGGGCTTGGGTGGTAGGGACGGGCTGGCTCATCCTTTCTTGCCAATGACCGAATCGAAACGATACTCGTGGCCGCTGTCCGTCAGACTTGGGCCGCTGATTTTGGCGGTCGTCAGTTCGGGATAGGTGTTGCTGTAAAAGTTCAGCACGGCTTCGGGACTGAATGCCGGGTTAGGGTCCGGTAAATCCTGGCTTCTGCCGTTCTGCTGAAAGCTGAATTTGCGGGGGAGGTTGGTAACGGTGACCATGACAAAGGGGGTAAGAAGGTAAACAAAATTGGATTGACTTACACGGCGAACAGACTGCCCTGACTGAACTTAGCCATCAGGTCGGTTTTCTTCTTGGCAATGGCATCGGCGAACTGCGGGTGGGTTTCGGCATCGGGTAATTTTACGAACGCTTCGCGGTGTTTCCCCGCGTTTTCCAGTTCGGCTACCTTGACCATTGCGTCGTCATACGATTTTTTCTGGCGGTCTTTCTCTTTCTTCTCGGCGTTCTCGGTTTCCCTCGCCATCGCCGATTCCTGCTTGGCGATTTCGACGGATTTCAAATGCGCTTCCATGCTGACCAGCAGTTCCGATGTAGCTTGCAGGGGCTGGCGCAGACGGGTAAAAAATAGCGCGTCAATCTCGGCGGCTGGTCCCGACAGGTTCATTGGCACAATGCGCCGGGCGGCAGGGTCGCCACACGCCTGATTATTGAGCGCAATACTGACCGTGACGGGAGCCGCGCCGGGGTCGGCTCCCTCGGTAAGCGGTTCGCAATGCACGACGAGGACCAAATCGCCCGTCAGACTGAGGGCGGCAAGTTGAGTGAAGAAATCCATGAGCTAACGGGCTGATTACCTGATTGATTACCCTATAAAGATAACCATACGGTGCGGGTAGCGCAAGCCACTTTCGGTACCCGGTCCACCCCCTCTCCCCTTTGTCATAGATTAGTACTGGCATGGCGTGGCAGCAACAAACACCGGTTTTATCCTTGTCTCTCTGCGGTACATAAACGCCTGATTAGTCGTCTCGTAAAACAGTTTAGACGCTGCTTAGACGCTGCGTCTGGAAAGTCTCTTTTCCCTGCATGGCGTGCCCTGACACGACAGAACCCCTGCACCCGGTTAAAAAGGTGCTGGGGTTCTGTCGTTGAATAGACTGCTTCATCAGTAGTGCCAGCTCTCAATTTCGTTACTGTTTACCTGATCGAGAGGTCCGTTGCCGCGCATATCGAGGTACCAAACCTTATGCTGCTCGTGGTAATATCCGTCTACCGTTTCGCCCTCTGTCGTTGTCACGACGACCACCACTGACTCGGGCAAATCCCGGTCGGATTTACTAGGAAACTCGGTGGAGGGCCATATATGGTGCACGCGGGGATGGGCGCGGGCTACCTCAATTTCTTCGCTCGTCATATACGCATGGCCACGGGCGGGGATAGCCAACAGGACGCGTAGCGCCGTCAGCGCGTCGCTCTCCCGTTGCTGCTGCTGAGACTTCTCTCCCCTGGGAGATTCGCTATCGTCCTGGTTAATACAGTCGTCGCTTTCACGCAATTTCTGAACAATCAGAGGAATCAGCAAATTGGCCTGTTGCTGGGTCATGGGAATCAGAAAGGTTTTTTTTGACTCCATGAGTGGGGCGGCAATAACTTTGGTCATGATTGAGCGTTTTTTTCTACACCTAAAGATACGTATTCACCATCTGGTTATCAATGGATTAACCTCAAGCTCAGCGGCTCCCCCCCCCTTTGTCAGGATACTCTGTTCAGGGTGTCGTGATTGCCTTCGCTGGGTAGTAGCGTTTGTCTGCGCGCCACGTAATCCGGCACAAGAATCTCGTTCAGATCGGGGTCGGGAATGTAACTGGATTCTACATCAATCATCCCAAACTGTCCCCAGCCAGGTTATTAAAGGATCGTCTCCGGTACTAGGCACCTAATTCGTGGACCAGCGCGTCAGCGGCCTGATTACAGGCATCCATGCGTGTTTTGAAGGCGGTCAACGCCCTGAAGGTTTCAGCTTCGGGTTCGATTATTAGGTAGCGCGTAGGCTACGGGTTGATTTACTGCATCAATAACTCGACAGGACACAGTGGCCATGCGAAAAGCGGTATTCCGTGAGCTGTTCAATAGTCCATGCGCCGTATTTTAGCAGGGCCTCGGCTAAGTATTGGGGCAGCGTCAGTTTACCCTTGACGCCCAGATTAACGGGTTTATGGGCATTCTTCGCCAGTTTAGCCGCTTCCCGCTCCACCCACCGGTTCCACGTCGGCAGGTCGGTCCGAAAAAGGAGCACAATTTCGGCCTGATTCTGAAATGGACACATCTGGCAATTACTGGGCGGAGGCACCGCCATACCCGTCTGGGCGATGTACTGCTGACACGCCAGCCGACTCATGCCCAACTCAATGAGCGGGTAGCGGTGCACAACGCACCGGCTCCGATAGCGGGGAATATCGGTGCGCTGGGTAACGGCATCGGATGCGGCACCGCAGTCGGCAAATAAGGTGAGTGTTGCGGGCGTACCAATGCTGTCGGCAGAAGAATCTTTTGGGGCTTTGTTTCTTTTGACGCGCACTTCCTCCCCGGCGGCAAACCCGATCCAGCTGACGAGCTTGCCGTAGAAATGGGCGTACTCGTAATACACCCGGTGGCCCTTCGACTTAAACCCATACGCCTGCCGGAGCCAGTCGGCCAGAAATGAGTAACAAACTTTAATTTTCAAATTATCCGTGCAACTCTTGGGGAACGCTACGCTCATGATCGTGTCGTTGCGTTCCATCTGGGCCAGCAGGCTCGGCCACGTCCGCCCGTGATACCCCATGTCCGGGGTTATCAGATGAAATTCGATGCCGTGACGCTGGCAAAATTCCCGGACCGTCGCTACGTGCTGGTACGTCTGGCGGTACTCGTCGCCGGTGTCGGCCATGATGACGAGCAGATGCGCGTCAGGGCAAAACTGATCTCTGAACGGTTGACTATATACGTAAAGGTATAACAGCGCCGTTGAGTCCTGACCGCCCCCGAAAAAAAGAACCCGGACTGGACGGTCCCGGACCGGACGGTCCCGGACTGGATGGTCCCGGACTGGATGGTTCAGCAGGGGTCGGGTCCAGGCCGGGGGGGGCATTACGCTGGCGGTATCGTTCATGCGGGATGGCTGGTTAGTCGGCTGACGTTGCGGCATTGGTATCGAGTTACCGGGCCATCCGGGTGAATGGTCCCGAAGGGGCCGGTTGAGCGTCAAGGCTCAACCGGCAATCCTGATTATACCGTTTCCAGCTTCTGGCTGACGCCCTCCATTTCCTCGTACGCTTCAACTGACTCGTCCTCGCCGGGTTTGGCATCCTGGAAGGTCACGCGGGCATTAGTGATACGCAGTTTGCCCACCGCCTTACCCTCCACCTTGTCGATATAGGCGTTTACCCCCGGTACGCCCTCCACCAGCACACTGCGCCCCACCTTAAAATTCTCTACGTTCACCTTGCCCGGCAAGAGCACCTCCACCCAGCTCGTCGTGTCGGTCTTCTCCCCCGTCGCCCGGTCTTTCTGGTAGCCGTTGCAGGCCACCGAGAGTTTATGAAACGCATTCTCTGCGCCTTCGTTGATGGTCTCTACTGAACCGATGCGCCCGATTAGCGACATTTTCAAGAGGTTATAAAACATGGTCGTTTTCGTTACCTGCTTAAAGCAATCCGGCGTCTCCGGTGCTGATTGATAACAGGATAAAGATACGCCTAATAGCTCTGTCTATCAAGTGTTTACGCCCTTCATGGCACTCCAGCAACCCCCCCCTTCCCCTTCGTCAAACCGGCGCAGGCCGGCTAATTACGTGGTTGTTCAACCACAAAACGGTACGCGTAGAGTCCAATACATTTTCCTGGGTGAGGGAAATCAAATTTTGCTTCCCGTGTCATTAAAATAGTCTTTTAAGTGGCGTGTCAAATTAGGATCACCGCTGCACTGGTTTCATTTTCTGCCGTTAAAACCGTCTTCCCGGACAGCTTAAACAGGTTTGTCAGCAAGGTGTACCTCGACAAACCCTGGGCAGGGAAACCCCGGCTACAACCGGGTTTCCCTGCCTCCATAGCTCTTATGCTGTTCTCAGCTCCTCATTGCCTGGCTATACTGGTGAAAGGCATCCGCGGGCAGTGGCCAATACACCACCGCGTTCAGCCGGTACGCGGTCGGCGACCGGTTAAGTGAAACGCCGGGGGGCAGTTTCGTGATAAACCAGTTCATATGGAATTTCCAGATGTCACCCCATTTTTTTAAGGGGCTGGGCGCGGCAGGACAACCCAGCAACCGGGCTACCAACATCATATTTTCGTCAAGGGCTACCCCGTCCTTCTCGGTGGTGGTCAGCGCGCAGGTTCCTTCCTGCACGGCTCTGCTAATCATGGTTTCGATAACCTGGGTCTGTGCCTGCTCAGACAAACGGGGGCAGATGGTAAACTGGCGGTTCTTTGGGGTCTGCTTCATAGTAGGGGGCGTTGAGAAACGGGGGGCTGATTAGCCGCTTTTCTTACCCTTTCAATACTATAAAGATACCTCTAAACTCACTGTCTGTCAACGATTTACATAACTGAATCATGCCTATCCTCCCCTTCGTCAGCACCCGCCTTTGGGGTGATTTACTATCAGTGAGAATTTGCGTTCTGGTTATCGTTTACGGCCAAAAATCAGGGTTGGTAAACTAGGGGTAGACCGGGACAATGTCCGCCTGATCCCCTCGTTCCGCGAACTGCGCTGGTAAATTCGCCAGGCCAGTAGGAACAAATCTCTCAGCCAGCTTCTGCTGTTTGTACCATACTGGACTGCTTCATCGATAACAGCCTCAAACCGGGCAGTCGATACGCTATTCCACTTTGGATTGTCGATCGTGTGGCCCCAAAAGGGGGCAACGTACGAAACCTCATCAATCAATTCGGGATCGTGCCGATAGCGCTGGAACAATCTCATCGACTGACTATTCATATCCAGCCGCCGACAAACTTGTTCCACAATCCCTTCGATGCTGTGCTGCACGGCACCTATCCCCAGGTCCGTCAGAACGACCAGTGCGTAGTCGGGAAAAATATCAACACGGCATCTCCCCGACAGTGTGGGATGCCCAGTCGAGAACTCCAGCCAGTGCGTGCTGGCAGCGGGGCCGTAGGTCCGCTTTAACCACCACTCCTGGGGCTCAACGTCGGAATCATAGTGGGGCTGATTCGCTCCGGCAGCAAGCGACGATAAAGCTAAGGCTCCTTCGACGCTTACTCCCTGTTGTTTTAGCTGCCGCTGCTGCTGTCTTCTCTGTTGTTCCTGACGTGCAGCCTCAATAGCGGCCCCGTACTCGAGCATAAAATCGAGTATGTTGACCGTGATAATGAAGGGCGCGTCGGGGTCCAAGGCTTCCAGGTACGTCTCGTTTATAAGTGGCCGCAGCAGCCCGACCAGTTCCAAATCGGTTATAAAATAACCAGCAATGACCTCCGCCGTGCTGGCATTGTTGTACTCATCCCGTTCGACGTATGTTCGGCCCCAACGCCAATTACTCTCCCAATCTGGGCCCAAGATCTCATTTTGGCGGGAAACTTCCTGTTCATCAAGCCACAGGCGGGCAGGCCGTCGCGTCCCGTCACTGTCGTCCCAGTCGGCAGGTGTGCCTCGAACGGTGAAGCTTTCTTTGGTAAGTTTGAAAAGGAGTTGCCTAGGTTCCATCTGATTTGGATAGGTCAGACCGTCACGGTCTGGATTCATTGGCAATTTAACAACTTGTTCCCAATCGGGTTCGATGACAAATTCAAAAATGGCTGAAATGATCTCCTATTGATCCACAGGCTGGAATCACCCCTGATAAACCGATCAGGTCTGGTTCGTGCACCTACTGGTTTCCAGATTATGGGGCCCGTAGTGGTGGGCGCTGGTACCGCATCAGGCTCTGAACTTGGGTTCGACGCAGGGCATCTGGAGCCAGGCGAAAAATTCGTGTTCTGACGCCCATACCGGCGGTTTCTCGGCCTGCTCGTTGACGCACAGCCAGACCGGTTTGCCGCCGGAAATGCGCTTTTGACAATCGGTCTTTCGACGCAGTCCGTCCTCCGTACCGCACCAGCCCAGCCGTCCCCAGGCTCTGGCAACCCGTCTGCTGAAGCGGGCCGGTCCGATCCGGATCACGAACTGCCGAATGTAATCATCGGCCTGGGGAATGAACAGATCCAGTTCAATGCCCGCCAGTTGGGGACGAACCGGCTCATCATCCCCCGGAACGGGTTGGTGGGGTACGAGTCGCAGGTATCGCCCTTCGGGCTTTCCCTTCAGGATTGTGCCCATCCGGCCGATCGCCTGGCTGAACGCCGGGTCGATGACATCCTGGAGTGGCGAGAACAAATCGCCGGGCACCTTCTTGAGGGCTGGCAGGCAGATCAGTTCAATGTCGGAAACCCGGAGGACTTCCCGGCGGATACTGCCGGCAATGTTCAGTTTCTGACAGTGAGGTAACAGGTGCCGACCCAGGGCAATGGCCAGGGGACGGGCGTCGGAATAAAGAAAGCTCGTTTTCATCAGGGGAAGCCGGTGGCCGGTTTGGTTTCGATGCGGGCGAGAATCGCCAGGCACTGCTTGCAGGTGGGTACGGGCCGAACGCCGTCGTCGTTGGCGTAGGTATCGCGCCCCAGCGAATCGGACCAGTTAGCCCCGCCCTGGGCCCGAACCAGGCTGCACAAAAATTGGTAGGGACCCCGCTTCAGCCGGCCAAATGCGATAGTCTCGTAGGTGAATACGTGGTATACGGTATTGCGGCTCCAGCCGTCGCCATTACTGGACGAACTCAGCCCGCTGAGTCGCTCTTTAATTTCGATGGAAAACGCAAAGGGGATTGGGTGCTGCTCGTAGAAGAGCTGACTCGCCCGACGGGCAGCATTTCGCAGCGCCGTCAGCCGGTCCCGTTCCTGTTGGTCGTTCATCTCCTGGCGCTGCTGGCTGGCCAGTCGGCGGGCGTCGAGGTCAGCCTGGTAGTGAAGCTCAACATACTGGCCGGCGGTCACGCGCACGGCCTGACCGACTCGCAGTGGCTCATCACCCGTCAGGAGCTGACCGGCAATCATGACGCCGTGGGGGTGTTCGACGATACCGGTATAGGGCAGCGCACGCAGGAGGAACGGGTTGATGTAGGGTCCGGCATTGAGCCGAACGGGGCGGGGTTCAGGAATGGGCTTCGTGTTCATATTGGTGTTGACGTCTTGTATCAGGCAAAAAGAGAGGCTACCGGCAGGGCTGGCCGGGGCTGCGGGTAAGCTGGCGTCTTGGTACCCGCGCGTTTTGTCTTTAGCCGGGCTTCCGCCATGAGCTGGTCGTAGCGGTCGAGAATGGCGTCGGGCTGGTCGTAGCGGATGGTGATGCCGGTCAGGCGGGCAACCTCCCGGCGTACCTGGCTTAGGAGCGTCGCTTCGCTATAGGTAGGCATCACCAGCGGCCATCCCTTTTGGTAGAGCAAATGGGCGGGTATTTCCCGTTCGGCCCGCTGGCGGGCAACCGCCTTTCGTTTGGCGTCAGACAGGCCCGCCTGCTGGCGGTCCGTCAGCAATGACGGGCAGATGTCGGCCAACCAGTGATCATCCTGAAACGAAAACGTCGAAAGAATTTCCAGGTCAACCAGTTCAGTGAACAGGGCGTGGTTCGCCCGACAGGTGGCGGCACTGGTCAAATCGGGCAGACTCGACAGCACGCAGAACGCGCACGACACCCGGCTCATGGCGTACTGGGTATAAGCCTCGTGAATCGGCAGATGATCCCGGTGGTGCCGGGCCCACACGTCTTCTTCGCTCCATTCGATAATGGGGTTCCAGTTGTAGCCGGTCGTGGCCATCGTCTTATTGGTCAGGGCGTTGTTCACGCTGGCCACGGGTTTATTTTTGCGGTTGAGCGATTCCTGACGCCGGATGCCGGTGGTGGAAAGGATTTGCCGGCCGGGAAAGAGCCGGACGAGTTCCCGGGCAATGATCGACGTTTTTAGCTCAGATGTACAGAATCGCATCCCCGCCGTTGACCAGGGCAGCAACAGTTTCACCAACCGTAACTCGGCGTACCGGGCTACGTTGTCATGCCACCGCTGGTACCAGCGATCGACCATATCGCCCCGCTCGCGCTTGACGACGAGAAGCGGCATCGCCAGCTTCCGGGCCAGCTCCTCGCAGATGCCCAACGACTGGACCCATTCCGCACGGCCTGAATCGGCATGGATAAGCATCCGGGGGCCGGTATGACCCCGCGCGTCGAGGTAGTTTTTCAGGCTGGCCGCCATCGCCGTAGAATCCTTACCCCCACTGATCCCCATACCGACCGGCGCATGGCTGCTGATTAGTTCGTTCACCGTGGCGGTCAGGGCGACGCCGGGCCCTATATAGTCGTCAGTTGGGGCTGCGAAAGCCGTCACCGGAACGCGGGGCGTGTGCCCGAATAACTCCTGTTGGTCGTTCATGGCGGTCGGGATTATTGTTTATTCAGGCAATCGGTGCAGGTGTCGAATCCCCGCTCCACGTCAACCCAGTTTGAACAGAACCGGCATTCATTACCCGGCTTCGCTTCCCTTTCGGGCGTCAGGCTGGCGCGGTATACCTCCAGGGCAACCTGGGCGGCTTCACGGGCTTCGTGAAGGATAGCCATGTCAGCAGGCATATAGCTGACGGCTACCGATGCCCAATCACCCATCGCCGTTTCGATGAGTTCGATGGCTGCTTCGATACCATTGACGACCTGGTCACTTTCTTCATCGGCTGGCCCCTGCTCACTGGCATAGGGGTTGCCATCATAGGCTCTGGACATATGGCATGGGGGTTCTCGAAGGCATAATAAAGAGAAAAAACGAACAGTTAGTCGGAAAAAATCAGGACTGATTTCCCCTTTTTTCCATACTTAAAGATACGCCTAAGCAGTCTCTCTATCAACGGTTTATATCCATTAACACAGCCCTTACCCCCTTTGTCTGCTTCCCGCAGGGACTCATTTTTCCGCGTGATGTGGCGTGGTGTAGCGGGTTGGTCCTTCGTCGGATGTGGTTGCCCAAAATAGCTCCCCAGGGTTCGGGGTGGGGAGCTATTTTGGGTTTACTCCTGCTCATACCAGCTTTTGAAGCTTCGGGTCAGTTCCTCGTCACTGAGCGTATCGTAGGGCAATTCGGTTATGCCGATCTTTCCCGCATTTCTAATGTAGCCTCGTATCCCTGACTGCGTGAGCAACACCGGCTCAAAACCGCTTTTGTTTAGGCAATAGCTGCTCTTCTTCAACTCGAAGCCCGTCAAGGGCATCAGCCCGGCCAGTCGTTCTTGCCGGGCCGCCCGGTTAATCGTGTCCCATTGCGTATAAAGCGTGTCTACCGCATCCCATCCCGCATCCCAGCGTTTCGCCATGTCGGGGAGACAATCGACAGGTTTTTTTTTGCAGGTAACGTTGTTCAAATTTCCAGCCTGTTGAACGGCTTAGTGTCGTCGCTGGGTATTCCTTCGCCATATCCAGTTCACCGCTAAAGCATTCGGTTAAAAGCTGTTGAGAGGTTCGTTCAACAGTCCAGTCCAACGCCTTTGGTTTAAATACCCGAACTCGTCTGGTAAGGGTGTCAAACAGGTAGCCGTAACAGGCATCGATCCGAATCATCGTTTCGGCCCAGTTTAAAAAGGTACTCTGCGGTTTTGGCTTCAAAAGGTCCAGGGTCCGGCCCAGAAACGTCGGGCAGTCATCTGGGTAGCCGTCACTACCGAACGAAAGAAGGTGCGTTTTTTCAGGCGTAATCAAAATAACATTGGCAGGAGTTGACATGGGAACGGGAATTAGTGGTGACGTGCAGAAGTAAAATCTAATGCCGTTACTGATTGCTATAATATTGCTCGCTAATGGCCTGCGTCAATCCGTAATCGAAAATCAGGTGTTTGTCATCGGTGAAACCGATGCTTGCGGGCTTGGTCAGGTCGTAATAATTCAGGCCGTGAAGCTGGGCGAACCGGTGGGCCTTTTGGCAGAACGCCCGGCCCTCGGCACTCCGGGCAAAGTCAAAGAAGCCACTTACGGAAAGGGGGGTTGTCTGGGGTTGGATTACCCATTTACCGGCGTGGTCGCTGGCGAGAACCGGCACAAGCAGCAAATCATAATAAGGCGTCAAACACGGCTTACTTTCGGCCCTGTTCTGGGCAATACCTTTTTTGTTCCAGGCCAGTTTCAGCACGTTCCCATCGCCTAAATCATAGGCGATCCGGCCCGACGCTTTTCCAACGACCGGGTAAGTAAACCGGGCGGCTCCCAGTCGGTCACGCTGGCGGTTTATAGCCGAAATCACCAGGACATTCTGGGGTATCTGGTAGGCGGTGGGTGGGTTAATCATATCGGCTAAGTATCTGAATATCTTATTAGTAAAGATAACCATAGCTGTTTTTCTTCGCAATCTTTGTCGGACAGTGACATTCGCTCTATCCCCTTCGTCCCTTTTGTTAATCTGGCGTGGGATGACGTCGTTCCAGGGCAGACTTTTCGGCAAGTAATCCGTATTTCCCCAAGATATAATCGGCCACGGATATAACTCCTTTGTCGGCGGCATCAATGATTGACCCTTTATCGGCGAGTGTTATTTTGATTTCAAGGCGCGCCGTGCGTAACTCCTCCGCTTTAGGCAGTCTCCCCTCCCTCGTTTTCTTTGCCCGCTGTCGTTTTGCGGGCTGGTGCTGAACGGATTTTTTTGATCTAATTGTCGGGGTACCTCATCTTTGTAATCCCGTTGCAGACAGTGGTTGAGGTCCGCTTACGAACCGTACTATTCACTAGAAACTCCTTCTATCAGTGAGAAAAACTCGATCACAGCAAAGCCAAATCATATGTGTTCAGTCGCGTGTGGCAGCTTGCCCTCTTGGACTCGATGCGCTGAAGCCATAGTGGGCAGAACTTCAAATCACTCATTGTCCCGACGAAGCTTAGTCTTCTGAATTGCTATTCATCTGAACGCCCATGTCTTTTGAGCAAGGGACGGAGTTGAGCGAGGCTGAAAAAGCGGCTCTTCAGCGTGTAGCCTTGAGTGTAGCGCTTGACGGTACGGGAAAGTAGCTTTACATCACCTCGTGATGTAAAGCGGTAGAAACGGCCTTTGTTGTCGAAGAAGTAATCGGGGTACCCATTGATGTCCCACATCCGTTCAACTGCTTGATAGACATACCGTTTAGTATATTTTGGCGACATAAAGCTGGATATGCTGTGGTATATTCTGTCATTTGTGTCAATGGAAACACTAAAGTAGGTAACCTTAAGTTGAAGAACGATAAAGTCCTGACAGTCAGCAATAAATAGTTCTGCGACTTTTCGTACAATTATATGTTGGGTGTTCTATACAAGTAGTGCTTTAAATTTCAGCTTTCGGGCGACAATTTGAACGCCCCGGTTAGGCAGGCTTAGGTTTGTGGGGCCGCATTCGTGCGACAGGGTAAACGCCCCACCAGTTAGATTCGCAAGTCAATTGCTGATAATAGCTCACAATAAAAAAGAGACTACCATTGGTAGTCTCTTAGTAATTCAGTCCTTTGTGCAGCCTTTACACCATAGCCCCATAATTGAGTGCATTTTTGTGGAGCTAACGGGGATCGAACCCGTTCGAGAGGATTGTCTTAAATGCACTCGAATGAACATTGTACAAAAACCAGTCCAGCAACCCAGTCCTGAATCATATGGTACTTTTTGTCATATAAATTGCAAAATGTGGCAAAAAGTCAGTATTTCTTGTGCCAAGTTGTCATAGATACCTCTTTTTGAACAAACTTAGTGCGTTTTGTGCGCTCCGCGTTGGTAGGTCACCGCTGACAAGATCCCTCGCCCTGGAGGAAAGTTTTCAGCCCAACCCGCTGAGTGTGTATAGGCAGCGGATCCGCGCGTTTTGTCAAATAGCTTGCTGGGCCATCAGCACTTAGGGTCGTTGGGTGGCCCGTCCATCCTGCTACGCTTGTCCATCTTGGCCGGTCCTTTCAGAAGTAATATACACGCGCCATTACGCGCTGTTCACCTGATTCAGTAAGTAACCAACCCGCGTTACAAGCCCGTGTTGGCTTAGACCGCACCTATACGAGAATCATGGCCGATGCGCGACGGGGTGGAGTAACGGAGGATTGTGACAAAACAGACATATACGACAGAATCAGAAGTAATTGCGGCTTGGAAAGGCTCTATTTCCAAGCCGCCATAAGGCAAGGCAACTTTACATGAAGATGAATTTGGATATGGCAAATGACAGCCCTGTTCGCAAATTCCCAAACTTTCCCCAAGAATATACGATAGTTTTATTATATATAATAAAACTATCGTATATTTGTTAGTTTTTGGCAGGTTAGTATTGTGATTGAAAACAAATACATTTGCACAATGAGTGTCAGGGTTCAAAACATAAATAAAGAAATAATTAAATGGGCAATTATCCGAAACGGTAACAGTCTAGAGGACTTTTGCATTAAAAATCCTAATGTAGAGGCCTGGATAAAAGGGGAGAAGTTCCCTACAGTCAAACAACTTGAAGGTTTTACCCATAAAGTTCATGTACCTTTCGGATACTTATTTTTACAATCTCCCCCTAAAGAAGAAATAGGGCTACCATTCTTTAGGAGTGCTACTAACAAAAGTACGTTTAAGGTTAGTTTAAATGTTTTTCATGCAATTCAAATTATTCAAGATAGGCAAGATTGGTTGACAGAATATTTAAAGGAGCTTGAGTTTCCGGATTTAGATTTCGTTGGAAAATATAATTCTGAAAGCGATTATAAGGAGATCGTAAATGATATAAGGAAGGTTTTGAAACTCGAACCTGATTGGGCGAGTAAACACCAGACTTGGGAATTAGCATTAGACTTTTTAACGAATAAAATTGAGGAAATTGGAATCGTTGTTACTTTCAATGGTATTGTTGGTATTAATACACATAGGGTAATTAATGTAAAAGAGTGTAGGGGATTTATTTTGATAAATAAGAAAGCTCCTTTTCTATTTATCAATTCTGCTGATGCCAAAGCTGCCCAAATGTTTACACTAATTCATGAATTAGCTCATGCTTGGCTTGGTCAAAGTGCAGGATTCGACAATGAAAATCTTTTGCCCGTAGATAACCCTGTAGAAATTCTATGCGATAAAGTAGCTGCTGAGTTTCTTGTTCCCGAAATACATTTTCTCAACAAATGGAAGACGACGCATGACTTTAAGTATTTAAGTAAAATATTCAAAGTCAGCCCAATTGTTGTTGCCAGACGAGCCTTTGATTTGAAATTCATAAATAAGAATGAATTCTTGGCATTCTACAATAACTATATGGCCGAGGTTGATCTTAAGAAGCAAGCGCAAGGATCTGGTGGAAATTTTTATGCTACTGCAAAGAAAAGAGTTAGCCTAAGATTTGCAGGATTTGTAAACAATGCTGTAAAGCAAAATAAGCTTTTATACAGAGATGCATATAAGTTGACAAATCTTAAGGGTGACACGTACAATAAATTTGTAACCGAACATCTATATTAGTGGGAAAGTACTTACTAGATACCAATGTTTTCATACAGGCTCATCGAATGCATTACCCATTCGATGTTGTTCCTGGATTTTGGGGGAAATTGGTAGATTTATCAAGTCGCAACATCATTATAAGTATAGATAAAGTAAAAAAAGAAATTTGCGATATTTCAACGCCAGATGAACTGTCCATATGGTGTCAAAGCAACGTTGGTGGGGGTTTTTTTTGTGATACTCCATCTTGCGTAGATAAGTATTCCGATATAGCTAATTGGGTGCAAAATCACTCTCAATATAAGCAATCCGCTAAAGATAATTTTCTTGTGACCGATTTGGCAGACCCTTGGTTGATAGCCTATGCACTAAAGAATAATTGTACAATTGTTACGCACGAAACAAGTCAGCCAGCAGCAATAAATAGAATAAAAATCCCAGAGCCGTGTTTACATTTTGGGGTAAACTATATGACTCCAATACAAATGTTTAGAGATATTGGAGAGACGTTTTGAAAATTGTTGTATGGCTTTTTCATGCCGCATACACAAAATCTTCCACTTCATCCCGAAATACCCCGCTCAACACCCGCTCCACAATCCGCTGATTCTCCCGACTTTCCTGTTCTGTCACCGGCGGCAACCCCTGTACATGCCTAACAAGGCTACGGTTCCGGCTACAATAGCGGGCCATGAGGTAGGTATAGATTCGTTGGTTGTGCATAGTGTTGGTCCATTAGATCGTAGGGGCAAGGATGCCGGATGCTTAATTTCGGGATTTACGTCGGTCCATCTTGGTCGGTCCATGAGACGTATTTATACAGGGAGGATTACTCTTAATTTCACGAGTGGCACCCAACATCCTATATGTGTAAAGGCTCCCTACGGTCGCCATCACCATATAGGGTCGATTCCTATGAGTAAAACAAGCCCTGACCGCTAAAAAATATCCTATTTCGCCAGCTCCCCCACATAGGGCGTTTTGCGGGCCATCACGGCCATCATCCGATGCACCAGCTTGTTACGAATCGCATTGTAAACGCTCATCTTTCGCTTCCCAGGCGCCACCTTCCGCTCAAAGTATTGCTTCATTTCCCCCTCCGACCGGACTGCTCCCAAAGCCGCCATATGCAGCAGATGTTTCAGCTTCATATTGGCCATCTGGCTTACGGCAGTTCGACCCCGCACCGACGTCCCGGACTCATAGGCGAAGGGCGCTACGCCTGCGTAACTGGCCAGCTTTTTGGGGTCGTCAAACCGGGTGAAATTGCCCGTGAAAATCAACATAAACAGGGCCGTTTGCCGACCAACACCCGGAATGCTCATCAGTAAAGCCATATTCGTTTTTATCGCCGAGGAAGCCTTGATGTGACCATCAATTTGCTTCTCTACCAGAGCGATCTGCTTGCGCAAGGCCACCAGAGCCACCTCACTGGTTTGCTGGTGAAGTTTAAGTTCAGTCGTCAGACCCATTGCCTGGTAGTCCTGGCTCAGATCGGTAAAGGTCTTGGCCATCTCCATCAACCGATCCCGTTGTTGGGCCAACTGACGCAGAACAGCTAAGTCGTTGTCAGTCAGTGCAAACAGACGTTTGTCAACTTGGTGACGGATGCTGTATCTGGCGATGAGCCGGGCGTCAGCCTTATCGGTTTTGCCCCGCTTCAGGCCCAGCGAATGTTTGATGTGTACGGCTGACTGCAACCATAGGTTAGCCTCCAGTGGGTAGAAAAAGCCCACGATAGGGCGGCAGTAGTCGGATAGGTCAGGAGCCTTGCGGCTCCCTTCCCTCCTCAGAACCGGACTTGTGCCTTCTCGACACATCCGGCTCAAGCAGATGACAACCGGCTCAGGGTTCCTTACTTCGTTTTTGTTG